>Ga0075154_10001076_pt1 | contig 20375 bp, 19 predicted proteins | sample JI71714BDNA_FD_70965 | JGI IMG/M metagenome (GOLD analysis project Ga0075154, IMG submission 70965) | Wastewater effluent complex algal communities from Wisconsin, to seasonally profile nutrient transformation and Carbon sequestration -... | ecosystem: Engineered > WWTP > Effluent > Algae...
GTGACGCTCTGCGTTAATAAACTAAAATTCGTTTTTCAAGTTTGGCTCCGCTACCGAAGCTTCCGTTCAACGGAGTTTTCATTCTAGGCACTTCGTACCAAACGAAAACTTAGTTGTTATGTGCATACCCTTCTTTTTTCTGTTGTGTCAAAGCGTTGTCCAATAGTAAACAAGTCCGAAAACTGCACTGATACCAATCCAAGTTATCATTCCAATTTTAAACCGATACATTGCAATAAATGAAACCACTGTCCATCCAAGTGTAACGTAGTCAAGTCCTGCAAGCGAAAGTTCTTTTGGGAATATGACTGCCTTGCCCAAATAAATTGTCAGGTTGAGAACCACTCCAACAACTGCTGCTGTCACAAGCGAAAGTATTTCTTTTACTTTTTTGTTTTCCTGTGTCCGCTTAATGATGGGTGCACCTGCAAATATGAACAAGAAGCAGGGAAGAAAGGTATAAAATGTTGTCGTTACCAGTCCGAGAGTTCCCATTGCAAGTGAATTACCGAAGTGGTTGTGTCCTGCCATAAAACCAACGAAAACAAGCACCATAATTAATGGGCCAGGTGTTGTTTCACCAAGTGCAAGCCCATCAATCATTTGCAGATTTGTCAGCCAATTGAATTTTTCAACGCTAACTTGCGCCACATAAGGCAAAACAGCATAAGCACCGCCAAAGGTTACAAAAGCCGCTTGCGTAAAGAAAACTGATAGCTTTTTCCAAAACTCAAAGTCAGCCGTGAGAAAATAAAAGGCTATGATTGGTATTGTCCATAGTATTGCACCTGTCAATATTTGCTTCCAAAATCGGAACGGGTTAAACCCAACATTTTCAGTAACCGTATTTTTGTTGATGTAATATTTACTTTCATCAATTTCCCTTTTGCTTGATGAATTATTGCTTGCTTTAAAAAATGTCGGGAATAGTTGCCGACTCAATGCAGCCAATATAATTGCACCAAGGATGATTAAAGGAAATGGCACATTGAAAAAGAAAATGCAGACAAAAGCCGCCAAAGCAACAAAATAGTGGAACGGGCTTAGCAACGATTTTTTACCAATTTTGATAAGTGCAAGAATCACGATTGCGATTACTGCGGGTTTAAGTCCGCTGAACATTGCATAAATCCAAGGTATATTTCCATACGAAACATAAATCATACTTAGTCCGAGCAAAATAAACATTGAAGGCAGCACAAATAGAATTCCTGCTACCAGTCCGCCCCGAACACCGTGAAGTAGCCAACCGATATAGGCAGCTAATTGTTGCGCTTCAGGGCCCGGCAAAATCATACAATAATTCAGAGCGTGTAGGAAACGGCTGTCGCTAATCCATTTCTTTTTTTCAACAAGATACTCGTGCATTATGGCAATCTGTCCAGCAGGGCCGCCAAAACTAATGAAGCCAAGTTTAGTCCAGAATTTTAACGCTTCTCTGAATGTCGGTTTGTCTTTCACTTGGTTAATTTTAATGCATTGTCCAATCGTTGAGCTGCATTATCCCAATTGATAATGTTGAACAGATTGTCCACAAAGTCTGCTCGCTTATTTTTGTACTTGAGATAATAAGAATGTTCCCAAACGTCAATTACAAGCAAAGGAATAACACCCCATTGTGTCAATTTTTCGTGATTTTCACATTGTAGGATTGTCAGTTTGTCGGTATATGGTTGATAGCCCAAAATTCCCCAACCGTTTCCGTCAACATCTTTTGAAGTTTTGGCGAGATACATTTTTAATTTGTCGTAACTGCCAAAATCTTTTTCAATGCGTTTGAGCAAGTCACCTTTCGGGTCAGATTTTTTGTTAGTCAAGTTTGTCCAAAATATGGAATGAAGAATATGAGATGAAAGGTGAAAAGCCAATTTCTTTGTCCAAAAGTCAACTATTTCAAGGTTATTGTCGTCCAATGCTTTTCGTATCATCTGTTGGTCTTTGTTTGCACCTTTTACCGCTCCACCGTGATGAAAAGTGTAATGCAAGTGCAATGTTTCTTCGTCCATATATGGCTCCAGATGATTGTTTGCATAAGCCAAAGGCTGATGAATAAAGTTACCGTCCTTGTCCACCAACTTGTCAATAGTGTTGTCGGTCAGGTTTTGGGCAAATGCCGATGCTGTCGGAACAAGTGTCGCTCCACCAAGTATCAGTCCTGTTTTTAAAAAATCTTTTCTGTCCATTTTTTATATGTTTAATGTTTGCACTATCGTTTTTCAGGGTTGCACATAACGGTTTGCAGCTATAAGAAGTTGGCGGTTTCGAAGCACAAAACTGTCAACCTGCACGAAAGTTTGATTGAAAAACTTAACTTCATTTAACCACTGAACCGCCAATTTCTTATAGGTGCTGTTATGCCTTCGTTGTTCTTTCCTGTCGTCTGTGCGGTAGGGCAGGCATACTCTTTGGCAAGCTTTGGTTTGCGTGTCGGCTCGTGGGGCTTGCCAATGTGTATGACTGCGAAGGGTTGGTTTGTGTGTCATATTATCGTCTTTATTAAAAGTCCAACAATAGCTGCAATTAGAATGATTATAGGTTCCTGAATCTTCTTGAATTTTAACAATACCAATACGGTAATAACTGCAAAAGCAACGGATGTCATGTCTGTAAACTGTCTCATTCCAAGAACGCAGACTGCACCTGCAATAGCACCGATTGCTGCCGCTGTCACACCGTCAACAAATGCCTTGATAGCAGGGTTTTTTCCATACTTTTTGAAATATGGTGCTGGAATGATGGTGAAAAGATAGCAGGGTAAAAATGTAGCAAGTGCTGCAACGCAAGCACCGGGAAATCCACCAACCAAGTAACCAATGAATCCTACAGTAATAACAACCGGTCCAGGTGTTATCATGGCAACAGCCACTGCATCCAAAAATTGTTGTTCAGTCAACCATTGATGTTCGTTTACTACGCCACCATACAAAAATGGAACTATTGCCAGTCCGCTACCAAAAACAAATGCTCCTGCTTTTGAGAAAAACCAAAACAGTTCTGTCAGTTTCCCTGTTGATGAAATTCCTGTGATTTGTAAAAGGGTAAGCGAAATAGGAAAAAAGGAGTTTATTGATTTTAAAAATTTCGGTGGTGCCTTAACAAACCACACCAAAACTCCTGCAGCAACAACGAGGGAAATCATTTCGGTTTCTGTAATAAATGTTGTTACCCCAAGCAAAATGAATATTCCCCAAAGCAGATAATCCTTACCTATCGTTTTCTTTGTCAGTTTGTAGCTACTAATGGAAATTATTCCTATCACCGCTGCACCAACGCCATAAAATACGGCTTGCATCCATGGCAATCCACCAAATTTTACATAAGCAAAGCCGATAGCAAGTACCATTAAAAAAGACGGTATCACAAACGTAACCCCTACAATGGTTGCACCGATTATGCGGTAATGTACATAACCCATATAAATAGCAAGTTGAGCAGCAAGCGGACCCGGTGCCAGTTGAGCCAAAGCAAGTCCTTCCTTGTAATCATCTTCAGTAATCCATTGTCTGTTTTCTACAAGGTCACGGTGCATATAGCCAACAAGTGCAACGGGTCCTCCAAAACCAATTGTTCCGAGTTTTAAAAAATAAAGGGTTAAATCCTTTAACGAATATGGAATTTTATTTTCTGACATGGTTACATGGATTATTTCTGATACTATCTCTGCTCATTTCAAAATTTTCCTTTTCTTCCTGTGTTAGTTCGTTCAGAATGTTTTTGAAATTTATGTTCAATATGTTTAATTCCTGCTGCAAGCTATCAATAATTGGCTGGTGCTTAACACTGATATTGTTCCATGAGGAATCAATTTTGCTTTTCAGCAGTTCAATTTGCAGCGACTTATTTTGAATTTCAGAATCGTTGTTTAATTCGTTATTAATTATTTTGATATTTTCCTTCAATAGTGAAATTTTCGTATCTCTTTTTATTTGCAGATTTTCAATTGCCTTTTCATATTCGGGAGTGGATACATGTCCGTATTTTGCACTGTGTTTGTCCGTTTTTTTTCTATACTCATCTCCAAATACACCCAATTCTTCTTCTATTTTCTGATTATTCAATTCTATCCTATCATGAAAGGGAGCAGATAACAAAGTCAATTCCTGTAATAGATTTTCCTTTTTTAAAGTAAGTGGAGTAATTAGTTTAACCGAATCATCCTGTATCATTTGTTGTTCCTGTTGATAAGCACATTTCGTCTTTGCATAATCGTTGAGCCAATTTTCTGTTTTATTTTCGCAACTGGTCATCACTGCCGAAAGAGCGACAATTAAAGAAACAGACGTATTTCGTAAAAAAATCATTGCTTAATTATTTGACGGTTTAATTTTCAAATCATCAAAATAAGTTATTGCATCGGCTTTTGTCCACAAACCGATAAGTCCTGCCGACTTAAAAGTATCGTCTGTTGTTTCAATTAGTTTCTTTCCGTTGAGTGAACAAATAATTTTGTTCCCTTTCATTTCAATGGTCATGGTGAACCATTCGCCTTGCTTAATGTCACTATCAACGCTTTCTAATTGTTTGCGGCTACCGTCAACCACACGGTACAGTCGGAAATTATTTTCAAGCGGATTGTATCTCGCAATGTAATAGTTGTCTTTGTCAATGTATCTCCAAACCAATCCACCACCTTGGTCTTCCTCGCCTGATATTGCCTTGATTTTAACAGTAGCCGAAAAATCTTTATATCCAATTTTATTAAGTACAAGCAAATTGTAACAGCTTCCTTCATTTATTGCTTCCTGTGCAACTGCTTTATTCCCGTTGTCGTTCACAACGCTCCACTTTGTACTTTTGGAGTTACCAGTTACAGCAGTTGAAAAACCTGCGGGCACTTGCCCTTCTTTATCGTTCTCAAAATTGAATAGTGTATCGGACTTTCCGATGTATTCATATGGCATATTTTTTTGTGTCATTTTGTTTTCTTTTGAAGTGCTGCTGCAAGCTGTAATGGCAAGCAGTGCAAGTGTTATTATGGTTTGTGTTTTCATTTACTCGTTTTTAAATTTATTCTCCATTAATTTTTCTTTGAATGTTGATTTAAACGTATAAGCAAAGGTGAACATTACGGCTCGTGTATCTAATTTAAAAATCCTGCTGAACTCGTAATTGGAGTCGGAAATCCTGAAACCGCTTTGCTGTGTGTTGAAAATATCTGTTACTGCAAACCCCAATCTTCCCTGACCTTTCATGATTTTTTGCTGAAAGCCCATATCCACAAAATATACGGCAACTTTTTCTCCTTGTGGAATAGCAATCGGTGATGTATAATTTCCAATCAATTGAATTTTTCCGTTTTTCCAAAGCGTAAAATTGTTGATGAGTTTGGTGAAATACGCAAATTGATTTCGTTGTAAGTTTAATGTCGGTTCGTTGGTTTCAATTTGCAAATCATAACCCGAAAGATTTAGATTTATACTCCAGAATTTGAAAGGATTGTAAGTAACAATTCCTTCTAACCCGTATGTAGTGGCGTTGCCGAAATTCTGCGGTTGTGTAAATGCTACACCATTGCTGTCTAAAATGGTGAATGGCAAAATTACATTGCTTGTGTTTCGGTAAAATGCAGAAGCGGTAAAACTCCCTTTTTTGAAAAAATGATTGTAGGATAATTCCACCGAATGTGCCAATTCGGGATTCAGTTTTGGATTTCCTGCACGTTGATTCAGCGAATCGGTAATATCTGTAAAGGGTATCATCTGCCCGAAAGTAGGGCGGTTTATTCGCCTGCTGTAACTTAACTTGAGCATATTTCTTTGCTCTGTATAATAAATCAGGTTCGCGGAGGGGAACAAATTGAAATAATCGTTGGTAAATTTCAAGGGATTTAATTCTGTGTTACCATTGTTCCAAACCTGCTCGGCACGAAGTCCGAAAGTGTATTTCCATTTCGGTGATTGTTTTTCGCCAACCCAACCTGTATATTGAAAATATGCAGCGTGAATTTGTTCACTGAAATTAAAAATGTCGGTATTTAAAGTGTCGTTAACAAAACTTCCGTTTAACAGGTTGGAACGTAGAAAGTCATTGTCCAAAAATCGAAGTATTGTTTTGTATCCCGTTTCAATGATTCCCTTTTCTTTTATCGGGTGTGCATAATCGAGAGATATATTAGTGAGGTTAGTGTTTTCATAATTATGTGTTTTCTGCAAAAACGGATTTCCGACTTCAATGTTTTGGTCAGATAATAATTGCGTGGTTATGTCGGTATTTTCCCTATTGTAACCAATGGAAGAACTCGCATTGAACGTTAAGAGTTGGTCGGGGTTGTTGAATTTTCTGGTATAATTAAAAGACGCTTCGCCTGTATGAAAACGTCTTATTTCGTTGGAATGTCTGCGATTCCGACCTGTTAAGTCATAAGCGGATGTTTCGGTTGTGCTGGTTAATGTTTCACTGTTGTCTTCTCCCTGCATTAACCAAGTTCCCTCAAAGTGAAAAATATTTTTCTTGTTAGGAGTATAGTCAATGTTAAATCGTGCAGTTTGAGTTTGAATGGTTCGCTCGTCAAACCTTCGCTGTGTTAAAAAATATTCGTTTGGTAAATCAAATTGAGTGCGGTCTCCATATACTCTGCGGGTTCTTGTGGTAAACCAGTTATCGTAAGCAAGACCAAAATTCCATTTTTCAGTTTTGTGATTAAGTAAAAGCGTTCCGTTCAATCGGTAGCGTTCACCAAATCCTGCACCCACTGCAAAGGCTCCGTTTGTTCCTAAACCGTTGTTGTTTTTCAATACGATATTAATTATTCCTCCTTCGGCATCTGCGTCATATTTTGCGGATGGATTGGTAATAATTTCTATTCTTTCAATGCTGCTTGAGGGGATTTGCTCAAGATTTGCCATACGGTCGGCTCCACCAATGCCGGAAACCCTTCCGTTAATCAGTATCAGCGGACTTTTACCTCTTAACGTAATTTCTCCGTCTGCACCTATCACAACTCCGGGCATGTTTTTGAGTAAGTCCGCAGCTGTTCCGCCAATTTGTGTAATGTTTTCCGAAGCGTTCATTACAATTCCTTCTTCCGTTTTCTTTATCAAATTGCGAATGGCTGTTACTTCAACTGCGTTTAAAACGGAAACGTCCGATTTTAAAACTATGTTCGGCAAACTAATATTTATATTCTCCTGATTAAGCACTACCGATTGTTTATACTTTGCAAATCCGATAAATTGAATGTAGAGATAATACTCTCCAAAGGAAATATTTGAAAGTGAAAAATATCCTGTGCTGTCCGTAATCGTTCCGCTTACAATTTTTGCTGAATCACTTTTTGCGGAAATAAAAACATTGGCAAACTCAACAGGCATACTAATACTGTCAAGTACTTTGCCTGATATGTTACCTGTATGCTGTGCGTAAACAATAGAGCAGGTAAGGTGAATGAATAAGCAGAAAATAATTCTCACGATTCACTTATTTAGTGTTTGCTACCCAAAGGCGTTTTGGATTTTTACCAACGGGAATGGTTGCCGTAACTACCCATTTATCAATATCAATGATGCTTGCATCATGGGAAGAAGTGTTGCTCACAATAGCAAATTTCCCATCAGATGTAAATTCAATCCAGTTCGGATTTTTACCGACTGTAATATTTTTTAAAATTTTATCAGTTGCCACATCAATAGCCGTTACATCATTGGTAAATTGGCTCGTTAGGTAAACGGTTTTGCCATCGGGTGAAACGCAAAGTCCGTGAGCCGCCTTACCTTCGCTGTCAAATTTGTCGGATTGCGGTAAAAGAACTTGTGTAATAATCTTGTTTTGCTCCGCATCAAGTTTTACCAGACCATGAAACCAGCGAAGGGTGAGGTAAATGAATTTTCCGTCAGGTGTTGCCGTCATTACTCTCGGAAAGTTGAATACAGGAATTTCAGCAACAACTTTCATACTATCGAGATTGATTTTTACAATTTTGTTGTCTCCTTCTGATGTAACCCAAACAGATTTGCCATCAGGCATCGGTAATACAATATGCGGGTTTCTTCCTACAGGGATAGAGTTTATGAGTTTCCAATTGGAGGTAGAAATAACATCCACTTTGTGTTCGGCATTAATGGCGGTAAAAATATATTTGCCGTCACGGCTGAAACTTAATTGGTGTGGTGCTTTGCCAACAGAAACTGTCTGTGTTACCTTGTTGTCTGCGGCAGTGATTATTGAAACTGTGTTATCGCCTTCATTGCTCACTGCAATCCAGTTTCCTTCAGGAGATACTGCAACTCCGTGTGGTTTGTTGCCTGTTTTGATGTCGGCAATTTTTTGATTTTTCTGAATGTCAACCACCGAAATAAAGTCGCTACCGTAGTTGGTTATGTAAGCTTTTGGTGTCTGTGCAAATAGTGTCGTGCTTATTAGTGCTATTGCTGCCGTTAAGATTATTTTACTGTTCATTTTTTAAAATTTATTTGTTTACGCAAAATTACTTTTTATTTGTCGAACTTTGGCAAAAATTCAAGCTCTTTTGGTTTTTCGTTTTGGCTTTGTGTGTCGGCAAAAACCAAATGTGCTTGAATGTGCGGTCGGCTGTCTTTTTACAATGAGGCATAACTTACTTATTTATACAACAAACCTACGATACACTTGCGGTTTTTCCAAACATTTTTATAAAAAAAATCAAAACCCATCATTTTCCTCTTAATCTATCTAAAGGACTGACCACATTTTCGATACTTGCTGTCGTGACGTGAGTGTAGATCATGGTGGTCTTGATATCTTTATGACCCAACAACTCCTTAATATACGGTAGCTGAGTTACTACATCAAGTAAATGTGTTGCATAGGAATGTCGAAGCATGTGATGTGTTACTTTGAAGGGTACTCCAGCTTTTTTTTGCAGATTGGCTTACTACTTGCAGCACGCTACGTTCACTATATTGATTTTTCTGGTCTAGACTTCGAAAAGCCAATACTGAGGTTGGTATTTATCAAAATATACTTTAAGTAATTGCTTGGCTACTTTAGTTTTATTACCTCGTATTTTGATCAAAAATTACTTTAAATTTTTGGTATACTTCTTTTATATTTTCGATATCTATCAATGTTATTCCTGCTTCTAGATGTGTTGCTGCTGTTGATAATACTAAATTGCCATTTTGGTCTCCTTGCAGAACTCCTTGTTTATATCTTATTTCTTTGATTTCTTTATATTTAATTTCTTTTTTGCTTCTATTCCAAAAACCCTCATAATAAACAAGCCTATCTTGTAGAAATTCATAGGAGGTCTTTTCATAATTCCCAATGGTTATAATGCATAATATTACTGATAGAATTATGAATACTACTAAACCAACTTTGACTATTGTACCAAAATCTGGACCTGTAAAGGGTTCTTGTGATATAAAAGCAAAAAAGTTACCGATTAGAAATGATGCCATAAAAATGAAAGGGAAATATCTACCTATCACTACAATAGGTCTAAAAACAGGTTGGATTATAAAACTTTCATCCATTTCGACAATAGTCTCCGGTATATTTTCAATTAATTTTTGCCCACATGAAGAACAAAACTTAGCTCCAGGATCTATTTCATTTCCGCAACGACTACAAAATTTCATATTTAGATATTTTTATTTTTTAATGTAATTCAGGCAAGTTTAATTAGCTAATGTATCCTAAGCTTTCTATGAGCTACTTGTTGGATCTGAATTAGTAAAACTTTTGACTTTTCACCTTCCCAAATCTTCTCTCTTTCTTTATCTTCAAAACTATATATCAAGCTTCCTTTGTTTTAACACCTAAAGTTAGTAATTAAGTTACTAGCTGATTTTTATTTAATGTGATAGAACGTTCAAGGCTATGTGAAGGATGCCTTATAAGGCAGATGGCACCATAGCATTTGTTTTGCCTCGAATTCTTTTTTATAAGTTTTTAAGCATAAATTCTTTGTACATTTCTATTGGCATCATTCCAACCTCCATTCTCCGTCTGTCTAAATTCTCTAAATCTTCAGTTTCAGCTAATTCAACAACTTTATTAATAGAATCAACTTTTGCAAACTGAGTTCCATACAATTGCTTCTCTCCACTATTTATTTGAATTCTATCGTAGAGATAGGCATAACTTTGTCCATCCATATCGCCATTTTTAACAGCTTTTTCAATATTTGGGAGTTGAGATTTTTGCCATTCTTTATCTCCATCACTATGCTGAATCATTAAGAATATTCCCTTCATTGCGTCTTTCCCGACTAACTCATTTGTTGGAAAACCATTTTCTTTAATTATCTCTTTTAGTCTCTCCCTATTTCGTTCATCTGTATTAACCCCAAATGAGTCAATTATTACTTCACTTTTTAATAAATTATATTTTGAAAGTAAATCTGTCATCAAATTTGATCTGACATATTGGTCATTTATATACATTTTAATCAATTCAATTTGAAGTTCTTTATTATCAACTTTTTCAATTGAATATTCTTTGCAAATCTCATAACTTGACAAAAAGCTTTTATTACAAATCTCTTGCAGCATTTTTTTGTCTTGTGAATTTATGATTTCAGTAACTTCATTGACTTTTCTAAGTTTATTTTTTGCTTCAAGACCTGTTACAAGATACTTTCTATCAATTATTTCAGTGCTATTTCTCAATGAATCAAATTGTAAACTTGCGAGTTCATAATTTTCCTCCATTGAACTTGCAATCATTCTCCAACCAAGTTTCCAAATTCCAACATCAGTTATTTGTTCACTTATATTTTGACTGTAAGAAGTCACTAGACTTAATCCAGTTATGATAAATATAAGAATTTGTCTTTTCATTTTTTCATTTTTCTTTATTAGGTAGCGTAACGGCTGCGATTTGTGACGGATGAGCGATAGTGAAATCTGTTCATCAAATCGCTTGTTATGGCTTCGTGATTTTACTTTCCTTTCGTTTGTCGTAACCTTTGTTTTTTTTGTAGTTTACTGTTTTACGAGCCTTTGGATATTGTTAGATCCGATGGTAAAGATATATATTCCACTTGAAAGTTCAGATATATCCACTCGATTATTTTCTTTGGTTACGGTTTGTTTTTTTACCACTCGACCCATAATATCCACAACACTCACTTCTGTATCTTCTTTGACACTCACAGTCACTATATCGGTTGCAGGGTTGGGATATATGGCAATCTCTCTACCATCATCAGCATACGACACATTAGCACAACTTTATAATATTTTTTGATTGCTTGGTATTCTTTGATGTAGGTAGCAAAAAGAAATGATGATAACTCATAAGCTCTCCAAAAAAATACCTTCTTTATGTAGATGGATGCAAGCTACATTTTTTGATTCTATTTCTGTTATTTCTTTTATCGTCTTATTTATTTCTTATTGAAAGCTCTGAGAGTCTCAGCTCAAAAAAAAACGACCGCCTTCGGCGCAATCAGCCATAGCCGCCTTTCAGGACAGCTATGGTAAATTATCAAATGGACAAATGATCAATCCTGGACACAGCGGACAGAGAAGCCGTTAGGCTTATTGGTGTAGTCCTGGGTGACGTCTGTGTTGCTGTAGAAGAGGTAGCGGAACCAAGCATTGCTACCACCATTCTCGGTCGATGACCAGAAGACGGCGTAGTCGCTCTGATTGAAGAACGAACCATCAGTGTAGCGGTAGCCTGTGGGCAGGGCCGCAAAACCAGAAGTGCCGAAGTACTGGCTTTGATCAAGTGCTCCACCAATCCACAGACCAGCATTACCTGCTAGACGGCTTCCTTTGTCGGGTGATGGCAAGGCAGTCTCTAGTGCTGTCCACTCTGCATCGGTAGGCACATGCCAACCCGTAGGGCAGATGCCTTGAGCTCCAGCTGCAGTGGTGTATTGCATCATCTCATTCCACTGATATAGGCCGCCATAGGTGGTACAATTGGCTGCATTATCAGCGTAACAATATTTTTCTATGACACTATTATTCGTCATATCGGTAGCTCCTGTGATCATAGTGCCGATGTTGAGATTCTCCGCCATCCACCACTTGCCATCCGGCATGGGCTTGATAGCATAGGTCTGACCGCCATATGTTATTGAGCTTGGAACTCCTGGACAGGCTATCAAGGTGAAAACTGGAGTACCAGTATTACTAATTGTTTGTTTCCAACAATTACCATTAGGTGATTTCATGATTACACCTTGTGTATGATTGTCCAGAAATATATCTCCTTGACCCAAATGCAATTTAGATTGAGGATTAGAAATTTCTATTCCAATATTTTGCGATGATAAAAGACTGGAAGAAAATAGAAGGATTAAGATAATTGAATTTAACTTCATTGTTTAATTTATATTTGAATTAAGAATATATTAAAAATTTAAAAGCTAAGCATTAGAGTTTTCTCTTCTCATGAGCCATAACGGCTACGGCTTTGAGAAGTTGCGGCCGGTAGTTCCAAAGCTAATAAAACAAGATGGATTTTCAATCACCTGAGTACTCTCTGAAAGCGCACAAAACCAGCAATTTTTTAAAGCCGAGGTTAGGTGCTGCCCTTCTTTTCTGTCTTGTTGTTGTCTGTCCATTTTACTCCTGCTTGGTGCGTTGGCTAAATATTAATGAACTGTTGTTTGAATTTTACAACACATAACTGTACAAGATAGTTTAAAATATCAAATGCGTAAACAATTCTTTCTGCTCATTCAGATGCTGATAGTTTATTTTATTGGTATTCAATTTTTGCTTTAGATTATCCAAGTCTGACTTATTTTTTAGTTCTACACCCACTACTGCCGGACCTTCTTCGCGGTTGTTCTTTTTGGTGAATTGAAAATAAGTGATGTCATCATTTTTGCCTAAAACTTCGTTTACAAATTCTTTTAATGCGCCTGGACGTTGTGGAAAGTTGACGATGAAATAATGCTTCAAACCTTCATAAATCAAGGAACGCTCTTTGATTTCTTCCATTCTTGTAATGTCGTTGTTGCTTCCGCTCACAATGCAGACCACATTTTTTCCTTTGATTTGATCTTGATACAAATCTAATGCAGCAATACTCAGAGCTCCTGCAGGTTCTACAACAATGGCTTCTTCGTTATATAATTGTAAAATTGTGGTGCAAACTTTCCCTTCGGGGGCTAAAACGATATCATCTAAAGAGTTTTTACAGATTTCAAATGTTTTGTCGCCCACTCGTTTTACTGCCGCTCCATCTACAAATTTATCAATGTCCGTCAATGCAGTATTTTTACCGTTTTCCAACGATGTTTTCATAGAGGCTGCTCCTTCTGGTTCTACGCCGATAAGTTTAGTTTCGGTACTCAATTGTTTAAAAACCGAAACGACCCCTGCTGCCAAACCGCCACCTCCAATTGGGAAGAATAAAAAATCAATTTTACATTTGCTGTCTTCCACAATTTCCAATCCTACAGTTCCTTGTCCGGAAATAACCAATTCATCATCAAACGGATGAACGAAAACTGCCTTATTCTTCTGGCTGAAAAGAAGGGCTTCGTTGTAGGCATCGTCAAAAGTATCACCTTTCAACACAACCTCTACATTTTCTTTTCCAAAGAGTTTTACCTGCTTTATTTTTTGTGCAGGCGTGGTAATAGGCATATAAATAACGGCTTTTATGTTCAGTTTTCTACACGCAAAAGCCACTCCTTGAGCGTGATTACCCGCACTTGCACATACAACGCCTAGTTTTATATCATTTTCGGAAAGCGAACTTATTTTATGATACGCTCCACGCAATTTGTAGGATCGTACAGGTTGTAAATCTTCCCGTTTCAAATAAACCTGAGCAGCAAATCGCTCGCTCAGGTTTTCGTTTTTCACAAGAGGCGTATGCACAGCCACACCTTTCAGGTTTTCGGCTGCCTCTTGTATTTTTGCTAAATGTATCATTTGGTTTGAGGTCTTAATTTTCGAACTTGCATTCCAGTTTGCCACAACTCACTTTGTTGTATTTCTTTGAGTTCTGCGTTGAGTTTTTCTCTGTAATCTGGCTTGCTGTTGGCTTCGATAACGATGGCTGCTTCTTTACCTGAAAGCACGTCATCATACAGTTCATTAAAAACAGGAGTGGTAGCTTCTCTAAATTTACCTTTCCAATCCAATGCTCCTCGTTGTGCAGTGGTACTGCAATTGGCAAACATCCAATCCATTCCGTTTTCGGCTACCAAAGGCATTAAACTTTGGGTCAATTCTTCTACAGTTTCGTTGAAGGCTTCACTTGGCGAATGTCCTCGCTGACGAAGCACATTATATTGAGCCTCAAAAACACCTGCGATAGCTCCCATCAAAACGCCTCGTTCGCCAGTCAAATCGCTGTATACTTCTTTTTGAAATGTGGTTTCAAACAAATAACCAGAACCGATAGCGATGCCTAATGCCAATGCTTTTTCTTCAGCTTTTCCGGTTGCATTTTGAAAAACGGCATAACTGGAATTTAAACCTTGCCCTTTTAAAAATAATGTTCTTAACGAAGTTCCCGAACCTTTGGGAGCCACCAAAAACACATCTACATCTTTAGGTGGCACGATACCTGTTTTTTCATGAAAAGTAACGCCAAAACCATGTGAAAAATACAGGGCTTTTCCTGTTGTCAAATTTTTTTTCATCGTTTCCCATGCTTGTATTTGCCCTGCATCTGATAATAAATTCATGAGTAAAGTGCCTTTTTCGCAAGCGGTTTCCACTTCGAAAAGAGTTTCATTTTCTACCCAACCATCAGCAAGTGCTTTGTCCCAACTCTTTGTCCCTTTTCGTTGTCCTACAATTACTTTTACGCCATTATCTTTCAAATTTAAGGCTTGTCCCGGACCTTGCACGCCGTATCCAATGACTGCAACAGTTTCGTTTTTTAATATTTCTCTTGCTTTCTCTAATGAAAACTCTTCTCGTGTTACGACATTTTCCATTACGCCGCCAAAATTTAATTGTGCCATTTTATATTGTATTATTTTTTTTAATTGATTTCTAATTCTTTTAAATAAGTACTTAATTCTTTCATTGGTTTGGTAACTGCTACTCTTCCTGAGCGGGCAAATTCCAGAATACCAAAGGGTTTCAATTTCTCAAATAAAACCTGTGTATCTGCTTTGTGCCCTGTTTTTTCAATGACGATAAAATCGGGATCTACGGTGAGAACTTTGGCACTATTTTCTCTAACCACTTGCTCTACATTGTTGGATTTAAGTTCTGTTGTTTTGATTTTATATAACGCAATTTCCTGATGTACTACTTCATTATCTTCGTGTACAAAGGCTTTCAGAACATCAATTAATTTGTCGATTTGCCCAACAACTTTATCTATTTGTTCTCTGTTTGTTCTCAAAACGATAGTGTAACGGTGCACATTTTTAACCTCTGTTTCAGAAGCGGTGATGCTGTCAATATTCAAATGTCGTCTTGTAAATATGATGGTGATGCGGTTGAGCATTCCGATTGTATTTTCCGTAAATATGGATACGGTAAATGTTTTGTTCATTGTTTCCATTTTATCCGTTTTATAATTATTGTAATCTTATTTCAGCTACCGAAGCACCTGTTGGCACCATCGGAAAAACATTATCTTCTCTGGCAACTTTCACTTCCAACAGGTACGCATTTTCTGTGTTTAAAAGTTGGTCTAATGCGTTGTTCAAGTCCTCCTGTCTTTCAACTTTTTGACCTTTGATGTTGTAAGAGGCTGCCAAAGCCACAAAATCAGGACTTTGAATGTCGGTAAACGAATATCTTTTTTCAAAGAACATTTGTTGCCATTGCCTCACCATTCCCAAATAACCATTGTTTAAGATGATGATTTTCACGCCGATATTATTCTGCATCATGGTTCCCAATTCCTGCAAGGTCATTTGAAAACCACCATCTCCAATGATAGCTACGACTTGTTTTTCCGGATTTGCCATTTTTGCTCCAATAGCGGCTGGAAGTGCAAAACCCATCGTTCCCAATCCGCCAGATGTAACATTACTTTTGGTTTGATTATACTGATAGAACTGTGCCGCCATCATTTGGTGCTGTCCCACATCGGTTACAACGATTGCATTGCCCTTGGTTTTTTGAGAAAGTAAATCAATCACCAAATCCATTCTCAGTTCATCTGAAAATTCCTTTTCTCTATTTTCTGAAAGTACCTGTAATTCCTTTTGCTTCGCTTGATGAAATTCATCCAACCAATTTTGATGAGTTTGTTTTTCTACCAAATCTGCTAAAACGGTTAGTGCTTCTTTGGCATCGGCTACAACAGGAGCATCGGCTTTTATGATTTTATTGATTTCGGCAGTGTCTATATCAACATGAACCACTTTTGCTTGTGTTGCATACCGGGAAACATCACCTGTAACACGGTCGTCAAAACGCATTCCCACGGCAAGCAACACATCGCACTCATTGGTTTTTACATTGGGTGCATAATTGCCATGCATGCCTACCATTCCAACAAATAAAGGGTGATGACTTGGAAAAGCTCCTAATCCCAAAAGCGTAGAAGCCACCGGAATACCCGTTTTTTCGGCAAAAGCCAATAATTCTTCTTCTGCATTGGAAAGCATAATTCCTTGTCCGACAATCATCAAAGGTTTTTTTGCCTCATTCAAAAACTTGGTTGCTGCTTGCACTTGATCTACATTCAATTTTGGCTTAGGTTGGTAGCTTCTCACCGATGTACACTTTTCGTAAGAGAAATCCAGTTTTTCAAACTGGACATCTTTGGTAATATCCACCAAAACCGGCCCCGGACGACCAGACGAGGCGATGTAAAATGCTTTGGCTAAAGTGGGTGCTATATCTGCTGCTTTGGTTACCTGACAATTCCATTTGGTTACCGGCATCGAAATTCCCATGACATCGGTTTCCTGAAAAGCATCAGTTCCCAAGAGATGAGAAGCCACCTGTCCGGTGATGCAAACCAAGGGCGTAGAATCAATCAGGGCATCGGCTAAACCTGTAATTAAATTGGTGGCTCCCGGACCCGAAGTAGCAAATACAACCCCTGTTTTTCCTGAAGTTCTAGCATATCCTTGAGCTGCATGTATAGCACCTTGCTCGTGTCTTGTCAAGATATGATTTACTTCTTCAAGATGATGAAACAAGGCATCATAAATTGGCATGATAGCACCGCCTGGATAACCAAATATCGTTTTTACACCTTCGGCTTTCAGGCTTTGTATCACCGCTTCTGCACCTGTTATTTTTAATTCCGTTGTTTTCATTTTTTAATTATTTATCGGTTACACACCCCAATGAAGCACTCGAAACGCATTGTGCATATTTGTACAAAACCCCTTTATTTGCTTTCAATGGAGGTTGTTTCCATGCTGCTTTTCGTTTTTCCAATTCCTGTTCAGATACTTTTAAATTGATCGTATTATTTTTTGTGTCAATCGCAATCAAATCTCCATCATTTACCAAGGCAATTGTTCCACCTACAAAAGCTTCCGGAGTGATGTGTCCTACCACAAAACCATGCGTTCCACCCGAAAATCTACCGTCGGTAATTAAAGCCACTGAATTTCCCAATCCTGCACCCATAATTGCTGAAGTTGGTTTGAGCATTTCAGGCATTCCCGGTCCGCCTCTTGGTCCGCAATAACGGATTACTACCACATTCCCGGGTTTTACTTCTCCGTTTCGCACACCATCAATCACTGCATATTCATCGTCAAATACTTTGGCTGTTCCTTCAAAATAATCGCCCTCTTTGCCACTTATTTTAGCTACACTTCCCTCGGTAGCTAAATTTCCGTAGAGCATTTGCAGATGTCCATTTGCTTTCACTGGATTTTCCAATGGAAGAAATACTTTCTGACCTTCGGTTAAATCTTCCACAGCTTCCAAATTTTCAACAATTGTTTTTCCTGTAACAGTTAAACAATCTCTATGTAATAAATTGTGTTTCAATAAATATTTCATTACTGCTGGAACACCACCTGCTTCGTGCAAATCTTCCATGAGGTATTTTCCACTTGGTTTTAAATCTGCCAACACTGGAACACGGTTACTTACCTTTTGGAAATCATTCAAAGTCAATTCCAAATCCACCGAATGTGCCATTGCTATCAGGTGCATTACGGCATTGGTAGAGCCGCCCAAAACCGTTACCATGGTCATGGCATTTTCAAAGGCTTTTCGGGTCATGATGTCTTTGGGCTTAATGTCTTTTTCCAACAACACTTTGATGGCTTTTCCTGTATCAAAACATTCCATTTTTTTATTGCTGCTCAACGCAGGATTGGATGAACTGTAAGGTAAACTCATTCCCAAAGCTTCAATAGCCGAAGCCATCGTATTTGCTGTGTACATACCGCCACAAGCACCCGCGCCAGGACAAGCGTTTTTGATTATACCTTTGTAATCTTCATCGGAAATGGTGTTACTGAATTTTTTACCTAAAGCTTCAAAAGCTGAAACGATATTGAGCGATTCTCCTTTCCATTTTCCAGAATGGATCGTTCCGCCATAAACCATGATTGCAGGACGATTTAATCTTCCCATGGCGATGATAGAACCAGGCATATTTTTATCGCAACCTACTACCGCCAATACAGCATCGTACCATTGGGCACTCACCACCGTTTCTATGGAATCGGCGATCACATCTCTGGAAACCAAAGAAAAACGCATACCGTCAGTTCCGTTTGATATACCGTCACTCACACCAATGGTATTAAATATCAATCCTACTAAATCCTCTTGTTGCACACCAGCTTTTACTTCTTTAGCCAAATCGTTGAGGTGCATGTTGCAGGGATTTCCTTCGTAACCCATACTCACAATTCCCACTTGTGCTTTTTGCAAATCGTCTTCGGTTAAACCTATTCCATAAAGCATGGCTTGTGCTGCAGGTTGGGTTTCATCTTGTGTGATGGTTCTACTGTATTTGTTGAGTGTTTTCATTAGTTTAAATTGAGCTGTTTTAAAGGTTCTCGTACCAAAAGTGAATAAGCATCTTGAAGTTTTTTACCTAAGGAATCATTCCAGTTTTTTGGAAATTGATAAGTGTCCACCGATAATATACCCACTACCTCGGCAGCCGTTCCGCAGTAAAAGGCACTATCAGCTTGAAAAAGATCTTCTCTGGTAAATTTTCCTTGATGCAGTTCCAGACCTAATTGTTCGGCTAACTCCAAAACAGTGGCTCTGGTGATGCCCGGAAGGATGTTTCCTAATTGAGGCGTGAATAGTTTTCCGTCTTTTTCAAAGAACAAATTTGCACCCGGACCTTCGGCTAAAAATCCATCGCTATCCAAAAGCAAGGCTTCGTCGAATCCATTGTCTTTTGCTTCGTTGGTTGCCAAAATCGAATTGACATAATGACCGCAGACTTTCGCTTCAATGTGGATGGATTTTGGATGTGGACGGCAATAGGAGGAAACCGTTAATCGTAGTAATTTTTCTCCCAAATACGCTCCCCAGTCCCAAGCGGCAATCATCACCGAAACCCTGGTAGGTTTTGACAAACTCATATTTTGTCCACAATACACCAATGGTCGGATGTAAGCATTTTTTAAATTGTTTTTTTCCAGTAACTCGTAAGTAGCTTGGACTAACTCTTGAACAGTGCAATCGAAAGGGATTTTTACCAATTCGCAGGATTTTTTCAAGCGTTCATAATGTTCTTCGGCTTTAAATACTTTAGTTCCATTTTTGGTTTCATAAGAACGAATACCTTCAAATGCACCGTAGCCATAATGAAGCGTTTGACTGTACAAATCGGTTGTAGATTCGTTAGCCTTTACAAATTTTCCGTCCAAAAAAAGGACTGTTTCGTTGTTTGAATACATATTTATTTTTTTTATTGAGTTGATAATTGATTTTTGGGAATAAAAAAAGCCTTTCCCGAAATGAGAAAGGCTTACAATTTGGCATAAAGCAGCATCTCTCACGGTGGCGAGCTAATAATAATGCTGATAATAATAGTGTTGTTATATGATTTCATTTTGTTCTTTTTAGTTTAATGTCAATAAAAAAAGCCTCCTGATTTCTCGGGAGGCTTTCAAATATATCTTTTAGATTATATCAAAATTATTCCTCCCCGGTATGTGAAATCACACCCGCAATAATAATAGAAGAAATAATAATTGAATTGTACATTTATTCTGTTTTAACGGTACAAATGTAAGTATACTTTTTTAATGTGCAAATTTTTTATACCTTTTTTTTGAAAGTCGTTAAAATTCAGTAGACAGATGTAGGTTTGGGTGAGGTTGGGAAAATAAAATGTGCTGCAATTTGTGTAGGCTTGTGCGTTGGCTTGCAGCTCTTTTTATTTTGTGCCGGGTTGGCATTTTGTACGTCGGTTGTTTCGTCTTTTAGGGTTGCACCTAACGTCTAAGGCTATGTGACGGCTGCCTGATAAGGCAGATGGCATCATAGCCAATGTTCTACTCTCGCCTATCATTTTACGCTAATTGCACAAATTCATTTTCAAGTTTAACTCTAAAATTTATTTCA
>Ga0075154_10001081_pt1 | contig 20314 bp, 19 predicted proteins | sample JI71714BDNA_FD_70965 | JGI IMG/M metagenome (GOLD analysis project Ga0075154, IMG submission 70965) | Wastewater effluent complex algal communities from Wisconsin, to seasonally profile nutrient transformation and Carbon sequestration -... | ecosystem: Engineered > WWTP > Effluent > Algae...
GTACCCATACCCGCTTTTATCTTTGGGGGCGTATATCTAATCATTTCGCATATTATGGCTAAAAAGAATATGGATAATATCGGCCACGATGCCCACTTTTGGGGAGCTGTTTGGGGCTTTGCTTTTACGGTTTGTCTCAAGTTGAATTTATTGTATAGCTTTTTTCATCAAATTTTTAATTAGTAATTACTTATCTTTTTATAATAAAAACCGCTCAAGATATTCTGTACTCTTGAGCGGTTTTTGTTTTTTGTAAATTATTGACAGTTTATTGCAAACAACGACCAGTCAGGGCACAGACATATAGTAGTCAGGGCACAGACAACTACTAGTCAGGGCACAGACAACAACCAGTCAGGGCACAGACAACCACTAGTCAGGGCACAGACAACTACTAGTCAGGGCACAGACAACTACTAGTCAGGGCACAGACAACTACTAGTCAGGGCACAGACAACTACTAGTCAGGGCACAGACATATAGTAGTTTTTCAAAAACCACGAGTAGTTTTGTTAATAAAACCAACTTCCGTTCAAACTCAACAGGCTAAAAAACTTAGGACGGCGTATTTTTTGCTCTTTTTTATAAACATAAGGCTTATTATCTCTATCCAACATCGGAATACGGGGATTTTTCCCCTCAAAATTAAACTCGGAATTTTCTACCCAATGCGCAGGCACGGTCAAATTGTCGTGTATAAACCTATTTTGTAATAAATTTCTAATCTGTTCTGCATCTATGCCCATATCAAAATTGGCTTGTTGAAAATAGGGCAGGGCTTGTTCTACCCCTACAGTGAGCGAACCTATAGATTTATTGCCAAAAGGCACATTTTCTGTATCCATATACCCGTAAGGGCCTGGAAAATTTATATTATCTCTTACCCATTTATGCCCTTTTACAAAAGCATCGCCTGTGTAAGAAATGTGTTTCAAACTAATTCGGGTATTAGTTGGTAATAAATACGATAACGCTATAGCCCCCGTTCTGTACCTATCTCGCACCAAAAATGAGAATAAATCATTTTCCATCACAAATTGAAACTTGCGCGATTGAAAAGAAATAAGCCCCGATTGCTGACTTGTGCCTTGATTGTCCCAATACCAAATATAACCATAAGCTGCCGCGTTGGGTTTGAGGGTTTGATTGCTGACTTCATTCACTAATATAGCCCGCGCCGTATCTCGTCGCCCCCAACTGCCCAACACACTCAAGCGCGCTTGCCCCTCCCACGTGGATTGATTAGCGCCGATAGAGTAAAAATTTTTATAAAATGCTACTTGACTGTTAATTTGTAAAAAATCATAACCCGCAAACCCTTTTATTATCAACCCCAAACGGTTTTGATGCGTGCCAAAGGTGAAAGAAACTCCAGCTTGCCCGCCCACAAAAAAGCGGTTTTCTGTATGAATAAGCAATTGCGCGGATAAAGTTTGTATAAATCCAACAACAAAGAGCAGCGAATAGATAATTTTCATAATCAAAATGGGTATAAATATACAAAAAAATGTTAATAAAACCAACTTCCGTTCAAACTCAACAGGCTAAAAAACTTAGGACGGCGTATTTTCTGATTTTTGTCGTACAAATAACTTTTATTATCGCGGTCTAACATCGGAATATGGGGGTTTTTCCCCTCTGGGTCGTCGCCCCAATTGGCGGGGATGAGTTTATTATCGTGGATAAACTTATTCTGCATCGCATTGCGCACCTGTTCTGCGTCTATACCTATATCAAAATTGGCTTGTTGGAAATAGGGCAGAGCTTGTTCTACCCCCAAAGTAATCGAACCTATAGATTTATCCCCAAAATGCACATTGTTCATATCCATATACCCAAAGCGCGCGGGAAAATCGGTATTGCGCACCCAATTAGTGCCCTCTCCGTAGGGATTGCCCGTGTAAGAAACGTGCTTGAGTAGTATCCGCGTTTGCGGGGTTAGATAGTAAGATAGTGCAACCGCGCCCGTTCTGTATCGGTCTTGAGCTATAAAGCATAAAAAATCGTTCTCCATCATAAATTGGAACTTGTTAGCCTGAAAAGACAACGAGCCAGCCCTTTGCTTTGTACCCTGATTGTCCCAATACCAAATATACCCATAGCCAGCCGAATAGCGTTTGGTGGTTTGGTTGCTCATCTCATTCACAAAAATTTGCCTTGCAGTGTCCCGCACGCCCCAACTCACTACAGCCCCAATGCGCGTTTGCATCTCCCAAGCGGATTGATTAGCACCTATAGAGTAGAAATTTTTATAAATAGCTACTTGAGGGTTGAGTTGTGCAAAATCATAACCCACAAACCCCTTCAGGATTATCCCCAAGCGGTTTTGATGCGTGCCAAAAGTGAAAGAAACCCCAGCTTGTCCCCCCACAAAAAAGCGGTTTTGATTATAAAAGGTTAATTGCGCGCACAAAAAAGGGGCGGATAAGCCCCAAAAAATTATAAAGTAGATAATTTTCATAAAAAATATAAAATGATATAGCCAAAAAAATGTTAATCGCGGCGCAAAGTGGGCTTATTTCTCCTTTGTAGCAAACCTTTTACCCTTATCTGGGTGCTGTAGTTTTGCAAATCGGCTATGGCTTCGGGTACTTTCAGCAACTTATGCTGCACTTCATCCACAGTGAGTTTGTGAAAATAGTTAGAATCTAACATAATCGTATCTTTTGCCGCTTGGCAGTTGTCGAATAACTCTATAGGACAACTTTCAAACTCGTAAAAATCGTTGTTTTGTACGATAAACTTACAGCGTTTGGCAAACTCACAGGATAGGGCAAGGTGGGTTTTATTATTCTTAAATATGTTATTTTTCAACACAATCGTGTTGCGCTTGGTGGTTTTGTACAGGGTAAAAGCGGCGTTATTGGCGTTGATAAAGGTATTATTTTCAATCGTAGCCACGCCCCCGCCCGTCATCCATATCATCAACCCAGAGTGAGAACCGCGCGAAAGGGCATTTTTTACTATATTGTTATTAAACGTAACCGACCCCCCAATCAATAAAAGGGTATAATCGCTAATTTTAGAGTCCAAAAAGGTAAGTTGCGAGGTAATCCGCACGTGTATCGGTCGATAACATTTCTGAATATGGGTATTTTTGGCAATAACCCGCGCTTGTTTTTCGGTTTGTATGGCAGTTTGGCAGTCTATAATCTCGCAGTTTTGCAATTTTATATTCCGATTTTCTGCCTGTATCAAATGGATAGGATTCCAATCTTTGCCCTTAAAGGTCGTATGTTCAAACAAATTCATCGCCGTATCGGTAAAAATCGCCTCGTCGTTATCCACTATTGCCCGTCTGAAGAAAAGTCCCTGCCAATGATTGCCGTTTAAACCCTCAAAAATTATCTTTTTCTTAGCAGTACCTTTGGCGATAATCTGCCCTTCTATGTGCATTTTGACCTCACTTGAGAACAATACCCGCGTTCCCGCTTCAATGGTGAGAATGGTATTGGGGGCTACAAACAAATCGTTGGATATAATATAAGGGCTTTGTTGGCGTGTCCAAGTTTGGTGGCTGCGAATGGGTTCGCTTACATAAGTTTGGGCTTGGATTAGCCCCAAAGCAGCCGTTAGCAAGCAGAGTAGTAACTGTATTTTCATAAAAAAAGGGATTATCAACAGGATTTAAGCGCAAAGTTAGCTTTTTTTTACAAATAATAAACTATTTTCCCCTAAATCGGTTAGCAAGGGGCAAAAAAATAGCCTGTGCGATGCACAAGCCGTTGAATGGTAAATGATTTTATTTAGCTTTCAGCAGTTTATTCAGATATTTTAGCGTACTTTTTTGGCTGGGTGGGGTAGCGTCTCTATTCAGAATTTTCCCCGCTTTATCCAACACCAAATAATGGGGGATAGAGTAGATAAATAATTGCGCCAACAAGGGTTGGGCTGCTCCCAAACCGCGCCGATAATGCCGCGCACTGATTGGAAAGGGTTGTTTTTGAACCGCTTTTTGCCACGCTTCGCTGCTTTCGTCCATTGATAAGTATAAAAACACCACAGGACGACCAGCCAATTTCTCCGCCAACTCTGCCGAATATGGCAACTCTTCCAAACAGGGCTTACACCAACTCGCCCATAAATCCACATACACCAAACTATCCTTATACTGCCCAAAAATAGTCGCCAAACTGCTGCTGTCGCCCTTTTCGTTGTAAAAATAATGCTCGCTAAGGGTTTGGTTGATGCCTTTACGCTGCGCCTGTAGTGGGCTACAATAGATAAAAAATGATAAGAATAAAACAATAAAACTGATTTTTTTCATAGATTAAGAGTTGGTTTTGCACAAATGTTGTAAATTTCTAAAAATTAAAATAACAATATGGTACGATTTTTATATTTTGCGCTGCTTTTGTTCGTGTTGGGTTGTGCTACGGATAATCCCAACGCTCAATTTATCGCATCAACGCCCAAAGTAACGGGGCGGGTGATAGAAGTGGCTTTGTTTGAGTACGACAGCACGGACATAATCATACACAAAAGCGATATTTTAAATTATTACTTTGTTTTGGAAACGTTTAATCAAACGCCCGAACCCATAACACTTTGTAATCCTAAGCTATTGAAAGAAGGGCAACATCCTTATCCTGACGATTTTTTTCTAAAAAGTTGTCGTATGGACATTGAAGATGCTTGTATAGATTATATAGTAGGCAATACGATAATCATTCCTCCTTTTAGGAAGCGTTTAGATACCGTGCTTGTGGGTGGATATGTTACGCCTGCTCCTGGTATGGCTGATTATTATGCTGATATTAAATGGCAAATGGAACGTATAGAGCGCTATAAAAAAGGCGATTTGCTTTGGATATATTCGCCCCGCCCCGCGCCATATTATCAAGATACAATTTTTTACCCTTTTGCCAAAGAGGTAAAATATAGCAAACATTGGCACGGTTTGGACTATTGGCCAGCAGGTTGGCAACGTTCTATATAAAGATAAAATTCAATAAAGACGAATTGTAGCTGCGCTTGTGTGGTAATCAACCGTTTTTCACTATAACCAATTAAACCTCTTCTAACAATGAAAATATATCTGTTAATTTCTTTCTTTAGTATTTTTTCTATCACTTATGCCCAACAGGAACCGTATGTTACTGCTAAAAATTGTCATAGCCAGTATTCTTCAACCATAGAATATTATATGAACGATACTATAAGCATCAACGAATTGGAGTTGGAAAAATTAGCCTTTAACTATCTATTAGATTCTGTTTTTGGCGATTTTTTTGACTATGACCGCCCAGTCCGCTTATTGATAGATACCACTTTTACCGAGATATTGCCTCCCTTATTGCCCTGTGCGCTTCCGCAAACACCAGAAGGGTTTTACGGCAACGACCGTTATCTAAAAAACGAACATACACCAGAGTACAAAATGCGAGAACAACGGCTACAACGGGCTTATTTATACAATATAGATTTCAAAAATTTTAGCCATCCTGCTGTCATCGTGGGAAAAGACTATTCACTACTTTACGCAAAGCCAAAATTGAGTAGAAAAATTGAAAAGCTAAAAAAACGGAATAAAGTTATCTATAAACGCCTATCTGCTGTTAGTGTTGCTTCTATTTGGTCTGAAAAAAGGTTTTTTATGCAATTTTCTTGTATTGATGTGGGGTATCACAACTACACCATTTATGAACCTCGTTGGTTTGATGCAGGCAAGGGGCAGCAAAAACATACAGTGCAATGCGAAACTTTTGATAAAGCGCAAGAATTTCTATGGATTACGTTGGAATTTCAGCAAGGCGCAGACAAAAAATGGTATATTGCTCAAACGCGTATGGATGATGAAGCGTATTTAGACCCAAGAAGTATTCATATCCGAAGTTATTATCGCCATATCAACAAAGAGGGCAAAGACTACCCTTTGTCAGCTTCTACTTCAGATGCTTTATTAAAAAGTACTCTTACCAGCGAAAGACCAAACAAAAAGCGTTTTTTTAACAAAAAATAATCCATATCTCAACCTAAAATTCCCTTTCCGCTATGGTTAGGGGATTTTTTATCTAATACGGGTCTATATCCACCAGCACCCGCAACCCTTTATAAGTGCTATTATTCTGTATTTGCTCTTGAAGGCTAACAATAAGTTGTTTGGTCGCTTGCAAAGTCGCGCTATCTTTGGTGAGTTTTAATAAGACATCCATCAAAAAATACTCGCGCACTTTGGAAATAGCGGGTACAGCAGGGCCTAAAACCCTATCTCCAAGTTGTACTTTCAACGATTGGGCAAAAAACACGGCAGCCGATTGTACAATTTCTTCCCGCTTGTGCTTAAACTGTATGCCTATCAACTTGGTAAAAGGCGGATAACCAAAATTTTGCCGCTCTGCCAACTCGCGCTGCAAGAATTGTTCAAAATCATTCTCTTTCAACTCCCACAATACGGGATGTTCTGTGTTGTAAGTTTGTATAAATACCTTGCCTTGCTTCTTTTTTCGCCCTGCGCGCCCTGCTACTTGAGTGAGTAGTTGATAAGCGCGTTCTGAAGCGCGAAAATCGGGAAACTGTAGCATCTGGTCGGCAGAAATCACCCCCACCAAACCCACATTGTCAAAGTCCAAACCTTTTGTTACCATTTGCGTACCGATTAAAATCTGCACTTCGCGCTTTTCAAACGCTTGAATGATTTTATCCGCGCCTGTTTTTCCCTTGACTGTGTCCAAATCCATCCGCGCTGTTTGTATATCGGGAAAGTATATTTTAATATCATCTTCTATCTTTTCCGTGCCAAAACCTTGAGGATTTAGCGAAGCCGAACCACAAGCTGGGCAATGTTTGGGCAAAAATTGGGTTAATCCGCAATAATGGCAATGCAAATCGCGGCTGTCGTGGTGATAAGTCATCGATACATCGCAACGGGTACATTTCCCCGCCCAACCGCAAGTTTTACACTTATACGCTGGAGCATATCCGCGCCTATTTTGGAATAGAATAACCTGCTCTTCTTTAGCAAAACAATCTGTAATCGCTTGCAACAGTTGGGGGCTAAAATGGCTTTTCATCAACTTGCGCTTGGTTTCCTCTTTTATATCCACCAACAAAATATCGGGCAAAGCCAACCCCCCAAAGCGGTTTTTCATCTCCACCAACCCGTATTTTTTTTGTTGAACGTTGTAATAAGTTTCTACTGAAGGTGTAGCCGTTCCCAACAGCGTTTTGCATTTATACAAAGAGGTCATATACACAGCCGTATCGCGCGCATTATAACGCGGATTGGGGTCGGTTTGTTTGTAGCTGGGGTCGTGTTCTTCATCTACTAAAATTAAACCCAAATCTTTGAAGGGCAAAAACAGAGCCGAGCGCGCACCCAATACCACAGAACAGCCGTTCAAAACCTTATTCCAAATTTCTACCCGCTCAAAACTGTTGAATTTAGAATGGTAAGTTACCACCTTATCCCCAAAATGTCGATGCAAACGGCTTATCATCTGCGCCGTCAATCCAATCTCTGGCAATAAGTACAAAACTTGCTTACCCGCATTTATCGTTTCTTGTATCAACTCTACAAACACCTGCGTTTTTCCACTACCTGTTACCCCGTGTAATAAAATCGCGTTTTTCTGCTCAAATTGTTTTTTTATACTTTCCAACGCATCTTTTTGTATATCCGAAAGCGCGTAATTGCCTATGCCCTCGTGTTCGTAGTTGATAAGTCTGCTAATTTCCACCTCAAACAGGTTAAAAATTCCCTTTTTGGCCATCGCGTTCAATACGCTACTATCTACGTTGGCTTTTTCATAAATCTGTTTGCGGCTTAATTGTTGGGTTTGATGCTCTTTACTCAATTGTATAAATGCCATCAACGCTTCAGTTTGCCGCCCAGAGCGGTGTATTTCGGCGAATACATCGGATAACAAATGGGATTGGCTTTTGTACGGTTCTGCCAATTCTACCATAGACAACATTTTAGGCTTATACTTTTCCTGCAATTCGTCCAATATCGTAATCAGCTTTTTTTCCAACATCTTTTTCAGCAGCGGGCGCACTTGATAGTTCGGGCAAAGTTTTTGAATTTCATCTATAGTCAATTCGCTATTTTTCATCAAACTTTCCATTATAAAATTCTCGCGCGGGTTGAGATTAGCCAAAAACTCTTGTTGGTCTTCGTACTGTTCGTGGAGTATGATTTTAGTTTCCGATTCCAACTTAAATCCAGCGGGCAAAGCCGCTTGCATCACTTCCCCCACCGTGCAGAGATAATAATTCGCTATCCAATGCCATAACTCAAACTGTTTATCCGTAACAATAGGTTCTTCATCCAATACCGCTAATATAGGTTTGGTTTTATAATCAGTAGGGGCTTGTTCAAATAGTTCATAAATCAACCCCGCGTATAATTTTGTACCTCTAAACGGCACTTCCACCCGCACCCCCTTTTTCACCAAAGGCGCAAGATGCACAGGCACGCTGTAAGTGTATAATTTGGGCAAAGGCAAGGGTAAAATAACCGTTGCGAATAATAATTCTTTGCTCTGAATTTCGCTCTCTTCAAATAGTTGAAATAACATTTATTAGTGTATAGTTATTAGTGGTTAGTTGTTAGTTATTAATTGTTGGTGATAGAAAATAAAGTTTGTAAGTTTTTTTTAATACTTGCCCAAATGTTTGCAAAGCCATACCAAATCCACGCAAATTAGTAGGGGCAAACCTATGTGTTTGCCCAAATGTTTGCAAAGCCATCCCAAATGTTTGCAAAGCCATCCCAAACTTGCGCAAAGCCATACCAAACCTTTGCAAAGCCATCCCAAATGTTTGCAAAGCCATCCCAAACTTGCGCAAAGCCATCCCAAATGTTTGCAAAGCCATCCCAAACTTGCGCAAAGCCATACCAAATGTTTGCAAAGCTATACCAAATGTTTGCAAAGCCATACCAAATGTTTGCAAAGCCATACCAAACCTTTGCAAAGCAGTACGGGCAAACCTATGTGTTTGCCCCTGTTTTTACAAAGCTATAACTTCAGCAATTTCCAAACTCCCTTATTCAAAAATAAGCCTCAACGTAAACGCATTCCAATCCGCCGCCGATTCCCCTTTTTGTCGCTGACTGCGCAATTGATTATCGACAGGCTTTTGCATATCCGCAAGTGGCAAACCATTTTGCAGCCATTCGCTAATATCAAACCTGCCCCAACTAATTAGCACTTTTACATACGAAAATTGCGTTTTTGGGTTGCACTCCAACCCAAATACTTCACTACGGGCTTGAGTAAAAGCTATATTTTGATTAGTTGCCAAAGTTGTAGGTTCTATAATTGTCGTAATGCTATAATCGCGGCTCATATACAGCAGCGCAACCTGCAAACTTTGCGTAGTATCCACTTGATTTTTATAACTCACCGAAGCCGCAAAGTTAGCCACACGCGCGCTGCCTTTGCTATTGGGTTGCGTTTGTATCAATAATGGGCTATATTGGTTGAAATCTTGCTTTATGGGAATTTGATAAGTTTTATTAGCTGCCAAATCTTGTATATGCACGGTCAATTCCGCCCCCAAAAACGACTGCAATCGGGCAGGGTGGGGATTGTGCAAAAATAATCTTTGTTTAAACATCGCCATCGTTTTCAACCAACCGCTCACTTCCACAGCCGCCACCAAATCCGCTGGACTACTGGCGCGCGTCAAAGGCGTTTGGCGGGGATTGAGTAGCAAAAAACCATCATTTTGGCTGGCTACGTACACATCTACGGGTGCATTTTCCGCTATGTTGGTATAAACGGGCAAAAAATTGCACAAAGGGCTATCTTTAAACTCTGAAAAATTGGGTTGAGTACCCGCTTTTATCCTCAAAAATACCTCTTTGTCTTCAGGGAGTAGATAATCTATCAAACCCGACGTCCAAAACTCCTGATTTTCTACAGTTATGGGTATAAATTTTAAATTCTCCTCCAAATACGCCCCGTTGATAGCCGTCCAGCCGCCCTTTTCTATCTCCCAAGCCTTACCGTTGAGAGAACGGCAGGGGTATTTTTCGCTATCATTTGCCTTATTCTGCAAAATTCCGAACCAATACAGCAGTTCGCGCGCTGTAGTGGGGTTATTAAAATAGTTTTTGTATAAATAAACTATGCAATTATCCGCATACAGGCTAAATTCTGCATCGTCTTTGCCAATTTCTACCATATCGGGCATATTCTCAGCCAACAAGTTGAGAAAAAAGGCAACATTTTCGTTCTCTTTGGTTGGTAATATGCCCACATTCAGCTTACTCGCGGCAACTACCAACTGTTCTGGGCGAATTTTGACATAAAATAACTCATTCCCGTCCGAATTTTGTACAAAATCGGGCACATTCTCCAACTCGCAGAAAGCAGGGGCAACATAATTCACCCTCGCCACGCCCGTTTTATCCCGCAAGTTGCTAACTTCCACCTCAAAATGTTCGTTGGATTTCAATATCGGCAGTCCCTGAAGCGCGCCTATGTCTATTTTATGTTTATATTCTTTGCTAATTCCGTCAAAAACGCTGATTAAATTATAACAAAACTCCCTTTTTGCGCTATCTTGGTTCAAAAAACGGCGGAAGCGGGTGGTTTTATCCTCATTTTTGACATAAAGGCTGGGCGTTTGGGGAAAACCCTTTTCTATAACCATTCTTAGCCTAATTTCTAACTCGTGGTAGCTGATATTTCCTGCGGTTATTTTCAATAATTTGCATAATTTGGTGGTAAAAATACCGCTTGGGCTGCCCGTTTCTTTGGTTTCATACGCACATTCGCTGTAGGCGCAGGCGCAGAGGTGTATATGGGGAGCTTCAGGCACCATTTTTTCAAAAGGTTGGGCTGGTTTTTGGGTAGAATTTTGGGTGTTTTGTCGGTTCAAACTGCGGGTTATCTCTTCTGGGAAAGACTCGTACTGGTTGCTATCTCTTTTCTGCCCAAAGTTGGGGTGATTTCGGGGTAAAATTTCCCTTTTTTGGTAATTATCCGATTTCAAATCCTCCCCATAAGCGCGGGTGGCGCGTTCTGAATGGCAAGAATCTTGTATGAATATAATCTCCGCGCCCGTTTTTTGATACATCAAACTGAATAGCTGTCTAATCTCCACACTCAAAATATCAAAAATGGGTTTCCCTTCTTCAACAATGCCACTATCGCAGGGTACTAAAGTGGATAAATAGCCTGTAGAAGATTGAAAATAAGGGTCGGCAACCTCTTGCGAGCCGTGTCCAGCATAAAATAGGCAAAAAATATCCCCTTTTTGTAGCAAATTGATATGTTGTTGGATAGCCAGCAGTATATTCCTGCGAGTGGGCAACGCGGTTTCGTTATTTTGGTGCGAACTGTACAATTTTACCGTTTTTTGCTGATAAGTGTTTTTATCAACGTATAAATTGGCACAGGACAAAAAGGCTTCGGCATCGTGGATACAGCCGTATAAATTGCTTATTTTATCGTGTTGATATTTATTGATAGCTATAGCTAAAGTGTAAAATGTGGGCATAGTTTAGTGGTTAATTATTAATAGTTAGTTATTGATAATGAATTGATTATAAGTAAAAAAAGCGAAACTCCTAAAGGTTGGGAATTTCGCTTTTTGTGTGTATGCTGTGGTTATTCGCGGCTCATCATATTCACTTTTCCGTTGAGTAATGCGCCATTTTCTACCTGCAAAAATTTAGTTTCTATATCACCCTGAACTTGGGCGTTTCTGAATAGGGCGCAACCGTTGCGGGCTAATATATTGCCGATGATTTTGCCCTCGCAGACCAATTCCAAACAATCCACATTGCCGTGGATTTGTGCTTGTGGGGATAAAATAAGCCGTCCAGCGCAGAAAACTTCCCCATTGATTTGCCCGTCGAGGCGCATATTGGCTTCTGTAACTTTAACGCTGCCGTCGATGATTGTACCTGTAGCAATTTGACAAACAGCTTGTACAGGGCTTTGTTCTTGCACCCAATCGGTGGGGGCTTCTTTGGTTTTTTTACCGAACATAACTTTTTATCCGTTGAAAATTTTAATATAATAACCTTTTGAATTGTAGGGGCGCAAAAATTTGGATTTGCCACAAGCGGTAGAACAAACCCCTTGCAGTTCGCCCCCGCAGTTTTCGCACTGTACAAAATGCTCGTTGCAGTGGGGATTGGCGCAATTAACCATACGGGTAGAATGTGTGCCGCAGGTTTTGCAGCGGGTAATCACGGTAGGATTTACTGTATTAACGGGCACTTGTACGCGATTGTCAAACACATAACAGTTGCCCTCAAAATCCTTGCCACCTACCATTTTGCCGTAGTTGATAATTCCCCCGTGGAGTTGATAAACTTCCCCAAAACCCTGTTCGCGCAGATAAGCGGATGCTTTTTCGCACTTGATACCGCCCGTGCAATAGGTGAGGATTTTTTTCCCTTTGTACTGTTCCAATTCGTCCAAATGCTGGGGCAAGTCGCGGAAATTATCAATATCCAAAGTTACGGCATTTTTGAATTTTCCCAATTGGTGTTCATAGTTAGAACGCACATCCAAAACCACCACATCTTCTTGGTCTTTCATAGCCAAAAATTCGGCTGGGCTTAAATGATTATCTACATCACTATCGGCAGGATTTACCGCCAAAGGCAGGTCAGAATGTACAATTTCAGCTTTATAACGAACGTGCATTTTGACAAAAGACGGTTCATTGACTTCATCAATTTTATAATGAATATCTGCAAAGCGTTCATCTTGAGCCAGCGTCTGCATATAAGTTTGGCATTGGGCTGCTGTGCCTGAAACGGTGCCGTTGATGCCTTCATCAGCTATCAATACGCGCCCTAAAAGCCCTAATTGTTTGCAAAATTGGAGATGCTGTTCGGCAAGCTCGGCTGCGTTTGCAATACGCACGTACTTGTAGTACAACAGGGTTTGGTACATAGAATTTTTTTTATGGTTTAAATCTTTTGGTGATAAATTTTTGCTGTTTTTCTGATAAAATATCGTTGGTCATTATTTCTTTGCTGCCTGCTTCATTTTCTTTTTTATTGGCTGCGCCGATTAGGTGAAAGCCGTGATAACTGAAAGCGTTCGTGCCATTGGTTTCTTTGCTATCATTTTTAAAAATGAGATAACAGTTTTTTGCTTCGTCCCAAGCTGCTAATGTAGAGCTATCTATTTGTACAGCTTTTTTGAGTAAATTATTGGTAGCTTTTATTCCTTCTTCGTTTTCTGCGTATAAAAATGGACTTACCCATTCGCTATTTTTTTCTATAGCGTGAGAATTTGCACGTGAATGTTTAGGGTTGTAGTTAAAAATGCGGGGCTCGCGGTTGGTCTCTACCCAATCCCATAAATCTTTTTCCGTTTTCAGAATGTCAAATTTTATCAGCGCGGGGATTTTTTCGCTTCGTTCTTGGTAAATGTCTTTAATGATATAACGTGTAGTTTTTTTGCCATTTCCAAATTCAAATAAAATAATTTTTTGTTCTGGATGGGTAAACAACCGTTCGGCAATTTCACAATATAAGTCGTTAGTGTTGCTAATATCATCATTTTGTGCAGCATTCCAATTGTAGTAATTACCCTTTTTAGTAATAATTTCCCAGTCTTTAAGGTGTTTTTGGTATTTTCTTAAAAAATCATCCCTGTCAGTTGAGCGTTTTAAACTTGCTTTTTTAGGCTCTTTCAAAAAATCTGTAAGGGTTTCGTCTATGTAAAAAGTTAAATTCTTTTCCAAGAAAAACCACGTCAATAGCTGCCAAAGTTCTTCCCAGTTATCGCCTTCAAATTGGATAAAAATATTTATTTTTGCCATATTTAGCTAACCGAATTTTTTTGTTTTTTAATTGGACTAGTTAAAAAGTCCAAATCTATAGAAAATTGGTCAAAAAAGCCCGCTGGCGCTTCTTCTATGTAATATCTATCCACTATGGGCACGTGTATAGTTCTTGCATCTTGGCTATTCTCATCGCGGTCTATGTAGTAAATGGCCACATTATCGGGGCTTATGCCTTTTTTACCTTCAGCAAATTTTTTGCAAGCTACCAAAATACCATTGATGAGATGGTCACTGTGGGTTTCTACCACTACTTGTACGCCCGCCTGTGCAGCGAGTGCTATTAATTCGGCAAGTTTAGCTTGTCCGCTGGGGTGGATATGCGCCTCTGGATTTTCCAATAAAACTAAACCATCTTTAGTCGTAGCCAATAAAGCCAACACTACAGGCAAAGCATAAGAAATGCCAAAGCCCACGTTTTGGGGTGTGTAAGCGGGTGTAAAGTTATTATTTTGTTCGAATTTAAATTTCAACGAATAAGAATTATTAAAATATTCAATTACTGTATGTACTCCTTTGCTAATTTCGCCCAACCAAGCGTTGACATTCTCGCGGAGATTTAAATTTTTTGCATTTGGGTGTTGAAGTTGAGGTAAAATTTGATTTCCGCTATAATGTGAAAGGTAATGAACCATATATTCACCTTGCCCTTTTTTGAAAGAAATTTGCTGTCGGCGTTCTACCACAAGAGTATTTTTTCCGTGCGAATCTTGAGGTGTTGGTCTATCTGCGCCGATGTATTGGAAATTACTATTAAAAAGGCTATATTGTTCTAGATGGTCAGCTGTTTGGCTTTTGTTAGCATCAATAGGCAAAAAATCTGAGTCGGGGTTAAAAGCTTTGAAAGTTTGAGATACGAAAGTTTGTTTATTGATTTGAAAGCTAAAAGTTATATTTCCATCCATATTTGTAGTAGCAAGCGCATCGCTACCCACGCCAATTTCAACCAAATCCCCGTTCAAGGATAGACCTTCATTTAGCACATTTTGCAAAAAAGACTGCCGCAATAACAATAAGCTTTGAATAATTGATGATTTTCCTGCGCCATTTTGCCCAGTAAAAACAGTAAGGGGTAAAAAATTTATAGAGCTGTCTAAATGTGATTTAAACGCTTTTATTTGAAAGTTAGTTATCATTATTTAAAATAGATTTAATTATGTAGTCAATATATCCATAGCGTTTTATAATATTTTGCTTGTCGCTTGTGGAGCGCGAAATAGACTCTTCAAATTCTGGATAACCAGCATATTCGATAAAAAAATCTTGCATCTTTTGGCGATTATTTATGAGTTTTTGGGCTTGTTCTGGATTTAATTTTGCAAGTGAAACTGACAAAGATTCAAAAAGAGCCTTATTAATAGGTTTTGGCTTATCTGTTTTGTTGGAACGCTTCTGGAACGCATAAGTTCCGAAAATCGACCAAGCTGTTTCCATAGCTTGTATAAAATTTGTTTTAATTTTTGTCAATTCTTCTAGTGTCATTTTCGCTATTTGCCCCAAGGCTTGATTAAGAAATGTGCCCATATCAGGCTGGTAGCTATCTTTGTTAAGATAAAAGGCTAAAAATCTATTGACAAACTCATAGTCTTCTGCTCTCATAGTCGAAATTGAATAAGAAGTAGCACGCTTAAAGCATTCCAAAGTAGCTAATTCTTTTACGAAATCTATTGCTCTGCCAGCATTAAGTGCATTACGAATTTCTTGGTCTGTTAACACTAAACCGCCTGTATTGATGCGCTTAAAAAGGTTGTATTTGACTTCTTCTGGGGAACCATCTTTAATAACGTAAACAATTATATTAAAAGCTAGTATGCGATTTTGGTGTTGTCCTAATTCTGCGAAAGTTTTTCCATTCAGTTCTGCGCCTAAATACTCTAAGTTTTTAAGTTTTAGCGGATTTTCATTGTCAAAGAAATGTTTAAGACTACTAAGGCGCTGCAATCCATCCACAATCTCATAATTTATGTTTCCGTTTTCATCTCTTGTTTCAGCCAAATAAAAAGCGGGCAAAGGTAGGCTTAATAAAATAGATTCAATTAGTCTGCTTTTTTTTATGTCATTCCATAAATCAGGTAATCGTTGATAATCAGCGGAAAAATGAATTCTATTAGTTTCTAGATAGAATTTTAAAGTGAAAATTGGCCACTGAGTCATTTGTATATCCAAGTCTTTGGCTTTCAAAAATATTTCTCGTATCCCTTCACTCTCTTCTGTATTTTCAATAAAATAATAATGATTCACACCATTCGGTTTAGTATAATTTATAGTCTCATCATATTCTTTGGCTTTCGGATTGGTCAAACTACTCAATGCAGACGAAACTGAGGCTTGCGGAGTTTCGCCTTTAAAACTAAAATAATTTTTTTCCACAATAACATCGTGTATTTCTTTAGCAGTAGCTGGTCTGCCTATTTCCTCCATTGCTATTTTGCACGCTTCAATAAGTGTCATTTTATTATAATTTTAGTTTTTTAAAAAGCCCTCACTAAAGCGAGGGCTTTATATTTTGCTAATGTTTTGGCTGTTACGATTGTTTTTTCAACTCCTTAGCCCAGCTATCTTTTAGCTCTACGGTAAGGTTGAAAATGGGCGCGGCGGCTGCACTTTCCGTATCTACACAGAAGTAACCTTTGCGCATAAATTGGAAATGTTCGCCCGCTTTGGCATCGGCTAGGGATTTTTCCCCGCAAGCGGTGATGGTTTTGAGCGAGTTGGGGTTGATATAATCGGTAAATTCTTCATCTTCGGGAATATCAGCCGCATTTTCTATAGTCAAAAGTCTGTCGTACCAGTTGATTTGTACGGGGTGGTAGTTGTTGGCATCTACCCAATGGATAACGCCTTTCACTTTTAGCCCGCTAGTATCGCTGCCCGACTTGGAATTTTCTACATAAGAGGCGCGAATTTCTACCAAATTGCCATTTTCATCCTTAATCAACTCCTCGCATTTGATAATATACGCGTGTTTTAGCCGCACATAACCGTTGGGGGTTAGTTTGAAATAGCCTTTGGGGGGATTTTCGTTGAAATCTTCTCTCTCTATAAAGATAGTGTTGGAAAAACTCAACTCGCGGTGTCCTGCGTTGCTGTCTTCTGGGTTATTTTCGGCTGGCAATAGCTCAGTTTTGCCCGTTTCGTAGTTGGAAATGACCACTTTTATCGGGTCTAAAACTGCCATTACGCGTTTAGAAATTTTATTCAAATCTTCCCGCACAAAATGTTCCAATAAAGACACATCCAGCATAGATTCGCGCTTAGAAATACCCACTGCTACAGCAAAATCGCGTATAGCTTTGGCGGTATAACCTCTCCTGCGCATACCCGAAATGGTCGGCATTCGCGGGTCGTCCCAGCTATTAACTAATTGTTTTTCAACGAGTTTGAGCATCTTGCGCTTAGACATCACCGTATAAGTAAGGTTGAGGCGGGCAAATTCTATTTGTTGGGAGTTGTACAAGCCCAATTCTGCCAATAACCACTCGTAAAAAGGTCTGTGCGGCTCAAATTCCAGCGTGCAAATGGAATGGGTAATGCCTTCCAAAGCGTCGGAAATCGGGTGCGCGAAGTCGTACATCGGATAAATACACCAGTTGTCGCTCGTGCGGTGGTGGTGTGCGCGCTTAATCCTATAAATTACGGGGTCGCGGAGTAGCATATTGGGCGATGCCATATCAATTTTGGCGCGTAAAACACATTCGCCATCTTTAAACTCACCATTACGCATCTTTTCAAACAGGTTTAGGTTCTCTTCTGCGCTGGTTTCGCGGTAAGCATTGCCCGTTCCCGCTTGGGTGGGCGTGCCTTTTTGCTTGGCTATATCGTCAGGGCTGGAAAAATCCACATAAGCTAAGCCTTTTTTTATCAAGGTTTGGGCGCAAGTGTATAAATTTTCAAAATAATCTGAAGCATATTTCACCTCACCGTCCCATTCAAAGCCCAACCAACGCACATCGTTTTGTATGGAATTGACATAATCCACTTTTTCTGTGGTGGGGTTGGTGTCGTCAAAGCGCAAATTGGTCGCGCCGCTGTATTTTTTGCCCAAACCAAAGTTCAAACAGATAGATTTGGCGTGTCCGATATGCAAAAAACCGTTTGGCTCTGGTGGGAAACGGGTCAAAACGCGCTTGTTGTGTTTGCCTGTTTCGTTGTCGTGTTCTATAATCTCCTCGATAAAATTGAGTGATTTGACTTCGTTGTTTTCTATATTCATAAAATAAAATTGTGTTTTGTGGTGGATAGAATTTCTTTTGCTGTCTTTTGCAAAGTCGTTAAAAGGCTAAAAAGTTCCGTAAAAATGTAGAATTTTTTAATCAAAAACGACACAGCCTTTATCTCTAAACTTATTTTTCATAGTCAAGCTAATGGCGCGCGTGCCTTTGCAATGCAATTCTTTGAGTGGCAGGGCATTATTCAAAATGGGTTGTAAGTCTTTGGAAATAAAGTGCTTAGAGTGGCTACAATTCAGCGTTTGCAAGTCCAACATATTTTGCAAGAAAGAAAATTTTTCCAAATTTTTGCAGTTGGAGAAATTCAAAAAGGTTAGACTTGGCAATTTGGATAAATTGGATAAATTATCGCAATTGGAGCAATTAAGCAGCGTTAGGCTGGGCAATTTGGTTACGCTGATGAGTTTGGGGCAGTTGTTGCAAACCAAAGCGGTCAGATAGGGCAGATTGGCGGCGTTGGTGAGTTGCGGGCAATTATAACAAACTATAGAGTTGATATTGTTGAGATTGGCTATAGCATTGAAGTTTAAAATGTTTGTATTCGGACATTTTAATTTGGTGATAGCAGCAATTTTTTCAAAATTGGGCTTTTCAACGGTACAATCGGCGTGTTGGGTTAAGATAGTTTTCCATTCGGGTTCTACATTTTCCCACCATTCGCTGGCGGCTTCTGTATCTTGGAGAAAGGTTACATCGTTGAAATCGGCATATTTGGCCATAATTAGAGTTGATTTGGGGAGTTTTAAAACATTAAACGTTTATAAATTATTGCTTTTGACTATCAATTCGGACAAATCCAACACCATAATACTATCTTGGCGTTCTTTTTCCTTGATGCCGTCTTGCAACATTGTGATACAGAAAGGGCAGTTGGCGGCTACTATAGTGGCGTTGGTTTCCAACAATTCTTCGGTGCGGGCTGTATTGATGCGCTTATTCCCTTTTTCGTCCTCTTTGAACATCTGCGCGCCGCCTGCTCCACAGCATAAACCGTTGGCGCGGCTGCGTTTCATTTCCACCAAATCCGCATCCAATTGAGCCAATAACTCGCGGGGGGCTTCATACACTTCGTTGGCGCGGCCGAGATAGCAAGAATCGTGGTAGGTAATTTTTTTCCCTTTAAATTCGCCCCCTTGCACTTTCAACTTGCCTTCATTGACCAAAGATTGTAAAAATTGGCTGTGGTGCAGCACTTCGTAAGAACCGCCCAAAGCTGGATATTCGTTTTTTAAGATATTGAAACAGTGGGGGCAAGCGGTTACGATTTTTTTGACCTCGTACATATTCAACAGCATTATATTCTGTTGGGCTTGAGTTTGGAATACAAATTCGTTCCCTGCGCGGCGGGCTGGGTCGCCTGTGCAGTTTTCTTCTTTACCCAAAACGGCAAATTTTACCCCAACTTCGTTCAAAATTTTGCACATTGCTACAGTGATGCGTTGGGCGCGTTGGTCAAAACTACCAGCACAGCCCACCCAAAATAAAATTTCTGGTTTGTCGCCTGCTGCGTACATTTCTGCCATTGTGGGAATAACTAAAGGCTTGTTCATAATTATTAGTTGTTAGTGGTTAGTTGTTGATTATTGATTATCAATAATTTGTATAATTTCTGAATAAAGATTAAATTTTTGGTCTGCGGAAATAATTGGTATATTTTCATATTGAGCGGTAGCCAAAATTAACCTATCAAAAGGGTCGCGATGAGTTTCAAAAAGTGGTAGGTTGTGATAGGCTGCAATATGTTCGTTTTTAATCGGCAAGATATTAAAATTATCTTCTTTGATAATTTGCAAAAGCTCATTGATGGATAAATCCAGTTCAGGTAATTTGTTGATTTTTTGCTTAATGGCAATTTCAAAAAGAGAAACTTGACTAACGAAAACTGTTGGGCTGGTTTCAATAATTTGAATGGTTTGAGGCGTTAATTTTTTATTTGACAGTTGATACCAAATTAAAATTTGTGTGTCTATTAGATAAGCCATTTTACATATAGTCTTTTAAATCGTCCAAAGGTTCGTTGAAATCATCAGGCAAGCTAAAGTTTTTACCAATTCTATGACCAAAGCGGCTAAGACTTCCCGATTTTCTAAATGAAAATTTAGGGCGATTTTCTTCAGGCGTATTTTGAAATAGTTGAGTTACTGCTTCTTGATATTTGATATTTAAGCGTTGCAATAGATTGATAAGCAGTTGATATTCTGTTTCGTCAGAAAATTCTAAAATTAAATTTTTTTGCATAATTTTTATATTTTATGAGTTAGATTTTTAAAAAAAGCCCACCCTTGCTATTTGGGGCGGGCTTTTTGGGTATCATTATTTTTCTA
>Ga0075154_10001083_pt1 | contig 20284 bp, 12 predicted proteins | sample JI71714BDNA_FD_70965 | JGI IMG/M metagenome (GOLD analysis project Ga0075154, IMG submission 70965) | Wastewater effluent complex algal communities from Wisconsin, to seasonally profile nutrient transformation and Carbon sequestration -... | ecosystem: Engineered > WWTP > Effluent > Algae...
CCTTTAAGTTTACATATTGCATTCTATCAGCTTCACTATTTAGAGGGTATTGCCTTTTTCACTTAAGGTGTAATGAAGTTTATACATTGTGGGGTATTATTGTTCCACGTGAAACAATTCAAGAAAGGGTATATTTTTTGCCAGGAAGAGACCGAATCATCCCTTTAAACTCGAGACCTAACAAAACTGATGCTGTTTGTGATGGTGTCATTTGCATCTTGTAAGTCAAAGAATCTATAGCTATTTCTTTATTATCTCTAATAACATTGAGCATCAACGCCTCATTTTCATCTAAGTCAACAAATAGTTGTTTTTGTATCGCTCTTCCTGCATCTATTTCTTCCCACCTCATTATATATGCAATATCCTCCGCAGATTCTATTAGGTGTGCTTTATTTTGCTTTATGAGTTTATTACATCCCTCTGATATATCATCCGTTACCATTCCGGGCACAGCAAAAACATCTTTGTTGTATTCATTTCCAAACTCTGCTGTAATTATTGAACCACCTTTTCGCTTTGATTCTACTACCACAATTACGTCACTTAGTGCAGCAATTATCTTATTTCTCATAGGAAAATTTTCTCTGTCAGGAAGTGTACCTGACATAAACTCTGTGAGTACACCTCCATTAGTGATCATTTTACTGCTCAGCGTTTTGTGTTCTGACGGATATATTCTATCCAGTCCATGACCAAGTATTCCAATAGTTGTAATATTCATTTCAACACATTTTCTGTGTGCTGCGGCATCAATACCAAAAGCTAGTCCACTTACAACAAGTACGTTGTAATGGCTTAAGCCATCAATAATTCTTTCACACATACCAAGTCCATATGCCGAGGGCTGTCTGGTTCCCACTATAGCTACAGTTCTGAAATGATTTAAGTCAGCATTTCCTTTATAATACAATACTATAGGGGTGTTGTCGAAGTTGGAGAGCCTTTTGGGATAATCCTTATCTAAGTAGCTGATTAGTTTAATTTCATTTTTTTCTATAAATCTTATTTCTTTCTCTGCTTCTATCAAAGCTACTTTAGGATCAAATAGATCAATAAAACCTTGACCTATGCCGGGAATCTTCATCAGGTTTCTTCTAGATTCTTCAAAAACTGCCTCAATACTCCCGCAATAGGATATAAGATTTCTCGCGACTACAGGACCCACTTTTGGTATTTTGGTCAATGCAATAAGTAAATGATTACGATCTGTCATTATTGTAAGACGCTTGCTGCTGTTTTATACTTTTGTGACATATTGTAATTTCCCATCAATTCATAAGCTTTACCTAACGCTTCATTAACGGTTTTATTGGCAGGCTGAATTTCATAAGCATAATTGAGATATTGGATTGACCATTCTCTCCTTCTATCCGTAACTTTGAGTAATTCTTGGCCAATTTCTAGATAAAAAGGAAATAACTCTGTTTCGTGTCCTTTACCCTTCAGATAATCACTAAACTCTTTAATAAAAGTGATATCAGGCCGCCTGATAACGCAAGGTTTCATGGTCTTAATGTATTGTTTAATATCGCCCGATGATTTGTATCTTTCACTTGCCACACCAATGACCATCAAATTAGCGTTTTGGTAATCAGGCACAATTTCTAATGCTTTGTTTCCATAAACCTCAGACCAGTCCAATAAGTTTTTTTGCTCGGTGGTCAATGTTTTGTAGGCGTTAGGGTTTACAGTTTCCTTATATTTTTCAAATAATGCAGTAGACATAAACGAATTTGCTCTTGCACTTCCTGAAGAAACTTTAACAGCGGAACTATTTAGTGAAAGTGCATCTTTCCAATCAGGTACTCTTGATATGGTTTTAAAGCTATATCCAATGATTATAACAGACAGTAATACCATACTCAATATTTTTCCTTTTGTTATTAATTGAGGTAAATGCTCGCAAAGAAAATACGCCAAAGCAATACAGAAACCTGCAGATGCCATAAATATAAATCTTTCATTCATAAATGTACCTAGGTTGATCACAATATTTGAGACAATACTTAGTGTGGCTAGGTAATATAATATGCTATAAGAATATATAGATTTTTTGCCTATTCCCTTGAAGCCAAAATAGGTTAAGCCAATATAACCCAAGAAAGAAATCAAAGGTATTAGGGTAAAAATAGAAGCTTTAGGAATAGCATAAGGATAGTAATCATGAGATAAAGGATGCGGAAAAATCATTAGGCCAATATACTTTCCCAAGGTATACATAATAGAACCAAACTTTTCTGCAGGTTTCATACCTAAGAATGGGTTATTCATTAGGTCTTTTATTTCTTGACCAAACTGTGGGACTCCTGCGGTATTAAATCTTAGTATAAGGTATAAAATGCTAGTCACTAGAAGCCAGAAAACCAAGCTCTTTACTTTTGGCCAATCTGTCTTACTGAAAAAATATACAGTCAAAGGAATGACTGCAACAAAAGTTATTGCATTTTCTTTGGATAATAATGCTAAAAAATAACTAAACATACCCCAAAACAACCAAGACTTTTTGTTTTCATCCATAAATCTTAAGCCATAAAATAGTGCCATTAAAGAAAATAACATAGACATAATTTCGTCCCTTCCTTTTATATTGGCGACTGCTTCTGTATGAATAGGATGCAATAAAAATATTAATGAAGCTACAAATGGTACTGAAAACCACCACGAATTTCCTTTGAAGTTTCTGAATAGCATGGATAATACCAGCATCAGGATTATACCAGTAAGTCCATAAAGTAATATATTAATGAAATGGCTAACGGAAGGATTTAATTCACCCAAAACACCTTTTTCTATTGCAAAGGTAATAATGGACAGCGGACGATATCTATTACCTTGGACCAACTCCTTTTTTTCACCAAAGTAACCCTCAAAACTTTCTGTGGTCAGTATATCCCAAATGCCATTAAAACCTTTATTTGTATAGGTATTGTCAGTGATGACTATTTTGTCGTCTAGTACGTAATCATAAGGCAAACTTGCAAAATATAAACCAAAGCTACTTAAAAGTAAAATGAAAGCAGGAATCCAATAAGTCTTTAAAACACCATTCTGATAAAATGTCCCTTGAGTATGACTTATGACTATATCAGGTTGGGTATTTTGATTTAGAGAAGTAGACGCTGTTATGGTTTTTCTTTTAGACATTGTAATATTGTTAAGAATGATGAAAATGAGTCGCAAATTTCACTTATTTTTGTCTTTTATTTGATAATATAGTATAATTTTTCATAATGTCAGGTTATTTTTTTTATAAATACTCTTTGTTGCTCTTTCTTTTTACACCATATGTATTGTTAGCCCAATTAAATATCAAGGTGGGATACACAGGCGGTTTTACTAAAGCCCCTGTATTAAACAAAGTGATTGATGATTTTAATGAGAAATTTGTGTCAAAACACAATGGTAAATTAAGTGATGCTTTAGATGAAGTGAGATCATTACATGGCTTAGAAGTAGGACTTCGTTATAGGTTGAATAAGGTGGGTATGGAATTAACTTGGCATAATATGAGTGATAAAAGCGATGTTTTCGGAACTTTAAATGGTGGAATAAATTTCCAAGATAAATGGTTTACAAGTCTGACGGAGTATTCTTTTGGCTTAGAAAACTACATCGGTAATTTTGGTTATGGGGCATCAGTAGGTTACAGAGCAGTTAGCATTAAAACAGATATTGTAGGTGCGCCCCGTAAAAAACAATCTGTTACATCAGAGGAAGGTCTTGCGAGTAAGTTTTATTTATTATTTCAGTATCCTGGAGATAAGGTAGGAATCGCATTCAAACCTTATGTTCAATTCCCATTAAAAAATATTGAAATCAATAGTTTTGATCAGGAGTTGAATTTGCAATTAGACGAAAGCTATATTTCGGTAAGTCCATTGCAAGAAAGATTCTTTATGTATGGAATCTCTATTGTTTTGTACAATGGAAAGCAATAGTTGGTATACCTTGTGTGCTTTAAGTTATTTTGATATACCAGGCTTTCTTTCTAGGAACTCATCATATAATAATGTTTGTCTGCTCTCTAAAGGAACATCCCACCCACGTATAAATAACTTTTCAATTCGTGTTTTCATCTCAAAAGGATCACCATCACAGATAAATAAATTTGCTACTTTTCCCTTTTCAATACTTCCATATTTATCCGCAACACCAAATATTTCGGCAGTGTTTATAGTTATTGATTTTAAAGCTTCTTCTATACCCATACCGTAAGTAGCTGCAAAAGCCGCGTTAAAGGGCAAGTTCCTAGTGTTTTCGGCATTATCTGTGCGAATGGAAACTTTTACACCAGCTTTTTGCATTTTTGAAGCGTTTGTATATGGTGCGTCATAACTATCGTGGTCTCTTCGTGGAGTGTTTAGTACAGGTCCCGTAATAACTGGTATTTTTGCCTTAGCAATTTTATCTGCAACTCTCCAGCCTTCTGCAACGCCCATGAAAACAGCTTTCATTTTCTTTTCTTCTACCCATCCCAAGGCTGCTTCTATATCAGTTTTGGAGTTGACCTCAATGAAAATAGGCTCTATTCCTCTCACAATGGGCATCAGTGCGTCCATCTGCGGATTATTTTTATTCCAAATTTGGTTTTGAGCTTTAGCTGTGGAGTCTATTTTGTGGTAGATAAGTGCAGTTTCCCAGACTTCATTGATACTTTTCAAGGCTTTTTCTGAATCCTTCTTGATATCTTCATCGGAGCGTCTGTCCCACCTACCTCTTCTTCCAGTAGAAGGAAATTTCATTACTACTCTCTCAGACCCACAAGACATCTGCTCAGGAGTATAACCAAATAAATCAATAAGAGCTCCCATACCAGGAAAAGTACTTCCCTCCGGTTTAGCAAATACCGATGTAACACCATTAACTCGAGTGACGGGTATAGAAACCGAATTGGGATTTACAGCAGTCAATGCTTTCATATGTGGCACTAAGTCACCATGTTCGTTAAAATCATTGGTTACAGAAACGGCATCAATTTCTACTAACCCTAATCGACTACCTCCATCTATAAATCCTGGGTATATACGCTTTCCAGCACAATTGATAAGTTTAGCATTAGGGTCAGTAATATTTTGACCTACGTCAGAAATCAGTCCATTTCTAATCAATATATCTCCAGAAATAATACCCTTGGTTATGGTGTATATGGTTGCATTTTTTAGCAAAAAGCTTCCGCCTTCTGCTTTTTTAATTTGTTGACAATAAACAGAATTTCCTAAAAAAAACAGTATTATGTATAATGAAAAATTTATATTTATTTTAAGCATTACAAAGACTTTAATTGATTAATGATTATGGTTTTTCATATATTTAAATCTCATGTATTTAGTATAACTTTCTTCCATAAGAAGTTCGGCGATGCCTTTGAGGCATCCATTTCTTTCATGATGACTTCGGTCATTTTCGTAAAAAGAAGAATATTTCTCCGTTGGGTTGATGTCAACTCTAATATCATCAGGATCGTTATTGATGTCAAACCTCACGACTCCATCTACAAGTGTCATCTGTGGAATAGTATAAATAGACAACGGATGATTTTTAAAAATAGCTATATCTGCATCTTTTCCAATTTCAAGCGATCCTGTCATTTTATCTATGCCTAACTGTTTGGCAGGATTTATAGTTATTAAAGCTAACGCTTCATCATCAGTAAGATCTCCATAACGCTGCGTTTTTGCAGCTTCATGGTACAAGTGTCTGATCAACTCATCGGAATCGGAATTTATTGATGTGACCACACCGTTTCGAGTAAGAATTGCAGCATTATATGCAGTGGAATAATATACTTCAAATTTGTACGCCCACCAATCTGCAAAAACTGATGCAGTTGCTCCAAAGGCAGCAAGCTCGGGAGCCACTTTAAAACCTTCATTTACGTGCTGAAAACAGATCTTATCTACCTTGAAATCTTTGAGTACTCTCATCAACATCAGGATTTCATCTGCTCTATATGAGTGACAATGAATCAATATTTTTCCTTTTAGGATATCAGCTATGGTTTCATGTCTTAAATTATAAGTTGGAGAGGTTCTGCGTATGCCTTTTTTATATTCGTCCCATTCGTGCATGTAGATCTGTGCCTCTGAGAAGGCATTTCTAAAGACCTGTTCTACACCCATGCGTGTATTGGGCATGATTTTATTACCTTCTCCGTGTACTCTAATTGGGTTTTCTCCTAGTGCAAATTTAATAGTGCGTGGTGCACCTTCCATACGAAGTTCGTCAGGGTTTACAGTTCCGTATCTATGTTTAATGGTCTCGCATTGGCCACCTATAGCGTTTGCTGATCCATGCATGGCATGAGATATAGTCACACCACCCGCTAAAGCCCTATAGATATTGACGTCCAAAGGGTCTAGAGCATCACCCACATTTACATTTGCTGTATTTGGGTCAGTAGCTTCATTGACCACATCTAAAGCTATGTGAGAGTGTGCATCAATAATACCTGGCATTACAAATAGTCCGTCAGCATCAATGATTTTATAGTCTTTAGGTACATCTAGGTTTTTACCAACTTTAGATATCTTACCATTGGTGATGAGTAGGTCGGTTTTTTCTTTATTACCTTGTGTAATGGTAATTAAATTACCGTTTTTTATAATCATGTTTTGGCCGATCAAGTATACTGTTGACAAAAACATTATTAGTACTAAATTTATAAATCTCATTTTTAATCTTTTTTGTTTTTGATAATGATTAATCGGGTTGGCCTTCATATTCCCCTTTTATTGGAAAGCTACCAAACTGAGCAATATTAATGTTTCCTGAATAGGACCTTTCTTCCATTTTAAGATCAAAATCTACTTTAACGGGTTGGCCCATATCTGCCATAATGTAAAATGTAAGGTTGTTGCCTTCCAGTTTTATATCTTCTGCAGTATCTTCTTCGTTGGGTGATGAATCATCAATAATTGTGATCTTGTATTTGCTATCAACCTTTTTTACATTAACCTTTCCTCTTTGCGTCGAACCAGGTATTTCTACAACATAAGACCACTTACCTGTAAACTTTCCAGGCTCTGACGGTTTATTATCTTTCTTAGGTTTTTCTGTATAGTCAAACTTTTTGCCATCTACAAACACATAGCTTATGGTGGATTTTTCTTCAAAATAGGGCTTATTGGTAATGACCAAATTGGCAATTTTTCCTTTTTCTACCGTGCCCACTAAATGTGATACACCCAAAATTTGCGCAGGATTAATAGTCAAAGCAGCTAAAGCAGCTTTTTCTGAAAGTCCATTTTCAATCATTTTTCGGATATTCTTCTTTATATCAGATGTTTTTGCGTCTAAAAATGAAAATCCGAAGGCAATTCCTGCCTTTTCAAAAATAGCAGCTTGAGTCAAGTATTCTTTTAAAGATTTTTCTCTGACCTGATCAAAATTATCTTTTTCTGGATTTTTATCCTTTGATGTTTCCATTTTCTTATTAGTTACCTTTAAGGAATCATTCTTAATTTCCTTTAAAGAATCTTTTTTGATGTCTTTTTTTTCATCTTCAGGAAGTTCTAAAGAAATCAAGATCTTACAATTTGTTTTTTTGATTTGATCTACATAATGCCAACCTTGTTTTACGTCTGAAAGAATCAAATCAAATCCAAGTTCGTTTTGTAAAGAAAGAGCTTTATGTACATCTTTAGTTTTTTGCGCTTTAAAGTACAGCGGTAGTTTTTGGGTAGTTACTGGATAAAGAGCTACCAATTCTTTACTATAATCAGGCCTTGAAAGTCCAGCACCATTCAATTTGAATTTTTCGTCATGTGAACCTGCTAAATTTGCATTCCTAAACAACTCTCTAAATTTTGCAATCACTCCTATGGATGTACTTGGAAAGCCACCTCTCATGGGTTCTAATTGGAAATTTTGACCAGTACTATTTTTTAATAACATCTTGTCTTGGGGTCCGTCCGACAACAATATTAAATCACCAGAACCGGGTAACATTAATCCTCTGGGTACGACATTAGACAAACAAACCCCAGAAGACCTCATGTCAGATACTGATTTTTCTGAAGGTTTAAAATGATCTATTGCTTTTATTTGGGGTGTAATACCAGCTAAGTCATTTGGTGGATTACCAGGGTCGTTTATTTTGGCACGTTCTTTATTTTCAGGTTTTACAATACCTGTATTTGAATACCCGTCTATAAAACCTGCATAAATATACATAGAGTCAGACTTAACCATCTGTGCGTCAAAAGGTGGTAAAGTATTTGCACCTATTTCGGCAATCAAACCATCCTTAATCACAACATTTTGTCCAGATAATATAACTCCGGGTTGCTTTACCACAAAACAGTTTTTTAAAAAAAAAGTATTGCTTAGCGGCTTTGGGGCATCACTGTTTTGCGCATAAAGACCCAAAAATGTGCCAGAAAAAATATATATTAGAAAGGAACGATAAAATTTATTAGGCATATTGATAATCGTTAATTTTATAAAAGGAAATTTTTATTTTTTGTCTGGCCATCTACCTGGAGTATATGGGGCTTTATATTTATTAAGTTGTACTTCTACATTTTCTAACTTAGCGTCAAGGTCTTTAACTTTTGGAAAAACTGCTTTATATTGTTTTTCGGCAATATCAAAAGAAGCCTTAAGGGTTTCTGGGACTTCAGAAGTATTATTCCATACGCTGTAAATGATACCATAAACACGGTCGTTTATAGAAGGTTTTGTTTCAAACTCTCTTCTTGCTAAGGAACCATCACCATTAAAGTCTAACTTTACATTATTGATGCTACTTCTAATTTCATGAAGTGTTTTGAGCAGTTCTTTACCGTCAGCAGGCATATCTAAAATAGCAGCCTCGGCATTTTTTACACGTAAAGACATTTCATCAAGCAAATCGTTAGTAGCACTCAACTCTTTAGACATGTCACTTACCCTTTTATAAAAAGCAATATTATCAGCCATATTTTTGGCAGGTAATGTTGCTTGGTTCAGCAACTTAGTTTTGAAGGTAACAGGGCCCGCCAAAGATGTAACCACACCGTCGTGGTATTTGGACATTGTGATATTATATGTTCCTGGCAAGATCAAATGTCCCTTCGGAGCACTACCGAAAAGCTGGTCTTCTTTTGGTGTGTATCTTCCTTCTATTGGGTCTGAGGTTGCATACCTCATATCCCAAGTAATTTTATTTAATCCTTTATTAGCATTTGTTTTTAGATGGCGAACTACATTTCCCGACTCATCTGTTACAGTAAATAGTAAATATGGGTCTACCTGATTGTCTTCTAATCTAAGGCTATCTAAAGACGGATAAAAAACTTTTTCCTTTTTATCGTAAGCTGCTTTTTCTCTATCCTTTCGAATACTTTTTAGTTTTTTGACATCATCTTTAAGGTAATAGGTAAAAACAGCTTCAGGTTTTGGGTTTGGTAATGTAAAATAACTACTTCCTAAATGACCTTTGTCTCTTAAACCTAATGGAAATCGCTCAATGTACATCAAAGCATCTTTCACTGGGCAGATAAACGCTTCTTTATCTAAATCTTCTTTTTTGAGGTGTCTCAAAGCAGTATAATCGTCTAAAATATAAAATCCACGGCCAAATGTACCTAGAACCAAATCGTTTTCTCTTTTTTGAATTTCAATGTCTCTTACGGCAATTGTTGGTAACCCAGATTTAAGCTGAACCCAGGTACCTCCACCGTCAGGAGTAAAAAAACATCCGAACTCTGTACCAACAAAGAGTAAAGATTTATCTACATGGTCTTCAGCTATAGTGTATACGCTTCCTCTTTCGGGCAGATTAGCTGTGATACTTGTCCATGTTTTACCGGCATCAGTGGTTTTTAATACATAAGGCTTGAAGTCTCCGTATCTGTGGTGATTGAAGCAAACATAGGCTGTGTTTTTATCGTGTTGTGATGCGATGATTTGGTGTACATAACTCATAGCGGGTACATTAGGAAGATTGTCCATTTTTGTCCAATTTTTGCCACCATCTGCCGTGTAATGAATTAATCCGTCATCTGTTCCCACCCAAAGTATATTTTCGTCTTTTGGAGACTCAGCTATGCTCGTAGTTTGGCCAAAAATATCTGTACTTCCATTTTTTGCAATAGCATCTACCGACCATACACGACCCATTACTTCCAATTTATTTCTATCTATTTTTCTACTCACGTCTGGGCTGATCACTTTCCAGCTATTGCCTCGGTCATCGGTTCTGAATACCTTATTAGCTCCGAAATACAATCTTTTATTTTCAAACTTACTTATAAGCAAAGGAGCATCCCAGTTCCATCTGTAAGCCTCTTCGTTTTCTCCTTCGATGGGTTTTATAGGAAGATATTCACCAGACTTACGGTCAAAACGCACCAAGCCACCATACTGGCTTTGTGCATAAATAATATTTGGGTCCGACTGGTCTACTTGGGTTTCAAAACCATCTCCTAATGAAGTCACATAGCAGTCGGCATTGACTAATCCATTGGCAGAAGTAGAACGGCTAGGGATGGCAAGACTTAAATTGTCTTGAGTACCACCATGTACAGTATAAAAAGGATAATCATTATCTGTACTTACTTTGTAAAACTGAGTGACCGGCAGATTATCCTTAAAGTGATATGTTTTTGCATGGTCATACGTTTCATAAATACCACCATCGCATCCAACAATGAGATGATTCGGATCATTTGGATTTATCCATATGGCATGATTGTCTATATGCTTGTTGATTTCGCCCAAATTAGAGAAGGTTTTACCACCATCATAGGACACCTTGTAATACGTATCAGTCAGATAAATTTTATCAGCGTTATGTGGATCACAATTTACTTCTTGATAATAATTGCCAGAAGTGTAGGTTCCACTTCGTTTCTCCCAAGAAGCTCCACGATCTTTGGATCTGTAAACACCACCTTTACCATCATTTGCTTCAACAACGGCATATACGATATCAGGATTGACTGGACTGATATCGATAGCTATTCGCCCCAAGTCACCACCAGGAAGACCACCTTCAAGCTTTACCCAAGTAGCACCACCATCAGTCGTCTTATACAGTGCTGATTCTGGACCACCACCAATGTATGTATAAACTTTTCGCATACGCTGATGGAAAGCGGCATATAGTGTATTAGGATCGCGTGGATCCATGATAAGATTGTTGCACCCTGTGTATGAGCTCACTGATTTTACACAAACCCAAGTGTTCCCGCCATCTATGGACTTATAAACACCTCTTTCTCCTCCTTCTTTCCAAACGGGACCATAAGCAGCGACATAGATCGTATTAGAATTATTAGGGTCTACGATGATATTGGCTATATGTTCAGATTCTTTAAGGCCCATATTTTTCCAAGACTTACCGCCATTGGATGATTTATATACACCATCACCATAAGCTACAGATCTTTGATTATTATTTTCGCCTGTTCCTACCCATACTGTGTTGCTGTTTTTAGGGTCCAGAGTCACGCATCCAATAGAATAAGAACCCTCACCATCAAAGATAGGCTCATAGGTTACTCCATGATTGGTTGTTTTCCACACTCCGCCAGACGATGTGGCTACGTAGTACTCATTAAAATTTAGAGGATTAAAAGCAAAATCCGAAATTCTACCTGATGTTACTGCTGGACCAATACTTCTAAATTTTAGGGCAGAAAACACTCCAGAATTATACTTGTCTTCAGGTTTTTTAGGCTCAGCAACGATACTTTTAGCGTCTTTTTTAGAGGTTTTTGATTGTGAAAACAAAGAAAAACTTAATATTAGAAAGCATGTTATAAACAGAATGAATTTTTGTGAGGCGCGCATACTTTTATATTTGAAGGCGTGAAGATACATTTTATCATTTATTTAGAATAATTTTTCGACAAAACACAAAATTTGTATTAAAATGCAAAGTAAAACTATTACCTTTATTTTTAAGCTCTGGGAATAAAAACATGGTATTGTGTCGATAATAAATAACCTGTTATTATACGTGTGATCTCAAGGGGAGAAAGACCTTTATACCCTTTATGACGCAGGAGTAATTCTATCATAAATACACCCGGACGCGCTAGATAAGCTGGAGTTACCCGTTTCTTTGAAAACTAGGCTTATAAATAATGCATCAGAAGGACTCAAAATTGAAGTAAACTAGGTCGTAAGGCTTGACATTAAATATGAATGACATATTATTTTAAGATGAGTTTTGGGTCATACCTAGACTAAGTGAATAAGCGATAATCAGATCCGCAAAAATAGCGTATAAAATTGGATTTCGAAAATGATAAAACTAAAGTAGATCCTAACGTGGTTAAGATGCAGTTGGTGTAGGAAATTTTTTGCCAACGTTTCGTCATTTAATTAGTATTGAAGTTATGAATATTATTTTTGGAAAGCTAAGATTAAATCTGCTGAAAAAATAACAAAAACATGGTCCTATTCCATCACTCTTCCCAAAAGTAAAAATATACAACTTTAATACCTTGTCAGATTTCAGGTTTATGACACAAAGCACTACTTTTGTCACAAAATTGGATCATTCATGAATATTCTTTTGGTAGGTAGTGGTGGCAGAGAGCATGCTCTTGCATGGAAAATATCTCAAAGCAATCTTTGTAAGCAACTTTACATTGCACCAGGCAATCCTGGAACTGCACAATGTGGCATCAACGTTGAAATTTCAGCTCAAGACATTAAGGGTTTACAGAGTTTTTGCCTTGAGACAGATATTACGTTGGTGGTTGTAGGCCCCGAGGCACCTTTAGTTGATGGGATTACAGATGCTTTTAGAACAGAAAAATTTAAACATATAGGTATTGTTGGTCCTTCAGCGTATGCAGCTCAGTTGGAAGGAAGTAAAGCTTTTGCAAAAAAATTTATGCAAAAATACCAAATACCCACGGCAGCGTATCTTGAAGTAACGGCAGTAAACCTAGATGAAGGTTTAGCGTTTTTGCAAAAACAAAATGCACCTTATGTGCTCAAAGCAGATGGTCTCGCAGCAGGAAAAGGAGTATTAATCATAGAAGATTTGGAGGAGGCAACGCAAGAAATAAAAAATATGCTATCCGGAAAATTTGGAAAAGCGTCAGAAACAGTAGTAATTGAACAATTTTTAAGCGGTGTGGAGTTTTCTGTGTTTGCACTTACTGATGGTAAAGAATATGTGTTGCTACCAGAAGCCAAAGATTACAAGCGAATTGGAGAAGGAGATATGGGTCTCAATACTGGCGGCATGGGTGCTGTTTCTCCAGTACCATTTGTAGATGATACGATGTGGCAAAAAGTTAAGGAACGGATAGTGATTCCCACTATAAACGGTTTACATGGTGAAAAAATGGATTACTCTGGTTTTGTTTTTTTCGGTCTTATTAGTGTAAACGGTGAGCCATATGTCATAGAATATAATTGTCGTATGGGTGATCCGGAAACAGAGGTAGTCATACCTCGGATAGATGATGATTTGGTTCCGTTATTATTGGATTCAGCTCAAAAGAAACTTCAACATCAAGTTCTAAAAACAACGGATTTATTTGCAACCACAGTAATGATGGTTTCGGGAGGATATCCTGGGGATTTTGAAAAACATAAAGCAATATCAGGGTTGGACCAAGTTTCTGGCAGCATGATTTTCCATGCGGGAACAAGAATAAAAGACAGTGCTTTGGTAACTTCTGGAGGTCGGGTTATGGCTATAACTACTTTAGATACAGATTTCAAAGCCGCGGTAAAGACATCGTTAGCTAATGCATCAATAATAAATTTTGAAGGTAAATATTACCGCACTGATATTGGGTTTGATTTATAATTACTAAAGATATGACCTATAGCGCAATTGAAATAGCCAAAATATTGGATGCAGATGTCCGTCTTTTGTCTGATAAAAACATGGAAGTCCGTCATCTTGCCATGGATACTCGTAAGTTAACGCAACCTGCAGAAACACTATTTTTTGCACTAAGTGGTAGTATGCATGATGGGCATGATTTTTTAAATGAAGCACTGGACAAAGGGGTAAAAAATATTGTGGTTGAAAAAAACCCTGGATTGATTTCTGGCCACGTAAATGTGTTTTTAGTCGTCAATAGCTTAAAGGCACTGCAAAAATTAGCAGCATACCACAAATCTCGTTTCAGTGAACTATGTACCATAGGAATAACAGGATCTAACGGAAAAACAACGATAAAAGAATGGCTATATCAACTTATACAAGAAAAACAAGTCGTAAAAAGCCCGAAAAGTTATAACTCCCAAACGGGAGTTCCTTTATCATTGTGGCAAATAAAAGAAGGTGATCAGATTGGTATTTTTGAAGCAGGTATATCTACGAGAAACGAAATGTGTCATCTTGAAGAAATGATAAGACCAGACATAGGCCTTTTTACTATTTTGGGTGATGCGCATGCAGAAGGTTTTGGCAGTTTGGCAGAAAAGCTAGACGAAAAGCTTATTTTGTTTAAAAACTGCCATTCGATAATTTATGATGAAGACGATCTGATTGTAAGTATGACCATCAAAGAGACCTATCCAGAAAAAAAACTTTTGAGTTGGGGCAAAGACGAAAATGCTTCATTGTTCCGAATTATAGAAATACATAAATCTAACTATCAATCAAGGATAACTTTACTTTACAACGGTGAAACAGTCATATTTACCATTCCATTTTCGGATACCGCGTCTATTGAAAACGCATTGCACTGTACTGCCTTATTATTGGTTTTGGGTTATGAATTGAAAGAAATCACCGAAAGGTTGCATAAGTTGCAGAATATTCCGATGCGTTTGGAGATGAAAAATGGTATTCAAAACAGCATCTTGATTAATGATACTTACAACGCAGATTTACAGTCTTTCAAAATTGCATTGGAGTTTTTGACACAACAAGCCGGATCAAAAGAAAAAGTAGTTATTGTTTCTGACTTTATGCAGACAGGTCTTCAGGAAAATGAACTTAATCACCAGTTAGCGCAGCATATTCACAACCATAATATATCCCACATTATTGGTGTAGGCGAAAATGTCGCTCATTTAGAAAAGTTTTTAGACCCATTTATTCTTTTTAATGCTGTCAAAAACACTCAGGAACTTATTGCAAAGCTTTCAGAGTTCCGATTTGAAAACAAGGCCATTTTGGTGAAAGGTGCCAGAACTTTTCAATTGGAAAAAGTCATACAAGCATTATCAGATAAGGCGCATACCGCAACACTTGAGACTGACTTGCAGGCAATAGAACACAATCTTAAAGTATTCTCTCAACATTTAAAAGATCAAACTCAAATCATAGCCGTTATAAAAGCATCAGCCTACGGAAGTGGTAGTGAAGAATTAGCTCGTTTTCTCGAATTTAAAAAAGTGGCTTACTTAGCTGTGGCGTTCATAGATGAAGGGGTACAATTAAGGAAATCTGGAGTATTCCTTCCGATAATCATTCTAAATCCAGATAGAAACGGAGTTGCTGATATGATTAAATATAAACTTGAGCCAGAAGTTTATAGTCTGGAACAATTAGAAGAAATCATTTCACTTACAGGCAACCAAACTCAAAAATTCAGTATTCACCTTAAACTGGATACAGGGATGCACCGTTTAGGATTTATGGAGGAGGATTTTGGTTTACTATGTGAATTACTGAGTCATAGTAAAGATCATATTGAAGTTAAATCCATTTTTAGCCATCTTAGCAGTTCAGAGGATCCGGGAGATGACGAATATACACATCATCAAGCTAGTAAATTGAATCATTATTTTGAATCCTTGATTAAGGTATTGGGATATAAACCGATGAAGCATATTCTGAATAGTTCTGGTATCATTCGTTTTCCAGAGTATCATTTTGAATTAGTGAGACTAGGTTTAGGATTATACGGTATTGATAGCACTGATGAGTTGGGTCCGCAATTAGAAAAAGTGCATACCCTAAAAGCCACCGTAGTGCAAATCAAAAACGTCAAAGCTGCTGAATTTGTGGGTTATAATAGAAAAGGAAGGCCAAAATCTGATGGTAAACTAGCTATAATAAATATCGGATACGCCGACGGGCTCATGAGATTAGCGGGCAACGGAAAATATACAGTTAGAATACAAGGTATTGATTATCCGATCATTGGTAATGTTTGTATGGATTTGACGATAATAGATATAGGCAACAACCAAGCAATAAAGACTGGAGACGAAGTCATTATTTTTGGAAAAAACAAACCTGTAGAAACTCTAGCAAAAGCTTGCCAAACGATACCTTATGAAGTATTAAGTAGAATCTCAAGTCGTGTCAAGAGATTGTATATCCATGGATAACCTAAAGAATCAAAAGTGGCAGATTTATTAAAGAATATTTATAACCAAAAGTTTTTTGATCAATATACCTTAGCTTTATCAAAATTAATACCTGGTTTTGACCAATATTTTTTCATATCACAAGTGAAAATACCGACTTGGAATGAAATGGAGTTAAAACAGCGGATGAATCACTTGATGAAAGAAACGGCAAGCATTCTTCCGGAATCTTTTAAAAGTAAGATAGATTTTATAAGTCGATTAATAGATATTTTAAGTGAACAAGGTGTAAAAGCACAAAATTTAGAGTATATCTTCCTTGCGGATTTGATTACAGAGTTTGGTCTAGAAAATTTAGATGAAGCTATCTCGGCTTTTGAAACTGTGACGAAGTTTACGAGTTGTGAGTTTGCAGTGAGAAAGTTCATTATAAACTATCCTGATCAAATGATGCAACAAATGCTCATATGGTCTCAACACGAAAATGAAAATGTTAGAAGATTTGCTTCAGAAGGTTGTCGACCATTATTACCATGGGGAGCTAGACTTCATCATTTAGTAAAAAACCCTGATCCCGCCATACCAATCCTTCAAAACTTAAAAAATGATCCTTCACTGTATGTTAGAAAAAGTGTAGCAAATCACCTAAATGATATTTCAAAAAACCAACCAGAATTAGTTTTAAATATTTTCAAGACTTGGCAAAAAGACCAAGAAGGGCGTACTGATTGGATTATCAAACACGGTGCAAGGACATTATTAAAACAAGGAAACCCTGTAGCTTTATCTTTATTTGGCACATCCTCAGAAACACCTTTTTCGCTATTTCAATGGGATATAAGTAAAGATAATGTTGTTTTGGGGGATGATATCAATCTCGTTTTTTCGTTAAGGAACGACGACACACAAAGTGCAAGTTTCAGGATAGAGTATGGTATTTATTTTGTCAAAAGCAGTGGTACATCATCCAAAAAAATATTTCAGGTCGCAGAAAAAAGCTTGTTGGCCGGGGAGACCATCACCATAATAAAAAAGCATAAATTTATCGACTTGACAACCAGAAAGCATCATCCTGGAGTTCATAAAATTGGAATAGTAATTAATGGAAATGAAAGTGAGTTGAAGGAGGTAATGCTAAGACTTCACTGTTAAATTAAAAATTATTTTCATAAAAACCAAAAACACTAATCGATAAAAAAGAAAGATACGTATATTTAAATTTCGTAACTTTAAACATAATGGCTAATACTGTCATTATAGCACAAAGTAAAAATTTCATGGGCCGAGCTTTTTTTCTTGTATTAGTTGTTATATTTTTTGTGTTTTTAGATATGTACAGTTATTATGGTCTGGGTTCTGTTCTGGGACAAGAAAGAAATAGCAAACTTTTCAAATACACATATTTTGCACTAAGCGCACTTTGTTATTTAAGCATTGCCTATATATTATACTACTTTGTTTCAGGTGGTAGTCATTTTCAGCGTACTTCTTGGTTTAATTTTGCAAGTGGATTTGTTTTTACGATGTTGGTGACTAAGATGATATTTAGTTCTATTATGTTGTTACAAGATGGAGGAAGAGTTTTGGTGGCTTTAAGTAGATATTTACAAAGCTTTTTTATAACTGAAAGTGACGTTTCCAAGGTATTCTTACCAGAAAGACGTCAGTTTATCACCACGGTTGGTACCTTTATAGCTGGTATTCCTTTCTTTACTATGTTGTATGGAATTACCAAAGGTAAGTATCAATATACGGTTCACAAAGTTACTCTCAACTTCAAGGACTTACCTAAAGCATTTGATGGTTTTAAAATAGTACAAATATCTGATATTCATGCAGGAAGTTTTGATAGCAAATCCAAGGTTTTATCGGGTATCGAAAAGATAAACAAGTTGGATGCCGATATCGTTTGTATGACTGGTGACCTGGTCAACTCTCAAAAAGAAGAAATCGATCCCTATATAGATATTTTTGCACAGATATCAGCAAAACAAGGAAAGTTTGCCATACTTGGAAACCATGATTATTATGGGGCCTACGAAAAAGCTGACCCTGATGGAGAAAAAAATTACTATAAAGACTTTTTTTCTAAGTTTAAAGCTATGGGTTTTGACTTGCTTAACAATGAAAACCGAATCATTGAGAAAGAAGGAGAAAACATTCAATTAATTGGTGTAGAAAACTGGGGCGGCAGCAGATGGTTTCCAAAAAGAGGTGATTTGGACAAAGCCACAGAAGGGTTGGCCGATAGTGGATTTAAAGTCTTGCTATCACATGATCCAACACATTGGGATGAAAAAGTAAAGCATTTTCCTAAAAAAATACATCTTACTTTAAGTGGGCATACTCATGGTTTTCAGTTTGGTTTTCAGATGCCGGGTTTCCAATGGTCTCCTGCAAAATATAGATACGAAAAGTGGCTTGGACTTTATGAGGAAAATGACAAGTACCTTTATGTAAATCGAGGTTTTGGATTTCTTGGTTTTCCTGGTAGGGTTGGTATGTGGCCAGAGATAACACTGATAGAGTTAAAATCAGATGCATTAAGTTAACCTTTAAAAAGATTGGAGTCTTTGGCTGCCCATAAATATCTACTTGCATAAGATCTGAAAGGTCTCCAATGTTCTGCAATAGTAATAAGTTTTTGATAGATTTCTTTTTGAGTTCCAGTTACTTGATATATTCGAATCATGTTATTTTTGACTACTAAATCATCAATTGGAAATACATCAGGCCTTTGAAGAGAAAAAATTAAAATCATCTCAACAGTCCATTTGCCTACTCCTTTGATTTTTGTTAATTCGCCAATGATATCTTCATCAGATATTTTGTTCCAGTCCAAATCATGAAGATTATGTACCTTAAAGTGTTCCGCTACGTTCTTGATATAGTTTGCTTTTTGATAAGACAACCCTACTTTCCTAAGGTCTTCATTACTCATTGATAAAAGGTCCGTTTTTACGGAATCGATGTTTTCAAATAAATTTAGGAATCGGTTGTAAATGCTTTTAGCTGCAATGGTAGATAATTGTTGAGAAACAATAGAACGAATCAGGTCGTCAAATACTTGAATTGGCTGTTTGTGATCTTCTAAGGCACAAATATCTACGATTTGTTTTAATTTTTCATCTTTTTTCAGATGTTTTAAAATTTCAGGGCTTATATTTGTACTCACAATAAATATCTTTATTTCGTAAAGATAATCACTTCTAAATATAAAGGTTTTATGAGACACATCATTTTTATTTTATTTTTGATATGCTTCTCTGAAATCAACTACAGCCAAGGTTTTAATATGATAAAAAGATCAAGCATTTTACCACATCCAACGGATGAGTATGGAGCGGTCTTTGGATACATTGACGCTCAGAATAATGAGTTTGCGATCATAGGCAGTGAATCGGCCATTCATGTTTATAATGTCAATGAATGTGGGAATCCAGTCCATGTCGTGTCATTTCCCGATGGAGATAATACCATATGGAGAGAATTTGCTACATATCAAAACTATGTTTATTCGGTTTGTGATGTTTATTGCGATACGGGATTATCAATTATAAATATGGACAACCAAAATATAACTTATAATAATTCAGTCTTTACCAAAGCACACACGATATTTATTGAACAAAGTCAAGGTCGGTTATATATCATGGGCTCAAGGAATGCTTCTAGTCAAAACAGGCTTTTAATATTTACTTTGGATACAGAAGTGGTTAATGGAATTACATATTCAGGGACACCGCAAAATCCAGTTCTTTTAAGAGAGTTTATATGTCCATATATCCATGATATGTATGTGAAAGATAATATTGGTTATGCTTCTCTTATATATGACCGCAGATTTAGGGTATGGAACTTAAATAATCCAGCAAATATTACAGAATGGGATAACTATGTCCATGTTGATCAAAATCACAGTTCATGGATGCACGCAGACGGCCAAACCATCTTCGAGGCTGTAGAAATACCCAAAGGCAAAAACTTGTTTATGTTAAGAAAAAATTCGGCTACAAACACTGTTGATTATATTGGGGAATTTAAAGAACCATTAGAG
>Ga0075154_10001084_pt1 | contig 20274 bp, 19 predicted proteins | sample JI71714BDNA_FD_70965 | JGI IMG/M metagenome (GOLD analysis project Ga0075154, IMG submission 70965) | Wastewater effluent complex algal communities from Wisconsin, to seasonally profile nutrient transformation and Carbon sequestration -... | ecosystem: Engineered > WWTP > Effluent > Algae...
ATACGAAACCATTGGCGCTAAGGCACAAAACATGGATGACAGTGGCCCGAAACAGCTTAGCCGGATGGCTGGCGCGCTGATCGTAGCGGCTTCGCTTGCCAGTTGCGGCGACGGCACCACCGCGATTTCCTATGACAGTACTGATAAGGGGCTGAAAATGCCCGAGCCCAAAAAAGCCGACCGAGAGAAATGCTATGGCATTGCGCTCGCCCAGTTTAACGATTGTGCCGCCGGACCAAAGACCGACTGCGCCGGCACCGCCACCAAAGACTATATGCCAGACCGCTGGAAATATGTCGGGCGCGGCCAATGCGAAAAACTGGGCGGAAGCCTGATCCCTGGCGAACCACTTCCCGATGACAATGGCTGACAGCGCAGCGCAAGCTTTGGCGAAAGCCGCCGCGATGCTCGAAAGTGTCAGCGAAACTCCGCGCCTCGATGCCGAGATTTTGCTGGCGCATGCGGCGGGGATAGTGCGAAGCGCACTGCTCCCCCAATTGCGCGACCTTCCCGTTCCCGGCGGTTTCGCCGCGCTGGTGCAACGCCGGCTGTCGCATGTGCCGGTCGCTTATATCACCGGAAGCCAGCCTTTTTGGGACATAGAGCTAGCCGTCACTCCAGACGTATTGATTCCGCGCGCTGACAGTGAGACCTTGATTGAGGCCGCGATTGGCTATTTCGACCAACACCATCCTCGCTCGATCCTTGATTTGGGTACAGGGTCAGGCGCCTTGTTGCTGGCGGCGCTTTCGGCCTTTCCGCAGGCATCCGGTATTGCCATCGACGCAAGCGCAGCCGCGTTGACGGTCGCATCGGTCAATGCCGAGCGACTTGGCTTTGCCCATCGCACCCGCTTTCTGCACCGTAGCTGGCGCGATGCGGGGTGGGCGGACGATCTAGGGCAATTTGATCTCATCCTCTGCAATCCGCCCTATGTCGAAAGCGAAGCTGCCCTAGCCCCTCAAGTGCGCGACTTTGAACCGGCATCGGCATTGTTCGCCGGAGCCGACGGACTCGACGATTATCGCGTTGTGATTCCACAGATACCCGAACTGCTGTCACCACAGGGGCTAGCACTGTTCGAAATAGGCAAAGGTCAGGAACCGGCTGTTTCGATCTTGGCGCAAGCGGCATCAATGACCGTTACCCAGCACCACGATCTTGCAGGGATAGTTCGTTCGCTTGGTCTCACCCACAGCACCAGTGGATAAATTTTGCTTGGATTCGAGCGAATCACGGGCTAGGGCAGTAAAAGTCTCGCAGCGATGTGGCCCCTATGCGGCCCTTTTTGCGAAACTGCCCCAACGCATTTGATGGCTATCGGGAACCGCACAGGGCGGCGCGTTACGGGCAAAAAGACCGACAATAGGGTTGCTATTTATCAAGGACGGACAAGTCTTTATGAACAACAGGCAGACCAGCCGCCGTCGCGGCAGGGGCAATAATCGCGCGCAAAGTAACAACCGCAATGGTTATGACAACCAGAACCGGATCGACAACCGCGCACGCGGCAATGCTGCCCAGATGCTGGAAAAATACAAGAAGCTGGCTCAGGACGCGCAATTGAATGGCGACCGGGTGCAAGCTGAATATTTCCACCAGTTTGCCGACCACTATTTCCGCGTGCTTGCCGATTATCGCAGCCGCCAGGAAGAAAGCCGTCCGCAACGCAACGAATGGCGTGGCGATGACCGCGAAGGCGGCGAACGCGACTGGCGCGATGAAGATCGTGGCAATCAGGCAAACGAAAACGGTGACGAAGACACGTTCAACACCGAAATCGAATCCGATGTGCGGACCGATGACGAGGGCGAGCCTGTTCGTGCCGAACGCAACGACCGCCGCCCGCAGCGCAACACCCGCAATGATCGTGGCGAACGCAATGATCGCGGAGATCGCAACAACCGGAACAACGACCGTGGCGAGCGCAACGACCGCAACCCGCGCGGCAACAACGACCGGCGCGAACGCTATGCCGATGATGGTGATCGCGGCAATGGCGGCGAAGGCATCGATCTGGCGGTTCTACCCCCATCCATCGGCGTCTTTGACGAAGGCTCAAACGAACCCGAAGCCGTTGAGGCCAAGCCCGCCCGCAAGCCGCGTACCCGTCGTCCCAAAACAGCGAATGACGAAGAGGTTGTCACTGCAGCAGAATGATGCACCGGGTCGTTAAGGCTCTGGTCATTTGACGAATTTTACTTCACCCTGCGTTGGTCCAACACAGGGGAGAAGCTTTCATGCGTGCATCGTGGTTTTTGGTTGCAGGGGGCCTCATCGTAGCCGCTCCCTTGCTGGCACAATCGGCGACTTCGGTCGCTATCCCCGGTGAAGCCACCGCGCAGGGCGATGTCGCGGTCACCATTTACCAGAACGGGCAAAGCCTTGTGCAGGATACCCGCAAGGTCACCCTGCCCGGCGGTCGGCACAAGCAGGACTTCCCCGATGTTTCGGCACAGATCCGCGCCGAGACCGTTACCCTGACCGGACCCGGCATTGGTATTGTCGAACAGAATTTCGACTATGACCTGCTGACTCCTGCCAAGCTGATGGAAAAGGCTGTCGGCCAAACAATCACGCTTGTCCGCACCAACCCGGCGACCGGAGCAGAAAACCGGGTTCGGGCGAAGGTGCTGGCGGCCAATGGCGGCGTTGTCTTGCAGATCGGCGACACCATCGAGGTGCTGCGCGACGACGGTCTGCCTGTCCGCGTTATTTTCGACAAGGTCCCCCCAAATCTGCGCGCGCGCCCGACGCTGTCGGTGACGCTGGAGTCTAAGGGCGGCACTGTTCCCGCCACGCTCACCTATCTTACCCCCGGGCTGGGCTGGACAACCGACTATGTCACCTTGTTCGACGATGCCAAACAGACGATTGACGTGCAGGGCTGGGTGACGCTGACCAACAACACCGGCACGGATTATACCAATGCCGATGTGCTGCTGGTCGCGGGCAATCCCAATAATGGCGGCGGTCGGCGCAATTGGCAGACCCCTTGGAATGGCTCGACCGAAACGATCGACGAGGCCGGAACCGAAAGCAATGAGCGCGAGCGGCTGGGCGACTATTATCTTTATCCGTTGGGTGAACGCACCACCATTTCCAATGCGCAGCAGAAGCAGGTCAGCTTCCTCGACGTGAAGGCTGCCCCTGCACGTAGCACTTATGAGTTTAACAATGGCTGGCTCGCCACCAACGATGCCGCCAGCGCCTCATCGGTGCTCAAATTCTCGACCTCGCGTGCCGGTGGCTTGGGCGATCAATTGCCCGCTGGCACAATGCGCGTCTATATGCGCGACAAGCGCGGCGACCCGCAATTCATTGGCGAAAGCGGCATAGAAGCCACCCCGATGGGCAGCGCAATGTCGATCCGCACCGGTGAGGCCTTTGACGTGAAAGTCAAAACCGTTGTCGCCGAACGCACCCGCGTCAACAACCGCCGCTGGAAAACGCGGATGGTCTATGAACTCACCAACGCCCGCAACAACCCGATCACGGTCGATCTGGGCCAAAACGGGCTGTGGGGCGATGTGAAGATCACCGAACAAAGCCTGGAAGGCAAACGCGTTTCCGCCGACCGTGTCGAATGGAGCGTGCCGGTGCCCGCCAATGGCAAGGCCACACTGACCGCGACGTTTGACAGCCGGTATTGAGCGCATGAGGTTGTGGCGACAAAAATCCTCCCTGAGCTTGCTCGGGGAGGGGGACCGCCGCGAAGCGGTGGTGGAGGGGAATGAGATGTTGCATTTCGATCCCCTCCGGCAGTCGCTTGCGCGCCTGCGTCCTCCCCGAGCAAGCTGTGGGCGGATTTTGGTGTTGCTCACCCTCCTCCCCTCCCCAGCATTCGCGCAAAGCATCACCACCTCCGCTGAACCAGAAGCCGTCTCGCTCACCGTCTATCGCGCGCCGGAGCGGGGTGAGCGGCCGATCGACAAGAATTGGCCATCGGGCTATGCGCTGGTCACGGAAACCCGCACTGTCACCATTCCGGCGGGCGAAAGCCTGATCCGGTTTGAAGGTGTGGCAGAGGGGATGTTCCCCGAAAGCGCGATTGTCACTGGCCTGCCCAAAGGTGTGCGCGAAAAAAATCGCGATGCCCGGCTGCTGTCGCCTTCCGGCCTTGTCGATGCCTATCTGAAACGCGAAGTCACGCTGACCCGCACCAGCAAGGCAACGGGCCAGACGCGCGAGCAAAAGGCGGTGATCACCGCCGGACCCTATGGCGGCGTCATTTTGCAAACCGAAGAGGGTTATGAGGCGTTGCACTGCACCGGCCTGTCCGATCGGATGCGCTATGGCGGCGTGCCTGAAAATCTCTCTGCCAAGCCGACGCTGTCGGTGATCACGCAAAGCGACAGCGCGGTGACGGTAAAGCTGACGCTCACCTATATGGCATCGGGCTTTGACTGGCAGGCCAATTATGTCGCGCAGGTCAAGGGCCCTGAAGACGGCGCCCCTGCCCCTGCGACCGGCAAGGAAAAGGTCGATATTTTCGCCTGGCTGACCTTGGCCAATGGCGGCAATCAGAGCTTCTTGAACGCCAATACCATGGCGATTGCGGGCGAACCCAATCGCGAGCGGCGCGGCGCGCAGGCGCGGCCAACCGGAGGCCCGCTGAACCTGACTTGCTGGCCGATGCAACGCACGCATCAAGTCCTCTATAATCTGGGTTATGATCCTTATCTTTACGCGCCTCCACCGCCGCCGGCATACGTCGCCCCGATGGCCGCCTATATGGAAGCGGATGCGGAAGCGGTGGTCGTAACCGGATCGCGGATGAAAAATGCCGCCATGGCCCCCGTCGCGGTGGTGGTGGCCGAGCAGGAGGATCTGGGCGACCTGAAACTCTATCGCGTTCCCGAACCCGTCACCGTCAATGCCAAGGGGCAGAAACAGGTGGCGATGATCGTCAAACCCGGCGCGAGCCTGGATCGTATCTATTCGGCCTCGGTTAATGACAATTATGGCGACGGGGGCGAAAGCTACCCAACCGCCATTCTGCTGCGCGGTGAAAACCGCAAGGACAAGGGGTTGGGCGTGCCGATGCCGTCTGGTCAGGTGCTGGTCTATGAAGACAGCCGCTATGGCCCATTAATGGCAGGACAAGCGAGCCTGAAGGACCGCGCTGTAGGAGATGAGGTCGAGATGCTGGTCGGCACGTCTTCCGACGTTCGCTACAAGGTGACGCCCCTGGCCGAAAGCAAAAGCAAACGCACCTTCCGCATCGAACTGAGCAACGCGCGCAACGAGCCGGTCAATGTCGAAGTCGAATTCCCCTTCGAGCTTAACGGCAAACCCAAAGGCATTGCCAAAGTCGATGGCATCCCCACCTGGAAAGTCACGCTGCCCGCAAATGGTGAAGCGACTTTGAACTATGCGGTGAAGTTGCGGTAAGGACACAAACGCGATTTTACAGAATTGTGTACCGGTTCGCCGTACGCCCTCTCATCCCCTGACAATTGGCGATAATAAACTGGGCCGGATTGCGGTGCCCATACCCCAGTCGCAATCCGGCACTTTTATAAAAACAATATCTGGAGGTTGCGTGTCTGTTTCAGTTAAAGATCTCATCGACGAATCGTTGAGCCATCGCGCCGTTTCTCATCCCTATTTGCAAGCGCTCGGCTCAGCTGACCTTCCCGATGTCGGTTGGGCATTGCGCGACTTTGCCGAGCAATATTACGGCTATTCACTCCACTTCCCGCGTTATCTGACCACGGTGATTTCCAAGCTGGAAACGCCGGCTCACCGGACCAGCCTTCTGCAAAATCTGATGGAAGAATCGGGCATGTATGAAGAGGAAGAATATGCCGAACTCGCCGCTGTTGGCGTCGAACGCGAATGGATTGAGGGCGTTCCGCATCCGCAGCTGTTCCAACGCTTCCGCGAAGCCAGCGGCATAACCGCGCCCCATTCGTCCGAAGACGAAGCGATCGAGCTGGTCTGCTGGCGCGAATCTTTCATCGCCACCCTTACCTATGGGTCAGCCGCAGAGGCGATCGGCGCATTGGGGCTGGGTACCGAGAATATCGTCAGCACCATCTACCTGCCCTTTGTCGAGGCGCTGTCCCACACCGATCTTCATTCCAGAGACACGGTTTTCTTCCCGCTGCATACGGCTGTTGATGATCATCATCAGGAGGCGCTGGAAGAAATCTCGCTGGTCTTTGCCGCCACCCCGACCGGCAAGGGTGATCTGCGCCGGGGGATGATCAAGGCCTTGTCGCTGCGCTCATCCTTCTGGGACTGGATGTACCAGCGCGCGCTGACCTGCCCAAGTCAAAAGGCGATGGCATTCGCCTCCTGATCGCCTGTTTGAAATTCAATCCTGTTTATAGGGACACTCTTCCAATGAATGCCGATGTGCTGACCATCATCAAGAATATCGAGGATCGCAAACCACTCGCCACAGGCCATGCTTCGCATGAGTTTCATGTCAATCCGCTGGAAAGTCACCGCGAGCTATATCGCAACCGGAACCCGAAACTGAACATCGACTTTTCGGTCGAGGTGCTGGATTTTCCAGGAACGCAAACCTTTGACGCGCGGATCGTGCGGATTGCGGCGGGCTGCAACAATGAAATGCACAAACACGCCCATGAATCGCTGTTTTTCATCATCAGCGGCGAGGCGGAAGTGCGCATTGGTATCGAGGCTGTCCGGGTAAATAGCGGCGGTGTCGCATTTGTCCCGCGCTGGGCGTTTCATCAAACCAGCAACATGTCGCAAACCGAAGAACTGGTCATTCTGGCGATAACCGATTTCGCACTGACCAAGGCAGTGCTTGGCGATTATGACAAGCGAACCCGGTTAGCCGTTGAGGGCCCCGATGTCGTTGAGCATGTCTGACACCGGCCATTTGTTTATATTAGGGATTTCTCACGAAATCGGGCAGACCACCGCCTGAAGCGCAACCAATAGAGGAAATTTGCGATGATCTGGTTCCGGTTAAGTTTGCTCGGCACTGCGGCTTTGATTGCGGTATCATTTTATTGGCCGCAATCCGCGGCTGCGCAGACATTTGTCTGCCCCAGCGGTCCTGGTCCGGGCGAGGTTCAGGTCGGCACCACCGGCGGTTCGGGCGGTGTTGCGGTCATCCCGATCTGCGCATCGGACGGTAGTGCGGATTCGTCCGATGAGGGCGGCCCAGCCGACGACGGTCCGGTTTGGGAAAGCCGCTGGGGTGCGATCGCGCGCGGCAAAGCAGGCGGATGGGGTGCCGTGACCGACATGGTGAACGAGAAAAGCGCGGCCAAAGCGGCGCTCAAGCAATGCAAAGCCACCGCCGATACCAAAAGTGCCGACTGCAAGATTTCGCTCACCTATTACGATCAATGTGTCGCCTATGTCTGGGGTTCGGCAGGGGGGGTTGCGTCAGCCGCAGTCGACCTGCCAACCGCCAGCGAGCAAGGCCTGAAAAAATGCCGCGAGACATCGAGCGACTGCGAAATCCTCTACAGCGCGTGCAGCCTGCCACAGCGAGTCAATTAGGGTTTGGGCGGCTTAGTATTAGGGGGAGGACGAGAATTAGCGACCGGAGTCTTGAGCTTGTCGAAGGACGCCTCAAGGTTCGCGCTGAAACGATGAAGCGCCGTTGGGCTTTGCCCGCTTTTGGCACCGAAATGCTCGGGGCTAACGGTACAATGTAATGTCATCGTCTCAAGGCAGTTTCGGCGCCAAGTCTTAGCGCCTCTCCGACACCGGTGAAATGGAATATTTATTTTAAATATCAATGGATTAATTTTAATTGGCCTAACCCACACCATCGTGACGATGCCGCCGTGATCGTGTCAACTTAGGCTGGCCGATACCAGCTACCCCTCAGGCAGTGCCCTTGGCCGGTGGTTCTCATCCAGTGCAACAAATGTGAACAGCCCTTCGGTCACCTTCACCTGCTGGTCGCCGCGATCACGGGTGGCGATGACTTCCAGCCGGATCGCCATCGAGGTTCGCCCACGCCGTTCGAGCCAGCCATAGACCGAGATGATGTCGCGCATCAGGATTGGCGCGATGAACTCCATTTTTTCGATCGCCACAGTTGCGCAGGCACCTTGGCAAATCTTGCTGGCGATGATGCCGCCGGCAATGTCCATTTGTGCCAGCACCCAGCCGCCAAAAATATGGCCGTTGGAATTGATATCCGCCGGACGCGGGCTGACCCGCAGGATCGGGTCGTTGCGCTGATGCTCTGGCGGGGCGGCGTCGCTCACCGGTCAGCCTCATCGGCAAAGGGGTCTTCGATCGATTCGTCATGCCCGGTGCCGCTCGAAAGGAACACCAGCCCCATCAATGCCGACATGAGCATCATTGCAACCATAATTCCCAGACCGGTCGCGATATAGAAATGGATAGAGACAAAGCCATTGCGATACCAAAACAGGGTCAGTGCCGCTGTGGTGACAACCAGCGTGAAAGCGAACATCCAAGCGATCAACCGCCGATAGCGCGCCCAGGCGAGCGCGGCATAATCAGGATCATCAAGGCGCGAAGGAAGGCTCACATTTTCACCGCGGCTGCGTCTATGCTATGCACGGGGCAGAGGCAAGCAGAGAGGAGTCGCAAATGACGATTGCAGCAATCCTGAAGGAGCGAAGCGGGGACATTTTCAAGGCATCAGTGGGTGAGAGCGTGCGTGATGCCGCCGCCGATCTTGCCGAAAAGCGTATTGGTGCGCTGCCGGTGGTCGAAGGGGACGCGGTTGTCGGCATATTCTCCGAACGCGACGTGATTTACGGGCTTGCACGCCAGGGGGCGTCGATGCTCGACATGCAGGTCGGGCAAGTGATGACCGCACCCGCGATCACCGTGACCTCGGATACTCCGGTGCTTTCGGCACTTTCGCTGATGACCAAAAGGCGCATTCGCCATTTGCCGGTGGTCGATGACGGGCGGCTGGCGGGATTTGTTTCGATTGGCGATCTGGTCAAATGGCGGATCGAAAAGATCGAGGCCGAGGCATCGGCAATGCGCGACTATATCCAGATGGCGTGATTTTCGCAGGCCGTAACAATTTGTAAATCTGATCGAACTCCTTCGATCACGGCAGGTTAATCGTTATGGCAGTTTAAAATGATATGCAGACTCATAAACCTAGGACGTTGTGAGAAAACAGTAAGTCATCAAAGCTTATGCGAATGGAGATTAGCAGATTGGGACGGTTACACATGGCAACCATGGGTTTCCGCCATAGGACGCGACGCAAAACGCCGCGCAGTCTAACCCAATGCGCGCTAGCAATATTGGCATTGCTATTCTGCATTTTTCTAACCCCTCCCGCCGCGCACGCCCAGATCCAGCGCACGATTGTCAATGGCGGTTTCGAGGCCAATAATCCGGGCGGTGCCGGAGCCGCGACTTTTCAACTTTTCCCCAACGCCAGCGTTCCCGGTTGGGACGCGGTCGGTGGCAGCGTCGAATTGTGGGACAATAATTTCCAGAGCGTTCCCGCAGCTGAAGGCGTTGTCTTTGCCGAGCTGAATGTGAACGGTCCGGACACCTTTTACCAGAATATCTGTGTGCTTAGTGGCGACAGTTTCGCTTGGCGCTATCGGCACCGGTTCCGGGCAAGCTCACCCTCTCCGCAGACCGTCTTTTTTGAAATAGCCAATAGTTCGGCAACGGTGCTGCAATTGATCGACACGTCGTCGCTGACTTCGGCAGCCGGCGCCTGGACCACCCGATCCGGCACCGCCACCTATGCCGGGGTGAGCGGTACACAAAGGGTGCAGTTGCGAACGACGACGGCTGGCGGGGCGGGCAATTTGCTCGACGATTTCAGCATGGGGCTGAGGCCGGTGGTGGAATTGTCCACCGCTGCAACCACTGCCGACGAAGCCGCAGTTGGTCCGACACTACCCGCAATCCGGGTCAACGGAACCGTCGTGACTGCATTCACTGTCCAAGTGAGCGCAAGCGGCACTGCTACATTGGGGAGCGATTATACCACCCCGTCTGGAACAGCGACGATCAGTGTCAATATTCCCGCAGGAACCTACGCAAATACAGATTTCCCATTGGGCATTACGATCATTCACGACGGATCGACCGAGGCTTCGGAGACAATCCAGTTGCAATTGGCGGCGAACAATGCGGTCTATGCAAGGTCATCCACCGCGACGTGCGGCAATGCAGCGATCATCAATGCTGTGCATACAATTACCGATACGCCCCTACCAATCGTCGCCAATCCCGACGCAGCCATAGGCGTCAATGGCTTTACCGGGGTCAGCGGGCTGTACAATGTCCTTGGCAATGACAGTTTCAATTCCGCTTTGGCGACCATCGCGCAGGTGACGATTGCGGAATTGACCGCAGCGACGCCAATCGATGGGGGACCAGTGCCAACGCTCGATACTGCAACAGGCGCGCTGTCGGTCCCTGCGGGAACTCCGGGCGGTATCTATACGACCCTTTACCGGATCTGCGAAATAGCATTTCCCGCCAATTGCGCGACAGCGACTGCTTCCGTCACAGTCGATTCCTATGCAGATTTACGAATAACCAAGACCAACACTCCGGGGGTGAATGGCGAAATGGACCAGGCCGCAGACAGCGTTGTTTCAGGCTTGCCGACTAGTTATTCGTTGGTCGTCACCAATAGCGGGCCCTCGCGCGTAACCGGGGCCATTGTCACCGATACACCGGTCGCAGGGATAAGCTGCCCCGCCTCCAACCCAGTCAATATCAGCGGCGCTGGCATTCCACCGGGTAGCTTCACCGTCGCTGACTTGATCGGCACCGGCATCACGCTCGCGACATTATTGTCTGGACAAGCCGCGACGTTGACATTCGACTGTGTGGTTGACTGAACGCAATCAGTCGCCCGTGACAGGTTTGACACTGAATTTTGTTCGCTTTATGTTCATATAATCGATTCGCTACAATTTGGGAGCTGCCGCCATGTCCGACCTGTTATTTTACACAAACCCTATGTCGCGCGGTCAGATTGCCCGCTGGGCGCTGCACGAGGCGGGCGCGGAGTATGAGCAGGTATTGCTCGACTATGACGGGGCGATGAAAAGCGAGGCCTATCTTGCGATCAATCCGATGGGCAAGGTTCCAGCCATCGTCCATCGCGGACAGGTCGTCACCGAATGCGCGGCGATCTGCGCCTATCTCGCGGATGCCTTCCCCGACGCAGGGCTCGCCCCGCAGGCGCGCGAACAGGCCGATTATTATCGCTGGCTATTCTTTGCAGCAGGGCCGGTCGAAGCGGCGATCACCAATCGCATGTTGGGAGTTGAAGTGTCGCCCGAACGCGAAAAATCGGCAGGCTATGGCACTTATGATCTGATGGTTTCGGTTCTCGAAAATCTGTTCAAGGACCGCAATTTTGTCTGCGGAGACCGTTTCACCGCTGCCGACGTCTATGTCGGATCGCAAGTGCTGTGGGGCGTACAGTTCGGCACGCTGCCCAAGCTGCCCGGGTTTGAGGCCTATGCTGCACGGCTGAGCGAACGCCCAGCCTATCAGGCGGCGAAGGCCATTGACACGCAACTGATCGCCGAGGCGCAAGCCGCCAACGGCTGATTATTTGGTCTTTGGCGGCGTGGTTGTGGGCGCAGTCGCGGTTGGCGCAGGCGTTACCGCTGGCGTCGTGGTTGCAACCACCGGTGCAGGCTGCGGGCCATAGCGCAGGTTCCAGTCGACAATGTCGCGCTGATACTGCTCATAGGCGGCGTAGAAGCGCAGGAAAATGCCGTCGATATCGTTCAATCCGCCAATCGAATATTCGGGCAAGGCAGTCAGCGGTAGCGCAATGACTTCGCGCGATTTTGTCAGCGATGCGTTGCAATATTCGGCACGCACCGGCGGGAAAGCGAAGAAATTGTACAATTCTGTCATCCGCTGATCGCGCACGCGCAACGCATTTTGGCCGGGGTAGCGCTTGCGGAACTCATTATCGACCGCGAGGTTGGTCTGGTTGAGCCGCGATTTGTGGAGCGCGATATATCGATTGTAATTCTGCGCAATCTCGCCCCAGACAGGGCCCTGACAATTGAGCGCGGCGACGTTCAGCGCCGCACGGAAATGCCAGATCTGCTCTTCGCGCGACAGGTTGCGATTGGGCGTGATGCGCACACCATCGGCTCCGACAGCTGGCAGTTTGGTAGAGGAAGCAGCTCCGCCCGGAGGCAGCGGCATAGCGGGAGGAGGAGGAGGAGGAGCGACGACAACTGGCGGCGGCGGCGGTACGGGTATCGGCTTGGGCGCTGGCTTTGGCCCGCAGGCGGCAAGCGTGCCCAGCACGAATATGATCGACAAATCCCTACCCAGATTTTTCCGCTCCACCAATCCCGCTCCCACCATGATCGAAAATATGTCTGAAACCGCCTTCAACACATTGCTGTGCAAAAATAAAGCGCAGATCGTTGAACGGGCCATGAATAAGGCCCGGCAGTTTCCCACCGGGCCTCATCAAGCCAAGCCGCCTAGGCGGCCTTGCGCTTTGGTTCAGTCGTCGCCGCCGAGGAAGCTCAGCAGGAACTGGAACATGTTCACGAAATCGAGATACAGGTTCAACGCGCTCATGATTGCCATTTTGCCAAGCGATTCATGGCCGGCAAAAGCCACATATTCGCTCTTGATCCGCTGCGTGTCATACGCCGTCAGGCCAGCAAAGATCAGCACGCCCAGCGCACTGATCACCATTTGCATGGTCGATGAACCCAGAAACAGATTCACAACCATCGCGAGCAAAAGCCCGACAACGCCCATGATCAGAAAGCTGCCCCAGCCGGTCAGGTCTTTCTTGGTGGTATAACCCCACAGGCTGAGCGACAGGAAGGCTGCTGCGGTGATGAAAAAAGTCCGCGCGATCGATTCGCCTGAAAAGACAAGGAAAATCGAAGACATGGACAGCCCCATGACCGTCGCAAAAGCCCAAAATGCCACCTGCAATCCACCGGTCGTCATTTTGTGCGCACGAGCGCCGATGAGGAAGATGAACGCCAAAGGCGCGAACATCAGCACGTAGCGCAGCGGTGTCGACAACACTTGTAAGGCCAGCCCGGACTGGGCAAATACCAACGCAATGATGCCGGTCAGCAGCACTGCCGACGCCATATAGTTGTAAACCTTAAGCATGTGGGACCGCAGCCCCTGGTCGATCGCGGCCGAACCGATAGCACGGCCATCGACCGTTACCCCCGCATTATTCGGGGCAATTCGTGGATCAGGCCATTCAGCCATGATGAAAGTCTCCTCAAATCAGCGGCACCATAGCCGCTTGAGTGTAATATCGGATGAAAGCGGTAAGATTTCAAGTGAAAGTGGACGGTGTCATATTCCGAAAAAGGGCATCAAGCCGAATATGGAAATGTAAAATTGCAGGGCTAGCCAATTTATCACTTCCAAAAGAATAGGCCCAATCTAATCTGCTCTCGCATTTGGAAGGTGAAGAACAGGTGAAGACGTTTGGGGAGGGGTGTTATGAAGTCGATTGTGTCATTTGTGTTTGCGATCATATTCTGGTCACCTGTGCAGGCTCAAACAGCGACCCCAGTGTCGGCCCTTGAAAAAATCCCATCCAAAATTCCGACAGACACTTTCGTAGGTAAAAGCGTCTTCAAACAGCCCATTATATCCCCAGACGGCAAACGCTTGGCATTCAGGGTTTATCAGAACAAGAAAACCTACCTCAACATCAAAACAATTGGCGAGGCAAGCATCCTGCAAAATGCCTTGCCGGAGAAGCACAGCCTTAACTGGTATCGCTGGGCCGGGCCAGATCGGCTTGTCATCAGCTTGACGGGCATCAGCCGATATGAAGGAGAGGAAATTCCAACTTCAATGCTTATCCGTTATGATGTGAACCAAAAACAAGCGATCCCCCTTGGCCGGAAATCGCAAGGTTTTATCGGAGACGATGTTCTTTATATTGCTCCAGACGGCGAATATCTGCTGCTCGCGCTGCAAGAATCTATTTTTGACTATCCGGGCGTTTATCGTGTCAATCTCGCCGATAATAGCTTCACTGAAATCGTCAGACCCCAATCGAACATCTGGGACTGGATTGCCGATGACAAGGGAATAGTCCGAATGGGATTTGCTTATGCGGATCGGACCACCCGAATATATTATCGCCGTACCAACGATGAAAAATTTAATCTGATCAGCAAAATCAAGGACAGGGATGATGACGCGTCAAAGAAAAATGACTTGCTCGAAGTTGTCAGGGTCGTGTCCGGAAAAGACGAGGGATATGTCCTGTCGAACGAGAAGACAGGCCGGTTTGCTCTGCACAAATTTAACTATCTGACCCGTGAAGTTGGCGAGAAGGTCTTTGATCATCCCGACAATGATCTAACTAGCTTCTCACTCAGCGATGACGGCTCAACGCTTGAGTCGGTCACCTACACCGATGATAGAGATAGGATCGTTTGGTTCGATGCCTTCTACAAAAAGCGGCAAAGCGCTTTGGAAAAGGCGTTGCCAGATCAGGAAATCTGGCTTCAGTCGCGTAGCCGAGACGGCAACAAGACTATCGTCTTTACAACCTCCCCTACTGACCCAGGCAGCTATTTTCTTTACGATGCTCCCGGGAAAAAGCTGGAGCGGATTGCAGGACTTAACGACGAAATCGATCCTACACAAATGGCTGTGACAAAATATGTTCGTTATCCAGCACGAGACGGCCTTTCAATACCGGCCTATTTGACATTACCTGTGGGTCGTGACCCCAAGGCGTTGCCACTGATCATCCTTCCGCACGGCGGGCCATTTGGTGTACGCGATACGCTCGATTTCAGTAGCGAAGTACAATTCCTCGCCAACCGCGGCTTTGCAGTATTACAGTCCAATTATCGCGGCTCGGACAGCTATGGCGAAGACTATTATAAGCGCGGAGAAGGTCAGATCGGACGAACGATGCAGGATGATCTCGACGACGGGATGGACTGGCTGGTCAAGCAGGGCATAGCCGACCCGGCGCGGGTGTGCATCGTGGGCTCCTCCTATGGCGGCTATGCGGCGTTGTGGGGGGTGATCCGCAACCCGGAACGCTATCGCTGCGGCGCCAGTTTCGCCGGCGTCACCGATTGGCGCAGCCAGCTAAAATATGACAGCCGATCGTTGAAAAGCCGATATGCTCGCGAATGGCAAGGAAGGGTACAGGGGGATAAGGATTTCAACCTCGATACTGTGTCGCCAGTAAAACTGGCTGCAAATCTGCAAAAACCGGTTTTATTGACCCATGGTGACGATGATACCAATGTTCCGTTCAGCCAGTACAAATCTTTCGTGGCGGCGCTGAAAAAAGCCGGGAAATCGGTTGAAACTCATGTTTATGAGGGGGAAGGTCATGGCTTCGAAGATCCCGAAAATGAAAAGGACTGGCTGAACCGGCTTGAGGCATTCCTTGCCAAACATAATCCAGCCGACTTGACCTCTGTCGATGCGCTGCCGCCGCCGGAAGCGAAAGCAAAGTAGTTGTAATCGAGATTAGGGAGACAGGTGCAAAAACCCCCAAATACACAAGCCATGGCACAGCCTTGCAATGTAGGACAATTTTTGCCAGCCTCGACCCTTACATTGTCATCCGCCCCAATAGCTGCACGGGGCCGCACAAGCAGCTACATCGTGGTGCTTGCTCAATGCCGTTTCCGGTGAGAAGTTATTGGGAGCTTTGACGCACGCTGCGCGAACGGTTCGCCGTATTTTCACAGCGACATATACTTACCTTTATTACCTTAGCGGTCTTAAATCGCTGAACGGGTGACCACGTCACCTTCGCCTTATCCCCTCACCCCAATTTTCCGGCCAACACCTCCGCTGCTGCATCGACCAACCGCCAGACATGATCGAAATCAGCAGTCGTGCCGTAATAGGGGTCGAGAACATTCAGATCTTCCACGCCCGGCATATGCTCGAGCAAAAGCGACAATTCTGCTTTGGCGCCATCGGGCATCATTGCCCGCAATTCGCGCAGGTTCGATCTTTCCATCGCAATGATATGATCGAATTGGTGGAAGTCATGCACCAGCACCTGCCGCGCGCGCTGTTGGCGGATGTCGATATTGCCCAGACGCTTGGCCACATCCTGCGATCTGGGGTCGGGGCGCTCACCGACATGCCAGTCGCCCATGCCAGCGGAATCGACGAACAGGTCAAGCCCGCGCGCCTCCGCATGTTGGCGCAAAGCCGCCTCTGCCAAAGGTGAGCGACAGATATTGCCCAGACACACCATCAAAACCGACACCGCCATTTGACCCGCCATCCCTTTACCGTCTTGCGCTTTTTCGGCCCTCTGCTAGCCCAAGGACGCATAAGCATACAAGCAAGAGGGAGCAGGCTTTGAGCGTAACCAAAGATAGTGCCGGTACCGCACAGGCCGCAATCTCCTCAAACCCGAACGCGATCGATGGTGAAGAGCAGAATGCTACGCCCTATGCCTGGTATGGGCTCAGCGTGCTGGTTGTTGTTTATATATTGAACTTCATCGACCGCCAGATTTTGTCGATCCTCGCCAATGACATCAAAGCCGACCTCAATCTGACCGATGCCGATCTGGGCTTTCTTTACGGCACAGCTTTTGCGGTGTTTTATGCGCTATTCGGAATTCCGCTGGGAAAGCTCGCTGACACTTGGCACCGGGTCCGGTTGATGAGCCTGGGACTGACCATTTGGTCGGCGATGACCGCGCTGTCGGGCTTTGCCCGCGATGGTGCGACGTTGACAGTGGCACGCATCGGCGTGGGCGTGGGCGAAGCGACCGCCAGTCCTTCAGCCTATTCGCTGATCTCAGACTGGTTCCCCAAAAGGATGCGCGCGACCGCGCTCGCCATTTATTCGTCGGGGCTGTATCTCGGTGGCGGGATCAGCCTGTTTATCGGGGCGCAGGTGGTTGAACGCTGGAACGCGGCTTACTCGGCTGAAACCGCTCCACTGGGGCTGGCAGGCTGGCAAGCGGCCTTCTTAGTGGTTGGCATTCCCGGCCTGCTGCTGGCGCTGGTGGTGCTAAGTTTGAAAGAACCGGTTCGCGGTGCGATTGACGGCATTCCGACACCCAAGGTCGCGCAGCCCTTCAAAGGCTTTTTCGACGAGCTGCTAGCAGTCATTCCGCCTTTCACCCTGATCGGTGCAGCGCGGCGCGGTGTTTCTGCACTGGCTCGCAATCTGGCCATGGCGCTAGTGCTTTACGGTGCTGCGCGTTTGTTAACCGACCTCACCCGGGTCGAGGGCCAGTGGGAATGGCAAGGGCTGAGCCAGCAATGGCTGTTCCTTGGGCTGGGCTGGTATGCCATCTATAGCTGGGCCGCGAGCCTGCGCGCCAAGGACCCTGCGACCTTTGCGCTGATCTGGAAAAATCCGGCCTTTCTGTGCGTCATCATGGGCTATGGCTGTGTGGCCTTTGGGTCCTACGCGGGTAGCTATTGGGCCGCACCCTATGCCGAGCGCATTTTTGGCGTGCACAAGACCGAGATTGGCTGGTTTGTCGGTGGCCCCGGTGCGATTGCTGGTTTCCTAGGCGTGATCATGGGCGGGCGGATGGCCGACTGGCTGCGCGTACGCAACGATGCAGGGCGCATCCTTGTCGTCGCCTTCGGCCTGCTTGCACCAATTGCGCCATTTGTGATTGCCTACACCACGACGTCGTCGGCGTTGTTCTATGTGATGCATTTCATTGCCGCAGTCTTTACCTCCAGCGCACTGGGGGCAGCGGCTGCAACGACGCAGGATCTGGTGCTGCCACGGATGCGCGGGACGGCGACCGCGACCTTCTTCCTCGCCACCACGCTCTTCGGCCTCGCGCTCGGTCCCTATATGGCAGGGCAGGTATCGACAGTGACCGGCAATCTGGCAACGGGCATAATGTCGACCTTGGCGGTGGTGCCGCTGGGCATCGTGTTGTTGATCGCGGCTTACAAGCTTGTCCCACTGGCCGAACGCAACGCGACCGAGCGGGCAAGGGCCGCAGGCGAACCAATTTAATCGCACGATTAAATTTCAGCTTGACCCGCACGGCGGCATAATGCCAAGCCGTGACCATAAGTCATGTCTTTCTGGATGAGGAGTCCCGCCCATGTCGCTCGATGTCATTCCCCGCAGTGTCTATACCGAAGACCATGAGGCCTTCCGCAAGACCGTCCGCCAATTCCTGCAAAAGGAAATCGCCCCCCATGCCGACAAATGGGCGGCTGACAAGATTGTCCCCAAAGACATCTGGCCAAAGGCCGGCGCATTGGGCCTGCTGTGCCCGACAGTGCCTGAAGAATATGGCGGTCTTGGTCTCGACTTTGGCTATAACGCCATCGTTGACGAGGAGTCGGCCTATTATGGCCGCGTCGCGACGGGTTTCTCGCTGCAATCCGACATCGTGGTCAATTATCTGACATCTTACGGTTCGGAGGAGCAAAAGAAGGAATGGCTGCCCAAGCTGGTTTCGGGCGAAGTTATCACCGCGATTGCGATGACCGAACCGGGTACTGGTTCCGACCTTCAAGGGATGCGGACCACCGCCAAGAAGGACGGCAACCATTATGTGATCAACGGGTCGAAGACCTATATCACCAACGGTCAGAATGCCGACCTGATCCTCGTTTGCGTCAAGACCGACACTGAAATTCAGCCTGCTTACAAGGGCATCTCGATTGTGCTGGTCGAGGCCGATCGCGAAGGTTTCAAACGCGGCCGCAATCTCGACAAGATCGGGCAGGATGAGGCCGATACGTCGGAACTCTTCTTCGAGGATGTCCGCGTTCCCATCACCAATTGTCTGGGCGAAGAGGGTAAGGGTTTCATCTATCTGATGAGCGAACTGCCGCAGGAAAGGCTGTCAATTGCGATTTCGACGCAGGCAAGCTCACAAAAGGCGTTTGACGACACGGTCGAATTCTGTCGCGAGCGCAAAGCCTTTGGCAAGCCCATTCTTGACTTCCAGAACACCCGCTTCACGCTGGCCGACCTGAAATCGAAACTGCAAGTCGGCTGGGCGCATCTTGACTGGGCGTTGGCGCGGCATTTGAAGAAGGAACTGACGCCTGAGGAAGGTGCCGCCGCAAAACTGTGGCATACAGACTTGCAGTGGGAAATCATGGACAAGTGCCTGCAGCTGCACGGCGGTGCTGGTTACATGAACGAATATGCCATTGCCCGGGCGTGGCGCGGGGCGCGGGTCAGCCGCATTTTTGGTGGCACCAATGAGATCATGAAGGAACTGATCGGGCGGACGCTGTAGTGGCCAAACCCGAAGGGTGGCGGCTGAACCCCACCGCCTATCCGGTTTCGATCCGCTGCGACACGCGGTTTCAGGACCTTGATGTCAACCGCCACCTGAACAATGTTGCCTTTGCGGCGCTGTTCGAAAATGCGCGGGTGCAGCTGCACACCGAAGCAAAGATGCTCGAGGGCCGCGCGAGTGGCGAGCGGACCATGGTCGCCGCGGTCGAGATCAACTATCTCGGCGAAGGCAGCTTTCCCGATCCGGTGACGATCATGTCTGGCACTGGCGAGGTTCGCAATAGTAGCTGGACTGTGTTGCAAGCCATGTTTCAGGGCGAGCGTTGCATTGCCACCTGCGACACGGTCGTTGTTTGCCGCGCCAACAACGCAGCCTTGCCGATACGCGAGGATTTGCGTGCCGCGCTGGAGGCATTGCGCGTCAATCGCTGAAATTCGGCTTCCGCTTCTGCATCTCTGCCATCACCGCCTCCATCTGGTTGGGGGTGCGGATGACCTTTACCTGCTCGTCGCTTTCGGCCTGAAGAAGCTCTGCGTCGGTCGCCGTCGCCATCAGGTTGCACAGCCGCTTTGACCCGCGAATGGCGTGCGGGTTCTTGTTCGCAATCACCCGCGCCAGCGCCAGCGCTTCGGCCAGCGGATCGTCGGCAACATGGGTGGCAAAGCCCATCGCCTTGGCCTCAACGCCGTTAAACTCGCGGTTGGTGTAGATCATTTCGCGCAGCACATCGTCGGCAACCTGCGTGCGCCACAAGGGCATCCCGCCGACATCGGGGACCAGACCCCATTTCATTTCCATGATCGCGATGCGCGTTTCGGGATGAACGATGCGGATGTCCGCCCCCGCCATGATCTGCGACCCAGCGCCAAAGGCGACGCCGTGCACCGCCGCGATCACTGGCACCGGCAATTCGCGCCAACCCCAGGCGACATATTGCGCATTGTTCGAAATCCCCTTGGTCCGGTCGGACAGCGATCCGCCCGCACTCGATGCCCCCGGCGTGCGATCATCCTGCATGCTGGCGAGATCGAGCCCGGCACAAAACGCCCTGCCCTCCCCCGACAGCACCACGACGCGCAGGCCGGCCATCGCTT
>Ga0075154_10001087_pt1 | contig 20237 bp, 11 predicted proteins | sample JI71714BDNA_FD_70965 | JGI IMG/M metagenome (GOLD analysis project Ga0075154, IMG submission 70965) | Wastewater effluent complex algal communities from Wisconsin, to seasonally profile nutrient transformation and Carbon sequestration -... | ecosystem: Engineered > WWTP > Effluent > Algae...
ATGCCAGCCCTCTCCTATTGATGGTTCGTGTTTATGCCGTGTTAGTATTTTGGAAGATGCTGTGTTCAAGGACTTGCCCACTGCGGAAAAAGCGTTGGATATGCTCAAGATTGGAGCTGTCGTTCCTAGTGCAAAGAATTGTCAAATGCTCACTTCAGGTACAAAAGTTAAGGCTTGGGATTGCACTGGATCAGGTGTCATTGATGTGGACACTGTTTTTGAGATCCAAATGGACTACATACCAACTAAGTATCTGAAGAACTCCTTCTCTGCCGTTCGGATTAACAATGGAGCCTTTGAATTCCGAAATCCACCGCATTTCATTTCTCATTGGGAACGTATGAATAAACGTGATGTCTTACAAGAGACCGATGCTGTTTTGGACCAGGTATTTTACCACTCTAACACTGCGCCATTTTTGGCTCTGCGTCTCATCCAAAGATTCGGCGTTTCCAATCCCTCGCCTGGTTATATCAAGGCTGTAGCGGTAGCATTTTCTGAAGGTGTTTACACTGACGGTACTAATACCTTTGGTACTGGAGAGTATGGTGATCTAGCAGCAACAGCAGCGGCTATCGTGTTGCACCCAGAATCTCGCTCGGTCGTTCTGGATGTGGAACCCTCATACGGAAGCGTTCGAGAGCCACTGTTGAGAGTAATGCACCTAATGCGGTCTCTTGAAATCAAGCCGAACCTAGACTTTTTCCCTCACATCAAGACACTTTTGATGGAGCAAAAAATGGGACAAATGGCTCATGCAATTCCATCCGTGTTCTCCTACTTTTTGCCAGACTTCGTCCCTCCGGGTCGAATTCATGCTGCCGCTCTTGTAAGCCCAGAAGCTGGAATGACCAATACACCTAATATCATTGGAGTTATGAATGGTATGTTCTCATTGATCAAATACAAATTATCCTCCTGCTACTCTGGATTTGGACCTGAAGGCGCGGATTGTGGAGTTGGCGTTGCTGAGCTAACGTATAAGCCACCAACTCCAAATAATCTTGATACTACTATTCAGGATCTTAGTTTGCTTTTGACAGCCGGACGTTTGAATTCAAGTGCCAAATCCGTACTCAGGGAAGCTGCATTGTCTGCCCAATACTTTGAGCAACAAGTTCAAATCGTTGAACAGCTCATTGTGAGCTCTCCTGAATTCCACACTAATTCTATTGTGCATCGCAAGGAATTGCGTTTAGAGCCCAACCCTCCTAGACCGTCGCCTAAGCAACATAAGTCTATTGTTTTTTTCTTCATGTCAGGTGGTGCTGACTCCTATAATATTTTGGTTCCAGATAAGGCTGGTTGTCCCGCGATATACGAAATGTACAACAACACTCGAGGACCAATAACGATGACCCCAGATGAGCTAAGTGCCCCATTTAGTGCAGGTGGAACTCAACCATCGTGCGATAGATTTGCATTGCATAAATCAGCAGTCGGTCTTACGTCACTATACAATTCAGGAGAAGCAATTTTGTTCGCCAATGCAGGTACTTTGTTGGCTCCTTGTACAAAGGAAGATTGGCAAGAGAAACATAAAGATACGGTTTTGTTTGCTCATGACAAGCAATCAAAAGATGCTAAGCGAGTTGATCCCTTTGAAGAAGTAGATGGGACTGGTATTCTTGGCAGAATCACCGACTCGCTAAGCAGGAATGGATACAGTGTCGCATCTCTCTCAATTGAAGGAGGAACGGACGCTCTTTCTGGTGAACAAGGCGTTGGCCCACTCATAAAATACCTGAATCGTAACGGTGCAACAAAGTTTGATCCCATACCTACCTCAGATGTAATCCTACCGTCAATTAAGAAGATGAATAATGATACTACTTATGACAGTAATTTATTCGCAGAGTTGTGGTCCTCTTCTGCAGTTAACGCCTTGGCTGAGAATGACGAGTTTGTCAGAGCTCTGCAGAGCACTCCTCTGACTAGAGCAGAAAAGTTCGATGCGAGAACACCAGCTGCAGCCAAGTTGGAGATTGCTGCTAAGTTAATTAAAGGAAAAGACTTACGCGGAACAGATCGCGATGTATTCTGGGTCGAACTTGGTGCTTGGGATGTGCACTCAGATGTTAAAGTACGCACGGCTGACAAAGTTAGTGAGATGGACGGAGCGCTTGATGGGTTCGCGAAAGAATTAAAAGCACAAGGCAACTGGGATAACACTCTTGTAATCATGATTTCAGAATTTGGTCGTACTCTTAGCCCTAACTCTGGCGGAGGATCAGATCACGGGTGGGGTGGAAACTATTGGATCGCCGGTGGAGCTGTTCAAGGAGGCAAGATTATGGGAACCTATCCTGAAAATTACGATGATCTTGACGTTTCTCGTTACAGGCTCATCCCAACAACGCCTTTCGATTCCATTTGGAATGGAGTAGCAGATTGGTTTGGTGTTCCGGCTGCTGATATGGACAGGGTTTTGCCTAATCGTGACAAATTCAGTAATTTGTTTACCAAGGCAGATTTGTTCAAGTCAGCTGCTGCAACCTCAATCAACTGAAGAGTAGTACGTGTTGAGCATTCCGGGATTAGAAAATATAAAAGAATTCACAGTATAAAATGAACTTTACTATGTTAAATTGATTATCGTTATCCCTTCGCAGGATGATCAATTGTAACGATAAATCAAATTTGCTCTGGATCAATTTGTCATGTATAACTGGTAGAAACCTCTTCACTTCTGCTATTCAAAAGGTTTGTTATCATGAGTAATAACATGATGATGCAAATTTCAGCACCTCATCCAAAAGAATGTAGAGGTGTTTTTCATAGCATTCATGGGATTTTGTGAACACACCATGCACAATAAAGTAGCCATTGGTGGCAAGCTAGAAATGGATGACTTTGACAGGCATGCGCATTTGTTATCTTGCAACATTAGGTGGAAATACTGCCAATGCATTGCTGCAGGAGCTTTATGGTATTGGGAGTTCAAGTAACATTTTTGATCCTAATATACCATGCACTAAAGGTCGCCCTAGAGGAGCATTGAATCAAAGTACAAGGAGGGACCCCTCAGGTTTTGAGCATCTTGAAGGTGCTAAGGGTAGGAGAAGATGCAGCAATTGTGGTGGTATTGGGCACAATGCATGCACATGCATTCACAATCAAGCTTAATATTTTGCTGCTTTGTTTACTGACATTTAACTACAAAAAATTAAATTTGAAAAGTTTCCTTTATAGATATCTGATTTATTAGAGAAAATTGTCCATTGGATATTGGATAATGGGAAAAGCCAAAGAACTTGTACAATGTAGTTCTGAGATAATAGCCTTACATTTAAATTCAATAGTTGATGTTATTGAAAGCAACACTATTTCATAACCGCCGTATATCTATAATGTTACCTAAGTAAACATAGGTAATTGGAGTTTCCATGTACAAATCACTTATTTAAACTTGATCTTTATTTCTTCGCAAAATAATTGTAATTGTGCCCACAAGCTACACAAGCAATGATGAAGCCAACTTGTGAAGCCTGAAGCTATTCTTGATTCTGTATTGTGTTCTTTTTTCTTGATATCAAAGCTGATTAGAAGAATTTACATTATTTTTATAGAATATTTAAAATGAAGCCTACCTGTAGTATTGTCACACTAAATACAAATGAAATACGATACGTTAACTGTAAGTCATAGATATCTTACTGGCCGCCCCGTTGGGGAAAAACTGGCAGCTTTTATTTCAGAATTCTACTGTACCTGCCACCAACATACATGTAATTGTGACCCGACATGGGCATTTCAGATATTAAAAACAAATACAGGCTTCGTGTCTCAACACTTCCAAGTAGTCCAGGATGCGCTGGCGCATTTTCCGCGTCATAACGACGATCTCTGAGTGAGTACATGAACAAGTTAAGTAATTCTCATAATGCGGCTTATGCTGGATGCCCACATTGGCCGAAAAATAGAAATGGTCAACGAATACTGAAGACGTGGCATAACAAATATAAATTTCACTATCAGCAAATCAATGAAAAAAAGTCATGAAAAATTAGCACGAACAATTATGAAATATTAAGGCTCGAATTGTGAGTTGCGGTATGTTCTTTGTATTTCAGTGGTCGGTTGAGTGATCTTAAACTTGTGTACCTTTGAGAGCTGAGAAGGCACAAGAGAGCGACTATCAACTTCCGCAGTTGATCATGAAGCAGTAAGGTCATGCAAGTAAGGCCAAGTATGCGGAATCTCAAAGCCTTGATTTGTCATAAAATATTTCATGGAGAATGTAATGCGGAAAAAGATTCTTCTGGTCTACAGATCCTACGAGCTTTGGGATCTTGTAATATGGTTTTGATTTGCGTTTGAATTTAAATTGTAGGTCGAAAAAGACTAACTCTTCCTACGCAAGGAAAGTTAAAGATACAAGGCGTTGTAAATCTTTTAACGACGTTGGACATTGGTCCAGCCCCATCCGAAAACATGATAAATAATTCTGTATGAGCAAGGTATCGTCAATATTTGGACTAGATTGTTACAGTTTTTGCTACATGTCAATAGATTAGCAAATCCACATCTGATTATGAAGAGCTGCTCTAGTGATGCTGTCTTTGTGGCATTGTCCTTGGCATCGCTTTTACATCTTACAAATGCGGTGTTTACTTGTCCTGACCCAGAGTCGGGTCCAAGCAATCCACTTCCAGCAGGTACTAAAATATCTATTTATAATACAATACAAGATACTGGGTGCTTATTGGGTCGAGTAATATCCAAAAGCAAAAAGAGTTTTCAACTTTTGGGTCGCAGTTACAATGGACGCGACTGGGAAAACACAGCTGGGCCTTATTCTGTAGCTTTCAAGTTCATGTGCGAGTCTGGTGCATGCAATGTTACATTGCCAGAGTTGGAGGATCTAGAGACGGAAACCATTGTGTTGACAACGTACTATCACACAGCGACATCTAAAGAACAAGTTTCACGATTCTTACAACAGGCTACTTTTGGTCCTACCAGAGCTGAAATCGACGCTTGGAATACTTCCTTGCCATTGGAGTTTGGTAAATGGACCAAGAATCAGATGAATATGGATCCCACTTTGCATCGCGCCTATTATCGTGAACGTGCCAACGCACGTATGACCTTGTTGGCTGACAACTTGATTGCGCCAGGTGATAAACCTTGTAATTTGCACTCTCGATGGAAGAAGTACGCCTTTTCATGGGATGAGCCTCAACACAATAGTATTTTCCAGCTCAGACTTCTTAACAACTCAACTGACTGGATTTTGATTACGGATAATGATGGTTATCCCCGTACTGAAGTTCCTCGGTATTCATGGGTGAAACGTTTCAAATTCGGAGAATGGTTTGGTCTATGCAGTTTGGAAGAGACTGTTGGAGGAAAGCTCGAGGTGACCCAAGGCTATGGCTGTATAAAGATAGAGACTGGAAATCCCCTTATACAGTTTCATGAAACCCTGCCAAAAAAACTGGTTCTACTACCGGATCATGCCAGGATGAAGGCATTGGAATTTAAAGCTGGTAGAGAATATGAATATTTGCTCGAAGATCAAATCGATTCCCCTGTCTGCAATACTTTACCAACAGGTGGTCGTGTGCCAGTACATGCGCTAACTTCTGATAATACTACCTGGTATATGCATGATCCACATGTCGTCATGCTCAACAATACGTTGACCAAGCCAGCTAAAGATGGTGGAGGCGTTAATACGCTGGGGCGCCCAACACTCTGTTCAAATGTTCCGCGAACTTTTTTAAACGCCAAGACCTGTTCAATGTCCACCAATAGCGCGAGTTGTACTCCATTCTCTGAATCGTATGCAAAATTGACAATGGACGATAACACGCTCAGAGACTTTTATAAGTTGTCTCGCAGGTATATTTATGCTCTGAATATGACTCAAGCCACAAACACTCCATGCGTTCCAGGATACTGGAGTCGTTGGATGGGCATGCAATACTCTTCTTGCAAAACCAATGTATCTGATTTCAAAACTGCTGAAACCCTAACAAACTTGATTAACTCGAATACAGATAAGAATCCTTACATCAAGGATATTGCTTTTCCTCTAACATCGGGACCGACCTGTTTAACAAGCACTCCCCCCGGCGTAACATTAAAAATTGGCGCTACTTGCTGGAAGCATGTACACAACCACCATAACAATGTCTATGATTTCACCAAGTTTGTTGATATTCATGGGGTAAGTCATTTTTGTTGATACTCTGCCCGATCTCAATTCAATTTAAACATTCATCATTCGAACAATGACCTTCTTGCTTACTCCGATCAGGGAGGCAGAGAACCTATCATTCAAATTGCCAAGCGCGGGCAAGTCTTTTTGAATTTTCCCTACTACAAATGGTCTTGGCATGATCCAAGTCGATGGGACAAATACAAGCCGAACGTCACGTATATTTCCCGGTATGGGGATGAATTGAACTTCCGGGACCTCCCATCCGATCTGAAGGTTGAAAGTATAGTTCAAAAGTATGGCGATAGTAATGCAGTTGAACATAAAGGCGGTGCAATTGTTTGCGGAAGTCCCGGTGAGGTAGCCAATGAACCAGAGATGGGAAACGAATTTGACCTAGGAATGGACTACTTGGATCGTAAAAAATTCTCCAATAAATTCAAAAATCAAAAAGATTCCGTATGGAATACTGTTGTATTGTATTCCAAAGACCAGCTACGTCAACGAATGGCATGGGCATTGAGCCAGATTTTAGCATTGTCAGCGAATGACATTGATGAATTTGTGGAAACAGAGTTTTTCTTGTCCTATTACGATATCTTTGTGCGCCATGCCTTTGGAAACTACAGAGATATACTCAGGGAGGTAGCATATAGTCCGTTGACAGCAGAAATGTTGACTTACATTCAAAGTAAGAGCACAGGATATAACTGGGAGTTTCTCAAGACTTCGAACATTTTCCCCGACGAGAACTTTGCACGAGAAATCATGCAACTGTATACTATTGGATTGATAGGTTTAAATATTGATGGTACGCCCATCAAAAGCAAAGATGGAACTGTCAAACAAACCTACACCAATCTCGATGTGATGGACAATGCTCGTGCTTGGACTGGATTTGATCGCCAACTCTTTCGTGGCAATATTGAAAGCTTGTCCAAATACATTAATCGCATAGATCCCATGCGAATTCATCCTCAATGGCGTGATATCATGCCCAAGGCTGATATCTATGGCGGATACATAGGTGATGGTTACCCACTATGCGTTGACTTGCCTCGACAACAATTTCTCAAGATCGGTGCACGGTATCGCCTTTTGGGAAACATCTCAACACCCGAGTTGCAGCTGGATCCACATGAATGGTCTAGTTTGGACATTAAGCGTGTCATTCTAAAGAAATCTTCATCTTCCCTCTATGCAATGCTTTGTGGTTCAGCAAGCGGATCTTGTGACTTCAAACCTGAAGTTACAATTGAGCACAACTTGAATTGCGACTCCGAGGAATGCATCTTGGATCAACCGCGCGTGGTGCAACTTGAGGGTTACAAAGTTTTCTATGAATATGTGAGACCTCCTTGTGTACAATTCCCATTTTACATAGATGCAATGAAGATCAAGGAGAGAGCTGGATATGCGCAGTCTATGTGTGCAGATCCTCGCTTGCCCGCTGCAGAAGAAGCGTGTTGTCCAGCCGCCAACTTGTACAATCTTCGAGCATCTCGAAACTGTGCTTACACAGGCGAACGAGTTAGCTTTCCAACTGCGCTCAAGAGATGTGAAGCACTTGGAGGAGGACCTTATAATACATGTACATGGAGATTCACGGGCACCACCACCGCCGAATGTGGCGGACCAAATTATTGTTGTCTCCATAATAGATGGTTGTGGTCAAGTGCTGAGTGTGAAGTGCTCTTGAAAGTTAATACGATTGGACAAGTTGCACTAATTCACAATCACACGGACCTGGTAAGTAGTCCGAACTTAAGAAAGCCATGTGCGCATCGCTTGATTGAACCAACTATAGTTATTTTTTGGTAAATGTCAAAACAGGATAGTTATCTTGGTGATATGCGTGGATTCATTACACCAACTTTTGCTCCAGAAAATGTTAACTTTTTCCGCGTACGTTGGCGACGTGATTCCTTCCCAAGTACTGATGGATCATGCAACGGTCAATGCCAGCAATCAGCTGTTGACGATTCTTGCATCTGCCGAGTTAGCATTTTGGAAGATGCTGTGTTCAAAGACATCCCAACTGCGGAAAAAGCGTTGGATATGCTCAAGATAGGGGCTGTTGATCCCAGTGCAAATGATTGTCTAATGATCAACTCCAGTATCCAAGTCAAAGTGTGGGATTGCACCGGATCAGGAGTAATTGATGAAAACACTGTGTTTGAAATCAAGCGCCGTTATCTACCACCAAAGAATCTGAAGAATTCATTCTCTGCTGTACGCATCAATAATGGAATCTTTGAGTTTCGTAACCCACCACATTTTATCTCACACTGGGAGCGCGATAACAAGCGCGACGTAGAATATGAGACTGATGCAGTAATTGATCAGATTTTCAATCATCCGAATACGGCGCCCTTCCTGGCCCGCCGTCTTATTCAGAGATTTGGACTTTCCAATCCATCGCCGGTTTACCTAAAGTCTGTTGCAGTCGCCTTCTCTGATGGCAGTTATACTGATGGTGTAACTACTTTTGGCACCGGAGAATACGGCAACCTGGCAGCTACAACGGCAGCAATTTTGTTGCACCCAGAAGCTAGGGCTGTCGTACTTGACGCGGACCCATACCATGGTAGTCTACGTGAGCCATTGTTGAAAGTAATGCACCTGATGAGGTCTCTGGAGATTAGGCCAAATAAACAATTCTATCCTCATATAATAACTGATCAGATGGAATCTAAAATCGGACAAATGGCACATGCCATCCCATCTGTGTTTTCCTTTTTTTCGCCAGATTTCGTTCCACCTGGTCGAATTACAGATGTCGCTCTTGTGAGTCCGGAAGCCGAAGTGACAAACACACCCAATGTGATTGGTCTTCTAAATGGCATGTTCTCTCTTATAAAGAATAACTTGGCATCTTGTTATAATGGATTCGGCCCTGATACCAACTGCGGAGTTGGTGTTGCTGGACTAACATACAAACCGCCTGTCCCTGAGAATCTTGATACAGCTATTCAAGACTTGAATACTCTATTGACTGCTGGACGCTTGAAAGCAAAGGCATTGACTCTAATCAAGGAAACTGCCAAGACTGGAGAATTTTTACCAGATCAACTCAAGATTGTCGAGCAGCTCATGATCACAACTCCTGAATTTCACACAACGTCAGTTGTGACTCGTGAAAGTCAGCGCCCTAGACCAGCACCACCAATACCGTCGGACAAAAAGCACAAAGCAATTGTGTTCTTCTTCATGAATGGAGGTGCAGATTCTTACAACATTTTGGTGCCAGATAAAGTTGGCTGTCCTGAGTTATACGAAATGTATAGCAATGCGCGAGGCAGTATTGCAATGACCCCCCAGGAATTGAGTACACCCTTCAGTGCAAGAGGAACTCAACCAACATGTGATACATTTGCTTTACACAAATCTGCAGCCGGTCTTACATCACTTTACAATTCTGGTGAGGCAATACTTTTTGCAAATGTAGGAACTTTGATGGAGCCCGTAACCAAGGAAAATTGGCAAGAGAGGCACCTTCATACAGAATTGTTTGCTCATGACATTCAGCAGCGGGAAGCGCAGAAAGTAGATCCATTCGACAAAATAGAGGGAACAGGTATTCTTGGTAGAATCACGGACGCGCTAACGCGAAATGGACACAAAGTTGCATCTCTTTCTATCGAAGGTGGATCATTGGCTCTTCAAGGTGAAAGTGGTGCTGGTCCACTGATACAATACTTGAATCGATATGGAGCTACGAAATTTGACCCACAGCCATTGACGAACAAGGTGTTGCCATCAATAAAAATGCTGAACAATGACACAGCCTTTGACAGTAATGTTTTTGGAGAGTTGTGGTCATCTTACGCAATCAATGCTTTGACAGAAAACGAAGACTTTGTCATGGCACTTCAAGATACTCCTCTAACTACTGGCAGCCTGGAAGCTCAAACAACAACTGCTTCAAAGATGACAATTGCGGCTAAACTGATAAAGGGAAAAGATCTTCGTGGCTCAGATCGCGACGTTTTCTCCGTTCACCTTGGAGCATGGGATGTTCATTCTGATACGAAAAGGAATACAGCTAGCAAAGTCAGTGAGATGGATAGCGCAATTCATGGATTTGCGAAAGAAATGAAAGCGCAAGGCAACTGGAATGATACGGTTGTAGTGGTCATGTCTGAATTTGGAAGAACGCTCACTCCTAATTCAGGAGCAGGGTGTGACCATGGATGGGGCGGGAATTATTGGATTACAGGTGGAGCTGTTGATGGAGGCAAAATCTTGGGGAAATATCCCACCAATTTTAATGACCTTGATACTTCACGCTTCCGACTCATCCCGACCACCCCGTTCGATGCAATCTGGAATGGTATAGCAGAATGGTTTGGCGTACCTGAGTCTGATATGGACGAAGTACTACCCAACCGGCACAAGTTCAGAAATATGTTCACGGAGGATGATTTGTTCACATGACAACATTTTAGGAATCTATTCCAATCGTCTGAAAGTAGGCCATATGCATAAGGTAGAAAACTTTTTAACTCCAATGAGCTATCTAACTGTTTGCTTAAGACAATATTTGATTGTATTTAGCATCTAACTTCGAAAAGAGAACCAGGGAACACCCCAGGAGGTATCGTCACAACAATAGTTTGGTTAGTGTGAGGATTCGTAACCTCTACGTTCGTGCCAGGAGTCATTCCCTCGGCAACTCTAACACAGAAGGGTCGGCTCTCTCTACTCGCAACTGTATGATGTACAGTTGTCGTATTGTCCATGTTTACGCTAAGATTTATTGCCGTGTGTGGTGAATCATCTGGTCTCAACTGAGATTGTGTCAATGGAAAATCCAACGAGGATGGAATATCAACAAGATTAGTTGGTTTTACATTTTTATGAATGTAATTTCTCGAAATGTAATTCGGAGACAAATTAAGTGACCTTAGTGACGAACCAGCCCCTGGTTGGGAAAAGAATACATGCCGAGGATTTTGAAATGGAAGTGAGGCACTTCGATGGTGATTTGTATTAGAAGGAGGTGTTATATCAAGTTGTGGATGGGCTGGAGGAGGAGGAGGAGGATCATGATAAAATGACGTGTTATATGCATCAATCGCAGAAGGTTTGTTTTTGTTGTGCTGAGGTAATATTGGTAAAATGTCTTGGTATAAATAGTCAAAGTTGCGATTGATACCGATCTTTATTTCATCATCTTTGAAATCCATGTTGAGATCAATGTCAGTTCTTTCATCGAATGATTCTGTTATAACAAGTTGATTAGAACCGTTTTTGTGAGGCTGAGGCATAATGCCACGGTTCACAAAATAGTCCACAAGCTGTACCGGTATTTCCTCTAAAGATTCTTGAGCCAAGGATCCACGATCTCTATGTAAGCGAAATTCAACGAAGTGGGCAATTCGTCTTGCGGGAGAAGGCGGATCCAATTCTTCGATAAACTTCATATTTCGGAAGTCTGCATCACCCAAACCCACAATCAAAATTGAAAGAGGACTTTGACTGGCCTCAATTAATGCCAAACGATTCTTTTCTACATCCGTAACGCAACCATCAGTTAAAATCAAAAGGACAGTGTAGGCTTGACGCCCCTCACGACTGGCCCTAGCCTTAGAAAAGGACATCAGGCATTAGATATATAGATGCTGATGATATGAATATCGATTCATACAAAGCATACTTACTAGCGCATGGTTGGCCTGAATCGAGGCACATCTAATCACGTCACAAAAGTCCGTTGGACCGCTCATGGCGAATCGTCGGGTGAAAAAACCGCGATATGCGTCCAGGATACCCCGTAAGCCAAACGCCTCTGTTGGCCCGATCTGGAAGCACTGATTGACTTGACTAAAGCCATCTAGCCTAGCCCCAAAACTTTGACAAGAGCGAAAAATATTGAACTGTGAGAAAAGTCAATTTTTATAGTAAATATTTGATGGTATACTCACCCCCAAACTGGAAACTTCTGGTCTGAGTCATATTTTGCGATGAACCTCCCAACAGTGGTCATGGCTGTTTCATATTCATTAAGAACTGAGCGATCAGGATTAATGTAATGGAGAGTTCCTGGCTTCTTTGGATCTCCTATTGCACAGAAACGAATAGGGAATGAGAAATCAAAAGCGGTTCACCAACGAGAGTTGAACAAGGCTGATACCAAATAACAAATCGCTTACCGTTAGAGCCTGTAAAATCAATCGCAACGCACATATTTAACTCACACCCTCCGCTAATGTAATCCACAAAGAGTGGACGCCTTGTAGAATCCCACTCTTGGAGATTACCCGGATGTTGTTCATAGCATCTCGAGGGCGCTGAAACTGACGAAGGCCAGGGAAACTTCGCGCTTTTACTTGTTGGCGATATAGTTGACGTGGGATCTCTGTAAGCGGATTGTGGGCTAGAGTTTGGAGGTGGTGGAATAGCAGCACCGATAATCTCATGGTGCTCTTGGGGATGCAATGTTTTAGGACATATTCGAATTTTAACAATCTTCAATTTTCCGAAATGCTTTTTTGAATCGTCGCGGCACAAATTTAGTTCTTTCTTTCGACTTTTGGTTTCGTTTCGATTTAATTCCAACAAATCTTTTATGGATGTTACCAGTTTACCAATATGCTTGTGTCTGCCACTCATATTGTGATCAAATACCGAAATCAAAAGTTGTGTCTCTTTTGCACTCTCCAAGCTGTATGATTCGCCGGGGATATCTTTACTGCGTAGGCTATCAAGAGATATTTGAAATGGTTTCCACTTTGGATTAAGGTTGTTTTTGACATACTCTGACCGATATAAGACAGTCCACATTAAACCGCCGGGACCCTGCCACATCTTGGATATCTCGAAGAATGGATCACTGCCGAAAATCCCTCCCTGAACGTTGTGTAAATTAACACCCGCCAATTCCAATTCCACGTCCTCTTTTAAAGAAACATCATCATTAAGTATTGTCTCAAGACGCGCATAAAGTAACCCACCGGTATTTCGGATGTGTTTAGCCTTGAGATTGCCTCGACTCCCCAAAATATCACCCACCTCAAACATGCAAGACCCCATCGGTTTGTCGCGATTTTTCCTCCTGTTCTCATCGTAGATTCCAACATTTAAATAAGTTGCTCTCCCAAATTCATAGTCGATTTCAAATGTTTTTGTCCAAACTGGATTCAGTGAATTTTTGATTCTGAAGATATCATGACCATGACATGATTAAAAGCAGATCAAAATGAGAAGAAATTTGACAACAATTTGTCACCCGGTGCAAGATTTCTGACTCACGTTTCAGTTCGCCCAAGAACTTTGTGATCTTCTTGTGGCGATCGAGCGAGCTTAGTGACTACAGCAAATGGATCGGAAACACCACGGAATGTCCCTGAGCAATTTTTCAGGTTTTGTGCATAAAATGAAATTTGGACTCTTTGAGCACGCTTATGATCATTATTTTTGGATTCTCCTTTGTTTCGATTTCTATCGAAGGGTGAACTGTCTGCTTGGTCTCGGGTAATAAAGCTGGTGGTTTGCGTAGCTGCGGAGCTCATCTCGCCAAATCTTGGGAGGGTTCCAAGTTGCAGACAAACATGCAATTATCGTCGTCAAATTCACAAGTCTGTCCGTCTACTGCTTTTAATTTTTGTTTTTCGCGTCTTGACCCGTTTATTTTACAAAATCCAGTGCGAGATTGTCATGGATCATGGATGAGAAGCTCTTATGATATTTACCTTGAAAATGTCTGATCATAATGCTCAATCGTAGAGTTCTTTGACGAACGCAAGAGATAACGAATAACTTGTTTCAAATCTTGGAATTCGTATTTGCAATCATATAATTTATGAGAATTAAGACTGGAAATTAGTATTAATTGTCTTTCGGCGCACATTAGGGCATTTTGGAGATTTACCGGGTTAAAGTGGATGCTATAACTATAACGGTCTTGCCGCCGGCGCTTCCCCGTCAAAAATTTATTTTCTAAAAATTGCCAAGACATATGCCTCAACACGGCCTTTTGCCTGAATAAGAAAAAAAATAATTCAAGTTCTTAATAAAACATACTTTTTTTATTGGAAATTCAAAACGATTTAAGTGTGTGTGAGTTAAATTGATTCTGTGTGGATGCTATTTTAACAAGGAAATTTTTTTACCTAAACAAGGGTGGAATTATCTCCACATAAAATTGAGACAATTCTTGATGAATGATACAATCTAAATACAGAGCTTGTGGCATCAAAAAAGACAGGACGATGCTCCTACACATTGTGAATAAATTAAAGTAAATTCATTCTTGTATCTTGAGCAGAAATACGTATCACATGAATTGTTTTGTAAGGTTTCTTCGACTATATGATAATTTTGTCAACGCGTTCAATTCATATCTCTTTACAGAAACAAGTGTCTAAATGAGGAATTGTGTGATATCATTAGGAAGACTGAATAAGTCATGAAATATATCAATCTAACCAATGGCTGAAACAAACTTTTTTCCATTTCTTTAGTCCCGAATTCGGCATCATCTAAGGATTCCATTTCGCAGCGTTTGAATTTTTCCTCATCATCAGATGTGTGCACAAGAGTTGCCTGTGCAGCTCCGGTTAGCGCTCTAGAAGTTGCTTTTGACCTACCATGAAAAAGAATCTCTAACATGCTGCGCTACTCGAATTATTTAGCAAAGCACAAAATGCTCCTATTTGGGCCTAAACTTTATAGAGGAAGAATAGATTATCTATGTTTGTTTTCTTACAAGAATAAAACATCAAATAAAAGTCATGACCAACGCTAAAAATGCAACAGATTTCAAAATGGCTCCGAAAAAAACCTTGAGCACAGCAGGTGCACGGTTAAATTTTGATGGCGTCACTTTCAATTGCGTGGGAACGTCACAAACAACAGCGGGAATTGGATGATGGCGCACTAATCGTCCGGGTCTGGAAATCATTTAGGCTAAGAAATTTTTTGTGTATTGTTAATTATGCCTACAACTTCAACAGCTAATATCTTTAAAAATTGGATAATGCAAAATCGGACATGAACGCCATATATTTGGCATCTGAGACAAACGTGAAATTTTATATTGTTTTCAAGACAAACAGGACTCCTGTAAACGAACCCCTCTCACCAAACCGGAAAAACGACTGACTTAAAATTTCCCGCGAATGTAGCAAGATTCTCAACGTGTTCGTGGAGCGCCCAGCGCTAGCTCTGCATCTAAGCGGCACACATTTTGTCTCGTCAAGCGATGACTGTCCAAATAAGCTATCCATTTGTGTTTGTGCTGCCCAAATAGTATAGATTTAGCGGAGTCGAAGTTCGAGATATATGCAACACCCCAACTCGTGCTGGATAAAGTCTTATAAGCCAATCGTCGCCGACGGAAAGAATAGAATCACAAGTTTAAACTACTTCGCTCTCTCAACAACTTTACAGAAAACTTGATTCTTCACTTATTTTTGCTCAGACTTACTAAAAATAAGCATGAGTTCAACCACTTTTGATGAATTCAACTTTGCAAGCGGCGAGGGAGTAGAATCAGCACCAGCATTAGCATCAGCTGTTCCCCAATCTAGCTTGCAGCGGAGCAAATCTATATGCGTACCCTCGAGCAATGCCGTGAGGCAAATTATAATGCCAAACCCAATCCGTAGGCTCAGCAGCGCAGATGTAGCTATGCCTAAAAGTTGCAATAACCTATTTTTAACGCGAGATGATGTATTTCGGTCTTCACCTGGAAAGCGTCTCAATCTCGAGTTGTCTCTTACAGATAGTGATGATTTCGGCGAAGAGGTTGGACTCGGGTCAGCGTTTGAACACATCTCCGCAGTTGTGTCTCCTTCTCATGTAAGATTGGGTTCTGGCTCTTTGATTCAGAGACCAGTGATGGTCAAACCTGGAGCATATGATGAACGTCAAATATCGTGTGAAACCGTGTTGGTTGATAACTTAACTTGTCGCAATGTCCAAGGAATGACTAGTTTCGACGAAGAAGAAAATGCTTTCAAGCTGGCGACTTCTATTCACCGTATTACAATCGATGCGCCGGACTCGCCCTCGCGACAAGTTTCTGCCTTTGATCCAAGTACTCCAAGTCGTGGTATTACAGGTCCTCGTCATCCAGCCTTTAATCTCTTTTCGCCCTCCAAGTGCTTTGCCTCGTTGGGAAGCTGCCCCAACACTCCGGCCACTATTGCCTCGTCCTCGAGTGTGAGTGTCTTCACCAACGACCATGCTGTGGAAGTTGTAGCGGGCCCAAGTCTTACCACTTGCGATCGATATGGGTACCAGCAGCCATCTTTTATGTTGCAAACTCCATGCATTGATCGAGTCGATAGTAATATGACCGAAGCGACTGATTTGGAATTGCGAGATTTGAATCGATTTGAGATTCTTAGAAACAACTCATCAAGTCAGCGAGATCAATCTTTTCAACGCTCTAGACTGGCCCGGGAAGATTATCTCCAATCTCCGCGAATTGAGAGAGTAGACAGTAACATGACGGCAGAGACTACCGACTCTGAAGTTCGAGAATTGAATCGTCGTGAAGTTCAGCGTCGAAAGCTAGGTGCACATCTCGGCATTGGACCTTCATATTCTTTTTCGTCTCGATGTAGGAACAGCCGTCCGGCTCCTCTTAGTGCCATGAGCATTGATGAAGAGGACACTTTTACCTTGGCCTCTGCAAGTACATCTAGCTCTACCTATTGGATGCTCACGGATCAAAAGTATGCTCAGTCGCCCTACAGACCTCGGGAAGGTGCAGTGCTGTCAGTAGATCGATGGTTGGGAAGTGCTGCTAAAGAAGGACCATCCTCGGCTACTTCAAGCCCAGTGTCACAATCCTTGTTGCATGGATAATGAGAGGAGATGGATTTGATTTTTAAAATAGGATTTTACCATCTTTTGTTCTTAATCGAATGTTTATAACATCAAGATTCTTTGATTCAAACTTGAGATGACACGTGAAACTCCCCGGGTCAAGACAGAAACTCTCAGTCATATCAGCAAGTTTGTCAATAATTTGTAAAGCACTTAAGTCGCCTAAAACTGTAGCCCAGTCACAAGCAAGATTCTCATAAGTTAGGGATTATGAAACAACATGGCTATCTAAAACCTAGATCAATATCATTCGTGGAGCATTAGGTTTAAAACTGATTGCGAAAACAACAAATCCCGGGAGATTTCGACCATATGTCAGGGCATGCATACAACACTCATTTCACAAGTGCGATTATGGACCTGCGTTAGTCACTTCGAGTTATGTGACACATGAACAGTGGTTCAATCAAGGTCAATAAAACATGGAGGTAATCTCAATCACTTTTGAAAATGGAAAAAAATGCGTCGAGTGGCATCGAAAGATCAAGATTATGCTTTAATCGCAGGAAAAAGTTTATAATTGGAAAAATTTTGCTATATAAAATCAAGTGGTAAAGCATTCTTGCATGTTCACATTAAATAGCCAAAATACTGAATCATCTGACAATTTATGAAAGAATTATTTGGAATCCCTTGCTATGTCAATTTGACTATTTATTGTGTATGCTAGCACAAGGCATGGTTCAAAATGTTTAGCATTTGGCTATTTATTATATATTCAGTTCTTGTTGGATGAATATTATAGATCTGGAAAGCTGACTGCGAGTTTGCTCTGGTCAAGGTTCTTTTACGATCACGTTCAATAGCGAAAGTACTGAATCATTTGACAAACTTGGCCATGAAAGAATTATTTAGAATCCCTTGCCATGTCAATTTGACTAATTATTGTGTTTGCTAGCACAGGGAGTGGTGAAAAAATTTGATGTCGGACAAATATTATTTATCTTAAAGCTGACTGGATGTTTGAACCGTGGAAACTATATCTTCGCAACGGGAAATACAAGCCTGATTGTTTTCCAGCCATTGTCGCGTTTAGATGATGGCTACCCAAGCAAATAATGTGTGAGACCAACAAGCAATTCTATTGGTATTGGCAGAACATTACAAGTTTGAGGATCAAGTCCCGGAAGCTTCTTAAAAGTAAATCATGCACAAATTTTAACGTGTACACTTTCTCCTCCAGGCTTATGATGTGAGCATCAAACTTGCTTATAATTCATCTATATAGTCAACCCAATTATTGAGTCGGTCGTTGCTTGTTCATTTCTAATGCAACCAGACAAACCAAGGCTTTCAAACTTGCAAACGCCACAACATAAAAAATACTTCTCAATATGAGTGGTAAAATATTTAAACTCATTACAATTATCTCATGTCAAATTCTGTATTTTTATTTCCAGGTTCCTATCAGGGTTGATGAAATGTCAATATAATCCAAAACAAATAATACAGAAAAAACGGGCGGCATCAGCCGCTTTTGGTTTCCTTGCTCAACCACCAGTTTTTGCATCAGTTACAAATTTCCTCTCGCCAACCTTTTTAATTTGAGCAAACGAAGGAGCATTTGGCTGTTGCAAAAGAGACATAGGTTTAAAAGGTTCCTTTGTTGCACGAACCACGCGTCGAAATGAGGGCCGCTTGGGAGCTACTGTAGCACCAGCTTGTGTTTGCTCTGGTGAATGAGTAGGTGGAGAAAGAACAAGAATTTTCTGTGCAGGACGCAAGTCTTCAGGTGAGGGGGTTCCAACACCTGAATCACAGATGGCACTATTATACCATCGATCAACTGCAAGCGTAGCGCCTTCACGAATAGTTGCAGGACTGGTACATACAGGGATGTTGGTACTCTCCGTGGAGGATGAATAGGAGCACTGACCGTCTGATCCTGATCGTGCTTCGGACCTTCGCCGAAGTTTAGCTTCTCTGCGGTTGGTCTCCTGAACCTCGAGGTCACTCCAATAAGCGAAAGGACTTGGTACTGTGTGACGTCTGGCCATTATGTTCACTCTGCGTTGGCCTTCGTTTTCGTCCCATAATGATGGAAAACTACCAAGAGTTCCTTCCCTCACGCTAGGATAATCATTAATCATGGGAGCCTCAGGGTTTACATCTGGTCTGTTATCATCACCTGGTGGCTCATCCTCCTCAATATGATGGTCCGTAAGAGAACTCTCAATTGATTCTCCACTTTCTGTGCGGCGACGGTGGCAAACTATAGACAGTACTTCAGCTTCCACTTCCATGGGTTGTAATGCACCTACGTCCTTTATTTCATGTTCAGTTTGGTTCTCCACAGTTTTCTTGTTGTTTGTGCATTTGGGGGCTGTGAATTCAGAAGATTGCTTACTTGGATGCGCTTGAAAAAATCTAGGACAGGACGGCGTCTTCTTCACAAACCTCTCAAAGGCTCCATTTGAAGAGTGATTCAACTGTGCTAACTCAGTGGAGAACAAACCCCTCTCACACGAAATATTACCGAAGCTAGGCCTCTGTGGAGACAAACTCTTAGCTTCTCGGCCACCTTCGTGTTTCCTGATACCTTGCTTATATTTAACCAAAGTCGAGGTGTTTCCAGGTGAAAGTGGAACTATAGGTGATCCGCGACGTAAACTTAGAAAGTTTAGAGGCGAGCTCCTTGATATTGGCTGAGTTTGTTGCTGGTTATGGTTACTCGCTCGTTTATCCGTAGCTGCTGTGGGTTGTGTGTTGGACGGAAGGGGACCAATAAAGCTATTCATTGCATGACAAGATTAATGCGTTGAAACTCAAGCAGATATCACCTCTAGATGATTGTACTATTATCTTCAGAGAGTTTCATAAACCAAGATTGAAACTCTTTTGTTCTAATGGAAATAGCATGCAGAATATCTTTAGCTGTCTTCGCTCTTTCCCCTCACAGCAATACTGCAGATTAGTGATGAAATACCTTGTGATAACCTGCGACTTTAAAATATCTGCATGAAAAGAACGTTATTTGTGTTAATTTGGAGGCTCGATAAAGCAAACCAAGAAATGGACCATTTGACGAGTTGTTGACTGTTGAATATATGTTTATCTTTTCGTTAAAAAATCTTTAAGCTAAGTTTAATATGTGGGTAAAATTACGCAGCATCCTCAGCACATACGTGATGAAAAAAACCTTTTTACTTTTAAGTTCTGCTTGGCTTGGCACTTTACGCAAGATGCTTCATGGTAAAGATAGCGTGTATACTTGACTGATATCCATGGATTT
>Ga0075154_10001088_pt1 | contig 20212 bp, 4 predicted proteins | sample JI71714BDNA_FD_70965 | JGI IMG/M metagenome (GOLD analysis project Ga0075154, IMG submission 70965) | Wastewater effluent complex algal communities from Wisconsin, to seasonally profile nutrient transformation and Carbon sequestration -... | ecosystem: Engineered > WWTP > Effluent > Algae...
TTCATCTGCACATTCTTCTGCAGTCTCTTCGACACGATCGTCACGCACTTCTACGTTTGGATTTGGTTCTTCATACTTGTCGTCTGTATCATCGTTGATTTTGTTGTCGTCTTCATCATTTGACTTAAACAAATGACGCGAAGTAAAGTGAGATGAACGTCATGATTATACTAACGAAAATGATCTGGAAAGAATTCAACCAGTGAGTTCTTATTGATAGCTTACCTTATCTTCAGTCTCATTTGTATTCTCAGGTTTGTTCTGTCCTTGTTCGTCGGACTGCATTTCATCTTTTTGTGAATCTTCGCCTTTGTCGTTCTTGTCATCATTTTTTGTATGCATTTCGTCTTCAATAGTATCTCCTTTGATTTTACTGTCTTCCTCCATTTTTTCGTCATTCGAATTTTGATCATCGTCTTCATCTTCACCATCCCATAATTTTTCATCAACAACGTCATCATTGGGGCTAGAATCGTCACCCATTTCTCGGTCGAGTTCTTCTTCTTCATCATTTTGCTTGTCATCATTGTTGTCTTCCTGCTTCTCTGGCATGTCAAACATTTCCCCATCAAAGTCATTCTCCATTTCCATTCCGGTTTCTGCCTCTTCGCGATCAAGTTGCTTGTCTTTTTCATCTTGTTTCTTGTCACTTTTGTCATCACCTTGCAATCCAAGCAGTTGCTCCTCATTCTCTATTTGGTCTGTGACATCCTGTTTCCCTTCTCCATCTCCCATACCAGTGCCTTCGACGTCATCTTCAAATGTAGTTGGTGCTCCATCTTGACCAGCATCATTCTCACTTTCTTTGGTCTTGTCAGAGCAGAATCCTTTCGCCACAAGCACACGAAAAATCCTTGACAAGACGTAGTTGAATTTAGCAGCGTTCGCGTAAAGAATTTGTTGTTCACGTAGTCTTTTTTGGCAAACTTGTTGCAACCTTTGAATCATTATATTAATATTTTGGCACAAATTCAAAAACGCGTTTAGTTGAATGGATGGACCATCTGTAGAACCACAAACTGAACTAAGATGTTCCTGAAGTTCCATTAGCAGATGCCACAAATGTCCTGTGTCAATCGAATTCCACTCTGACAGAGAGTCCTGGTGCAAGACCATGATAGATTTGTCGGGTTGATCAGGAAGCTTGGGCACTTTAATATCCATCAGCTTTTGAACCACAAGCATAGATGATTGTACGATTCTGGATAATATCGCTAGGCCCTCTTCAAAATTTCGATCCTCATTATCTTTTTTAGTTTCAAACTCCGAATGTAGAGAAACTCTCGAAGCTGCTGTCGCTAGCTCAAGGGAAATCAAGGTTTCTCGAAAAATATCGAGCGGAAGTGATTTGATTTCGGAACATGAGATCGAAATACAACGGACGCCAGTTGATACTTTCTGAAGAATTCCATTTGCTTGTTGTATTTTGTTCAATTGGTCAAGGGAAATCAATCGATTGGGATCAATGGTTTCCCTAACAAATTGTTGCTTTAATTTGGCAAGAGAAAGGACTTGTGGGGTTAATTGACATATAACATCTCTCAAAAAGGTATTTTTTGACGGTTCCTCGTTAACATCTGAAGCCAGGCGAAGAAAAAGCAAAAGCTGATCAACTGATTCTTTTGCTTTGAACAATTTTAATTCGAAATCAAATACCTGATGTCCGAGAGTCTTCTGAGCCATCGGTAAACGTCTAACATCTGCGAGCTTGATGAGAATTTTATCTATTCCATCAATATTATTGATTAGATATCCAATAAGACTTCTCTGTTGACAAACCATGAAAAAAACACTGTCGCAGTATCCTAACATGGTCTTCAACTCTCGTTGGCTCATGTATTGGCTCCCAAGAAGTGAAATTTCCGACCGCAGCCTAGAAATCTCAGCACAAGTTTGGTTGAAGTATTTCTCGCCTCTCTCTAGATTCGGGTCATGCGAAAAAGTATACTCTTCTGGTGTAGGTGCCGCGAGTAGAAGAATATTATTCATCTCCCTAATTTCTATGGGAACACTCCACTTTAGACTGCTAAATCCCTCTCCTTTCAATTTCTTGAATAAATCAGTCAAAGCCCGGTGTTTCATTGGCGTCGTAATTTTTTCTCCACGCAAAAATTCGATGCGCTCGAATATTGTCAAGGTTAGCTCTTCCAAGTTAGCATTACAGGCGATAGCGCTAGACTTGATCGTTTCAATTTCGTTCAGAAAAAGATTCATCTTTGCCGCATATTGCTTGGCTCGGAGCAAGTATTTGTCATTTATTATCAGTGATTCAACTTCATTCCATTCTTCTATGCATGTCAAAGACGAAAATCCAATAGTATCACCATTCTTTGAATGATTCTCAGTATGTTCTAAATCCGGAAATAACATAGTTTTTGTTGGTATCTTGGTCGAAGGTCCATCGTTTTCTTCTGACTGTTTTCTAACACCCCTAGAAAGTTGTTCCTCGAGAACACTGAAAACCGTCGTTTCAAGTTCAGCATCGTACTCGCGCAAATGCTTGAATAATTTTCGATGATTTTTTTCCGCCGATTCGGCCAATGAATAGTATGACTGATCGTCCCATTTTGCCAACTTGGCCTCATCTTTTAGTTTCTTTTCAATCGGTTGCTTGACCATGGCGATTTTTGCTAGGATCGACTTTCTAAAATGTGTATAATAGCACCACATAGAGTGCAGCAATCTTGAAAATGCTAAGCCAGAAAGGTGAAGCTTTGGATTTTGCATATTGCGATGACAACTGTCGTAATTAAGAAGCAAATCACGAGAAAAAGAAAGCAGAAGTTCAAGTCGCGTTTCGAACTCCCCAATTCCCGATGAAAGTATGAGAGTATCAACTGTTTTGACGAGCTGCCGAATCACCTCATCTTCCCATACATCCTTGTGGAGATGTATTTGCAAAATCGACTTTTTACTTAGCATACTTTTTGCTATCCATGCAGGTGGATGAGCGGTATTTAATGGAAGATTAACGTTGAGATAGTGATGGCAAGAACCGCCACCCTGCTTTTGAGAAAAACCGTTATGCACCAAACGATATAATGTTAACCAATGGCGCTTCGCTGAATTGCTAAAAGTTTTTTCTCGTACACTAAGCAAAGCGGGCCAACTTGACAACTCAAGCTGTCGCCATTTAGAAACAAGAGAACTAACAGCTTTGAGAGAGGGTCCAATTTTCACGTGCTGGCTAGCATGCTCTTCCCATTCCTGAGCCTTTTTTAGAATAACTTCCATCCCGGCCACTACCTTCCCAAGGGAAGATTCTTCTAGATCCAACTTCGATACTCGGTCTGTAACTTGCCTAACAGCAACAAGGATTGCGTTCCCAGGAAACGCAGTTAAAAGCTGAGCAAGACGCATCGTAAGATCATGTAGAATTGTACAGGCTTCTGCTGTTTTGGAGGGATTGGGGTCATTGTAGAAGTCTAGTTGTGACGACGACAGGATTTGATTCTTCAGTGATGTAAATTTCAGTGGCATCTTAGACCCTTTGCATAAATTTAATGACAGAATCAAACTCATCAGATGACCACTCTTTTCATTCATAAATCCGGATGGCCTCTCTTCTGTCTCCAGCGGAATAGCTATTTGCGATGCTGAAACATAGCACTGTATAAAGCACCTAACTCGACAGTAATCATCGACATCTTCAACATTACTCGAGAGAAGGCGTTTGTGTGTGTCGCACAACAGAGAAATCTGCTCATCGTTAAGATCCAACGAGAATTCTGGACTCTTGACATTTTGTGTGCCTTCATCAAGCTTATCCAAGAGCTCATCATCATGTACACCGATTTCAGCAGCTTGTACTATCATGTTGAATTCTTTAGCATGATCCGGGAACTGAGTGCGAAATCTTTGTTCTTCCTCGACATCTAAAAGCATTTTTTTACTTTTTATGTCGACAGTCTTTTCCTGTACACTGAAGTCTACAAGCTGTTCAAATAGCCAATTCAACTCTGCGATGTGGGAAGATCCTTGCAATTTTCCATCCATTCGAATTTTGACTTCGGTAAGGTAGAGAAATGCAAAGAGCGATTGTAATCTAAATTCCTTAGCGAAGGCTATAGCTTGACCTTCGGAGAAACCATGGTGCAAAACCATTTGTGACTTGAGGTATCCAGCAAGTCTGTTGTCGGAAAACACGCTCAACACAAAATCCTCTCGAGTAGAAGTAAAAGGAAAATGTAAGAAACGATTATATAGATCGTCCAGTATGAGATACATCTTGTTATTTTCTCTCTTCTTTTGGGAAAATTTAGCCAACTTCTGCAAGCCACGTTGTATGCATCTGATCGCATTTGTAACTGGTACGCCTACATCTTCAAATACTAAAAAGTGCGTAGATAGACGCTCAATAAAGGCATGCGCCGTACTCTGCCAATTAGCTTCTCGCGCGATCAATTTTGGTAGCAACTCTGAATGCTCCGGCTTTAACAAGCCATTTGCTAGTTCGCTTACTTCTTCTATTGAGCCGGTGCTCATAGCAAAGCGATGAACTTCAGCAAAAAAGTTGCTGTATGATGGAGAAGATTCAGGTCTAGCCACTTGCTTAGACCTTTGTTTCATATACTTATCTTTCAAACGTGCGGATTCTTCAACAATCAAAATAGAAGAAGGACGTGATGCTTGAACTAAGTTTTGGTTCAATAAATCGCCTGCCCTCCTTAGAATCATTTCTGGGTACAAGATTTTAGCTCTTTCTTTCAATTGTTGTGCTTTTGCCTCTGGTATTAATGCAGGGTCAATCGGAGATGCAGGCAGAGACAGATGTAATCGAAGCAAGCCTATCAGCACCCATGAAATTGCCGCCTCACCCTGATTTTCATCAAAACCGCGTTCCTTGGAAGCTGAGACAATGTGAGAAATCAAAGGTATAACTACGCCAATTGCGAGAGGTTTCAGAGCTTCAAATGAACAACTATTCATCAAGTCTTCAAACAAAGACGCAATTTGAGAAAAGCTTCTAGGATCGTCCTGTGATACAAAGCTAATCAGCTTATGGAGTGCTTTCTGATCATCGAAGTGATCACGGAGAGAATCCAGAACATCAACAAATAGCTTTCTTATCACTAATGCTTCGTTGAGAAATCGTTCGAAATTCAGAGTAACCAAATGGTTCACCATTTCTTTCATCTGAATTATCCGGACATGACAGTTTTCAATCGTTAAATGAGGCACATTTTCAATTCTGCGCATCAAACGAAGTTTACCGTATCCATTCAAGCGGAAAAGTAATGATTCCGCCATGGCATTTTGCAATCTTACAGGACCCAAGCAGGTTGATTGGCGTGTCGAATCGTTTAAGTCATCCGTATATTGGTTGGTAGTAATCGTTACTAATGAAGGCATCTCAAGATCAGGAGATACAAAATCCAAGCTGCCGAAACTCTTGGACCAAATATGACCTTCATGCAAAGAGAACATGGTTGGAAAAATGCATTTCAGCAGGTGTTCCAATTCTTCATAGGAAACTTGAGGGTTCTCACATGACCACACAAAAGTTTGAAATGGACGCAGATGGTCAGCCGTCCAAAAAGGGTTCATCAATGAACGAGCTATAAAACTTTTGATTCTTTTTGCGCAATTTTTAGACTTCAAAACCCCCTCCTCGGGTTTTCTATTAGCTAGAAAAATAGATGACAAGTCTTGAATGATTGCTTCTTCTTCGAGTACGCACCAAAAGTGCTCGAACTGAGAAGTTTGTAATGAAGCAAACTTCTTCAATACGAAGTCACAATTAATGGGTTTTTCTTTTTTGCCTTGGACAAAGCTTTTGGCTGAGATCCGAATAAGTTCTTCGACGCTAATCACATTTTCAACAGACTTGATAGTGAGATCTAGTGCTGCTCCTCTGATACTAGATTTGAATGATTCCTCAGCTTCAAGAAACTTTTTCCGGAAAAATTTTGGAGCCGACACAAGTTCATTCAATACCACTGTTCGAGAGTCATCAATTTTCGACGACTCGTCAGTCGAAGCCCACTGAAGCATGCAAAGTGCGTTCAAAAGATCTTTCTTGTGTTCATCAATAGCAAACAAACACGGATGGTTTAATGCTAATAGCCTGTCCAGCGAAACATGCGAGTATTCCGAAACTGAATATTTGTAACCTGGCGAGACACAAGTCGATTGAGCTACTTCAAGCAACAACTCACGTGTTTGCCAAGCTTCGATTGTCGATGGGATGCAAGGGTGTCCATTTTTCTTCCAAAATTCGTTGGTAAAAGAAATAATTCCTCCAGTCAACTGCGAAAGAGCATCAAGAATGGCATTGAAACAATCTTCCACTGCTGCAAAATAGTTATTGGCTTCTGTTGAATTTTCTTTGGATGCTAAAAACAAGCGTTTAAAGGACTTTGTAATCCAGCGGTAATGTATGTAAAACCCAGAGCCATCAGCATGCAGAATATTCGAGTTATGATAGTTGTCGTAACGAGTTCGATGGAGAAATTTCCAAAGCTGATCACGATGTGATAAAAATCGGTAAAGCTCTTTTGCAAAAAAATTTCCGAATGCAAGCTCATTTAAAAGAAGATCTATTTTGGAGAAGAGTGGGAACATCAAAGGTGTTATTGGGCAACTAATTGCTGATTGGTCGATCAATCCGTGGTGTATCCCAAATGAGACTTCCATGATACTTGAGCAGGAATAGGACCTTTCATGCCAATTTAGTTGCAAATCACGATAAGTACAGAACTCCAAAAATAGTTCTGGAAATCTGTGCCAGTAAATGGAGTCTAGATCTTGCAGAGTTTTTCCTTTGACAACTACGCATGAGGTATCCTCAACAACATTGAATCCTAAAATGAATTTGGATAAGTCATTGGACCTTGTAGCAGCAAGCCTCTCGGTATATTGTCTAAAAGCGAGCATAAAGCGAAGAGGATTAGAAAAGCTAAACGCGTCTCCGTCTGTAAAACCTCCGCCTTGAAAGCAATTAGCGTTCGGCAAAGTGGCCACAGTATTTGAGACAAGGCCAACATCCATCGAATCGAATGAAGCGTATCTGATATCCCCACAGAAACTTTCCAGCGATTGAATGGCTTGGGACATTAAGTTACCATTATCCTTGGGAACGGACACAAACCTAATATACTTAGCAATCTCATCATTCAAAAGTAGTCCGAAAAAAATGGAATTCGCAATTTGATTTCCGTTTTGTGGGCTACAAGCCCACTTGCGCACGCCCAAGTCATGTTCTATCAAACAAAGTGTTTCAACTCGGCGAAGAGCTAGTTTGTTCACTCTCGTCGTTCCATATACCACTGGCCATGCAAGTCTCAGAGAGGAACACAGAGAAAGCCCTTTCATCAAAAGATGTTTCACGATTCCATTCAATGATATTAAGTCGTTCATAGTCCTGACCTCTTCTCCTGCTATGATAGCAGATGCGCAGTCGTGCAGATGGAGGTCAATCTGCTCTTTTAACAAACGGCTTGAGTCTGAGTCATTAAATTTCATAGTTTGAAACATATCATATACAACCTTAGGAGAGCTTTCATCTGGAATCTCGGAGGAATCTGACCCCGGAGATTTCGGTATAAGACAGATCTCCACACATCTATTTCTCATAGCTCTAGACACTTCACCCATTTCAGCATTCATTGAAAGAAAAATTCGAAAGTTTGGATGCGCATTGACGTCTCTCTGACCGGTGCCCACGCCGTCTACACCTGGAACGAGGCATTCAGTAAGTGTGAGCTTCCCTTCATCTTCCAGCAAAGGATTTAGCCTGTCTAGGACTGAGGCAGGGCATAAGTTTACATTTTCAAGGTGAAGCCAATGCCCCTTTTCCATAGACGTGACAAGAATTCCATCGATCCAACGAAAAAGATTAACTTCAATCTCATTTCTTGCCCTACCATAAACAGAGTTAAAAAGTTCTTTGGCACTACGCAAATCCATGGTAAATTTGTCATTTTCAGGAAGGTTGAGGCCAATTGCGCAACAAGTATCAATAATGAACTGAGTGTCATTTTTGCTTCCGCGGAATTTATGAAGGCCTGACTTGCCTTGCTTTTGATGCTCTCGAAGACACTGAAGTTTGGATTGAGCTTCCAAAATCAAAGATGGAGAAAGGTCAGCTAATTGTGTGCATGTATTCACCAAGACACCAAGCACCTGAAGCAGTTCCCGCTCCAATGAAGAAAAGTCTCGCTGTTCAAAACATCCGATAAGCTCTGTGACATCTGTGGATGGAGTTAAAGATATTTCTTCCAGGTTAGCATTAGCTGAATCCGCCAAAGTTCGCAGAAGATGGCTTTTTCCGCTAGATGCGGGGCCAACTAAAAGACAAGGCCATCTCATATTAATGCAACGTGCAACCGCCTCCATTTCAGGGAGTTGGAGACGAGGAAATGAGAGATCGTGGCCCTGAAATGGCAGGTCCGCTGTTGAAATGTTTATATGGTTCAGTCTCTTTAGTGTAACATTTCCGATACAAACAATCTCTGGTTGTATTTCGAATGCATGCTTGTATTTCAGTTTTGGATTATGCCCAAATGTTTCAAGAGACTGTTGAGCCAGGGCTCGGCGATCTTCGATGGATCTCATTCTTTGTTGAAAAATAATTCCTACATATCTTACAGCATCTGATGGGCAAAGAGTGCGTCCTTCAGATGTCATCAATTCACACCATCTCACAACATCTCGTAGGTTGAACTCCCATGGACTGCCCACGTGACCATACCTCCTCAATACAACAACGTCGTTGTGCACTGCCCAAGTGAACTGTACCATTTTGGCTATCAATTCTTTGGGAATGTGAGGGAATCTAGCACATACGATCGTGTTAAGATCACTCGGCAACAAGGATTCTACAAATACTTTCGTGAATCGGTTAAGAAAGGATTTCGGCAATCCTTTCCGGCCCCCTCCTTGAGTTACAGGATTTTGTGCCGCGAAAACCCTGAATGAAGATGGACACTCAAATGTTTTTCCAAGTTCTGGGATAAATACTTGCGATCTATGGTCTAAGCAACTATTCAAACCCTCTAGAACTGACTGGCTAGCGAGATTCAATTCGTCTAGCAACACCCAATCACCTCGTTTAAGGGCAGAGAGGAATGCGCCGTCACACCATTTGAATGCAGCACCTCTTCTTCCATCGCCTGAAGGATCTGGCAGGTCACTGCCCATCAAGTCTGAAATGTCTGTCTGCTCTGACAAGTTAAATCGAACCAATCGATATCCTGAAGCGGAAGCTAGAGCTGAAATGAGACTAGTTTTACCGACACCAGGGGATCCTTCCAAAAGAATTGGACGTGGCAATTGCAATGCACGAAGCACTCGTTGAAGATTGAGCGCTGTAGTAGGCGCCTTCATACTAAACGTAAACAACTCTGGACGGTTCATAGGCCCTAATGGAATGAAAAAAGGTTCTTTACCAAAACATCCTTGACTGCAGCTGAAGTTACAAGAAGATGTCATTTTTGTCGACAACCCCAAGCAACATGTTTGTCCTTCGTTTGGTGAATGTTTGCGTATGAAATCTATAGCTGCTTCGTGCAAGTTTGATGCGTCGTTGTATGACAACCCAGTTCCTAGGCAAATCCCGTCGAGGTGCATAAGTTCCGCTCCATGGGCAAAGGCCTCCCATATATTCAGACTAGGGTTTTTGGTGCATACGACGTATACAAAGCGAGCCCACGTTTGAACGTCACGTACCGATAAGCTCAGATCTGAGAATGGTGAGCTAGGTCGTGAGCACAATTCTTTAAACCATTCGATGTAGTTCAACATCGGCACGCGAACTCTGTCTAAATTTCCTTCTCCGCCAATTGGGTTAAGCTGTCTATAAATAACATGGTCTAAGTCTTCGCGATCGGTCATCTGGGGAACCCAAATTTCCGTAAATCGACTTCTTAGCGCGGGACTGAGTTCTCTTTTTCCAAAATCATTTCCGGGGTTCATAGTTGCAAAAAAGAGGAAGTTTTGATGTGCTTGAACAACAGAGTCTCCGTGTGTGGGATCATTTAGATCATTACCACCCTTTTCGGCTAAGGTCAATTGTCTAGATGGCTCAAGAACAGAATTCAAGCGTTCTAACACGGCATCATCGGCCAAGTTTATCTCGTCCAGCATAAATATATGTCCCAGCTTCATAGCGGTTACCAAAGGGCCGTCCGCCCATTCGAATATGGAGTTGTACCTTGTATACAGTGTCTGAATGTCGCACCATAAGGAAGCTGAATCCTGAATCTTACCGTCAGTTTGCTCTCCCTGAAGCTTGCGTCGCTTAGAACTTCTTAATTCTGCATGATCCATCTGCATTGTATATGGGGATTCATCAACATTTTCCGAAACAAGACTACTTTCCCATAGTTTTTTTGCAAAGGAAAACAGAGCTTCGGTAGCATCCGAACCATCACCAACATCTCCATTGTCAGAAAGAACTTCCGGAATTGGGACTGAATCAACTGTGTACGGCCAAGTAGCCAAAAATTCCTTGACTTTGCTAAAAAGTTCTTGATATATACCAGGCCTTCCTCGCGTTGGTCTGAGACCGCCAATCACGTCGCTCGTTTCCATGGTTGCATGACAGTTGACGATGTGCAATTCTCGGCAAAGAAGAAGGGACATTAGTTGAACCAACGTAGTTTTTCCAGTTCCAGTCTCGCCACAAAGTAACACTGGCTCCTTCTGCGCTACGCATTTTCTCACAATTTGCAGCATCCTTAAAAGCGGTTTTGTTGGGGCTATTTCGCTGCTTGCCAATTTAGATAGCTCATTATAGACTTGACGGTTTTCGGAATCGTGGCCATAGTACAGCGCATGAATGTCAATGGAAACTCCAATAGTTTCTTCGATGGCTTGCTTCACAATTTGTTTTTCATCTTCGTCACGTAGTCTTTCACCTAGCAACATGAAGCCCTCAATCGCTAATTCTACTTTGGAAGAAGCTCGACGCTCAGCCCAACGTAACAAATCTCTGGGTGTTATCAAACCGTCCTTTCCTCGAAAGACACCACTCTTACTTCGGCGTTGACGGAGGGTGATCATCACTTTAACGAGCAACTTTGCATGGGAAGGAGGACAACCACATCTTTTCTCAAGGATTAATACCATTTCGTCCGAAGGAATATCATCCATGTGAACTTCTACAAATCGATTACGAAACGCTCGGGAAAGTGGTTTTCGACCACCATATGCACCACAGGGATTTTGCGTTGCAAAAAGCCTAAAGTTTGGGTGAGGAATAACGACTTCATTAGTCTCGGCAAGATACAGTTCTCGGTTGTCATCCAGTAAACGGTTTAGCGCCTCTAGAACTTCACTAGGAGCCAAGTTTAGCTCGTCCAGGATTATCCAATCTCCTCGACGAAGACATTGGACAAGCAGACCATCTTGGAATTTAAGCCGCCCTTCAGGACTTGCCACATATGAACCAGTATACTCCTGAATATCAGTATGCTCGTGATTGTTTATACGAACGCAACGGAATCCACATTTGGCAGCTAAATACTGTACCAAGGTGGTCTTTCCTGCGCTGGTTGGTCCTTCCAGTAGGACAGGGTAGTTTCCAGCCGAGACTGCACGCGATAGACGCCTTAAATGGTTGGATGCACTAGGTGTCAGTACAAACTTAGCAACTCCTTGAGAAATGCCTTCTTTCCAGTCTACAGGAGTTTCGGGGCCAAGTTTGATCCAAAATGGTTCAACAAGTACGTAATCGTCAGCAGAACCTTTACCTCCTGGCCGCCGGCCTGGATGATTCAGATCTTTTTTGGATAGATTAATGCCTAGGGTAATTCCAAGTGACTTTTGCAAAATTTTCCGGGAGGGTTCGTCCAAGGGACCCTCAAATGCAAGCTCAAACCCCTCCAGGATTCCGCGTTGGACGGAGATTCCCTGTTCTAAGATCAAACGCTTTGCTGCAGAAAGAGCACGGGTAAAGCTTCGAAGTGTATACCTTGGCTTTTGTCTTCCTCCGTCTACCAAGACCTGATCAGCGAGAGATTTACATTTAAGGTATGTTTCGACAGATTTTAGAACAGTGTCGCTACTTTCAAGGGACGATCCAACACTAGAGATGGCACCGGCTAAGTATTTAGCAGCTACCGATCTCAATTCAACGGGATCGGTTAACTCGTCAACGTATAATTCTGTGAATCGGGCTCGCAAGCTGGAAGGTAGCTCTTTCTTTCCTGCATCTGTTGCAGGATTCATGGCAGCAAACAAGCGAAAGTTTTGGTTACGTCCCAAAGCCTCAGAATCACCCCGCTCTGTTAAGGTCAAACTAGAACTGGCATCATCCAGCAAACCGCTGAGTCGCTGTAACGTCTCCGATGATGCCAAGTTCACTTCATCCAACAGAACCCATTTTCCAGTTTTAATAGCATCCACCAAAGCTCCTTCCGTGAAGGCAAAGGCCAAAGAGGAATCGACCGCCATTCTCTGACGCTCAAACCTTTCAGCCGCAATGCTAAAATCATGCCAAGCATCAGCTCTCTCGTCATTCTGTGAGTTTTGGAAGCGATCAAGTCCCATTTTAGAAGCACGGCGGAAACACTGACTCAAGCGTTTCCATTGACGTTTTTCAAAACTCGTAGTTATGTAGTCTAGGAATTCGGCATTTTGTTTCCTAGAAAAAGTAGTAACAAACAACTCAACAAATCTTTCATAAATTTGTCGTGCGATTTGTTTGACCTCCACGGGACGGAATCCGCCCAGCAAATCAGTGGAATCAGTCTGCAGGGATAAATTTTGGACAACAAGATCCCTGCCACTAGCATATGCCAGTCGCTGCACTAAGGTTGTCTTACCACAACCTGTTTCTCCAACCAACAACAAGGGCTCGTTTTGAGCTATGCACACCCCAATAGACTCCATTAGGCGCAACGCGTGACCTGTATCTGAAAACTGTGATGAATTTCCTGGTCGAGAGATTTCTTGTGATGAATTGTTCGGATGTTTATTGATGATAGGCATTGTGGCACGCCCCAACTCAATTTTATCGTTAATTAGAGTCCATGCGGGCTTGCGAAGTTCCATGTAATGCACAGCCAATCTAGGGGTAACTTTCCAAATAGGCGCAGCTATCCGCGCTACGAATTCTCGACGCAACTCCAACATGGGTATATAGGACACAAACACATCCACCACTTCAGCTAGGCAGAGCATTCGCTGCGACTCTGTTGCATACAGAGTTCCAGGCTCGAATGTTATATTTGAAAAGATCCGACAACATATTTTGATGAAGTCTCGAATAGAAGGAGCCCGGGAAGAGCAACGAAGTAAGGCGTTTGTAATTTGTTGCTTGTCATGAGAAGCCTCGTCTTTTTCTTTCAGGTCTTCGTCTTTGATCTGGGTGTGAATTTCAACCGAATGGGACAAATCAAAGGAAGAATATGATTGGAGACAAGATTCTATAATTGCCTGAGGCAAAGTTGGGAACTTTTTCTGTGCTATTTCACCGAGCTCTTCTATTGGTAAATGATCGACAAATACTTGGCGCCATAGCCCTGTTATTAAGTGGCGATTTGGTCCCGGTACTCTCCGATGATAATAATTAAATTGTGAGTCATCTAGACGATTTTTGCTTGATGTGGTGCATGTCCCGAAAAATCTAAAGTTTGCATGCGCTTTTATTCGTTGACGAATAGCAGCGTAGGGCAAGACGCGCGTTTCCAACAAAGGTTTGAGAGCCGCTAATATCTCTGAAGGTGCCTTGTCGACGTCTTCCATCAGAACCCATCGTCCATGTTGTACTGCAAGCGTGAGTGGTCCTGGGCGCCATTCAAATTTGCCAGGCTCCTCAGTGGCGACCATGCTTCCAAGCAATGTTTTGCTGTCAGTATCTTCGTCCAAATGGAGTTCTAACAAATGATGATTAACGTCTGAAACACCGACTTTAGTGGAGCTAGCACAACAAGTCTTGGCTAACTCTCTGATCAGAGCTGTTTTGCCCGATCCTCTTGGACCACACACCAATAAGGGTGGTGGAGGGTCCAAACACATGGCCATGCTCAAACGTGTCAAATTGCTCAGCGTTGTTTTAGTTCGAATTAATTCTCTTGCAGACTCCAATGATCGGGTATCTTTTGCCTTTCGTGAGCCATGAATGTATTGTAAAATCTGTGGTACTGGCCTAGCAAGTGAAGGATGCAACCATATCATGGAGTGAAGGATTTCAGGGTCTGGAACTCTGCTAATCGAGGTATTTGTCAATATTTCCGAATACTGAGGATATGCGTTTCTAGCTTGTATCCTCAACTTATTGAACCATCGCGGATGTGACAACGTAGATGTCCCAGAAAATGGAGATGGCTTGATGTGTGTGGAATTGTTGCAATACTCATGCACCTGATCTGATTTCTGCAAAAAAGTGACATACTGGGGCGGTCTTATATCCAAAATAAGCGCCACAGCACGAGCACTGTACCAGGTATAGCAATAACGGAATCCATCATAAATATTTGTTTTGGGTTCATTCCATTCTGGTTTATGAGAAATGATTTCCGTACGCAGGTGTTCGTTTTCTTGCCACAATAGCTTTTGCTTCTTTCTGTGATATGCCAAAAGCGCGTGAGCGAAATTCCAAGTGCACATAGATTGAATGCGCTGCAACTCGCCACGCTTGTAACTGAAGTAATGAAAAATGTTGTAAATACTTTCGGATAATAATTGTGATTCTCGAAACAAACACTCATTTCCTGTGCTTGCATCAATCATTAATTCATCGTCGTCACTCTTTAATTCAGCATAGTAACGGTTTGCAAGGGCGTGCCACTGGGATTCTGAAACATTGCATACGAAGTCTTCAAAAATTGGATGTAAGTGAGGTGCGATTTCCGGTAACCATTTGCCAAACAAGATAATTCCTCGAATCAAAGCATTCACGTCATCTTGTAAGACTTGATCCAATATGCGAACTGCTAGGTGAAAGGATATGGGAGATAATTCACAAAGTAGTGTTTGGAATTTCAAGTATAGTTGGGATTCTGGCAGCTCAATCCCACGTTTTGCTTTATCGCGATCAAACTGTAGAATCTTGCGCTCTGGATCTACCATAACCAAGCTTTCGATACGATTTTGCTCATATGCAACTAAAGCGTCGTATTCTGTGGGACATAATCCTGGATCACAACATTCCAAAAGAACTTGTGACATTACTTGTACGTGCTCATCGATCGAACGAGAATTGGGCTTTCGTTCAGTTGTTTCTTCGACGTCGGAAGAATGAATCTTTAGCTGAGAAAAAGACTTGAGATCACGAAGCAAGTTTTCTGATTTGATTGCCAATTTATCCATCCAATCCAAAATTTCAGCCTCTGTCGTTAAGTAAACTTCTTCATCATTCAGACATGGAGGAGTTGATGTAATTTCTTGCCTGTCAGCCTTCGTCTCATTGCTTCGATCTTCAACTTCCATTTCAGTTGCAAGCTCCTCTTGATTTCTAACTCCTGTCATTATTTCAACAATTAGATAAGTTTTTATGTGTGGTTGGGTAAATTCGCAAAGCTGGAATCCTCCTTAATTTGAGAAACGATTTCAGTATATACTTGCGATGTGAAAAAATTTAATGAGACTTTATTTTGATTGGTTTTCGTGTGCTGTTCTGCTTTGTGGATACTATGAGGCTTTTTTAGTAATGTGATTGTACAGCCAGTTGCTTGTATTAGTATAATGCAAGCGTCTTGGTACAAAATGAAAATTTGAAATTCAAATGCTTAATAAAGATGCACCACCAAAATCATCTTTCCTCCCCGCGGCGTTCTTTTTTTTCTCATGTGGGGATGGATTTGTTTACATTGCCGCAAATATTGTTATTTTTCGGCATTTAATAGAACTAACTTCTCCAGAATAGGAAATTCATTTACGGATGAAGAATGAATTGCGAGGATAAATATGATTTCAGTGGTTTGTGAGTTAATTTAAGTACATTCTGCCTGTTCTAATTTGTTAAGGTGATTAGAGTCTCACTAAAATATGCAATATGTAGTGACGAAGATATTGGCGTGGTACTGGAACCCTCTCCGCCCACGCGATCCAGAAGTGGAGGTGCCACAACTGTCAGTGGTTACTCTAGAGGCAAATCTTCCATAAGCCGTAGCCGTTCGGGTAGCCGAAAAACTAGAGGCTCCGAGAGAGAAGGAGCTGGGGGCGGGGATAACACATCTCTGTCGTCTAAAGCACGTTCTGTTCGTCCAATGACTTCAAGTTCACGAGCCGGATATCAGTCTAACACCGACGGTGAGCTTGTGAAGGGGGAATTCTGGGGAATATAATATTGGGTCTCACACATTGAATTGTCTTTCTTGATGCAGGAAATCGCTCACTGAGCTCAAAGCACTCAAACGCGCTCGAAAGCGCACAAGCACAATTGTTGCAGCACAGATCTACTTGCCTTGAACATCGAGCCAAGGAAATGAAGAAAACAGTCAACATACTTCTTGACTCTTCATGCCATTTGAGAGAAAAGGAGAAGCTCGCTAAGAGCTTGGACAAGGCAAAAGAAGCTGTAAGGGAGGACAAAGAGTTCTCCAAATTTTGCCAATCAAACGAAGTTCCCGAATTGCATGACATTTGTTTGTCTTTTGCTGTATTGTTCAACCTTGCCATTTGTTTTGAGCAAAACGAACAGTACGATCAAGCAATGAGCACATATAAACTGATGCTCAAAACTCAAAACAGTGCCCCTAATGCTCGCAATATGCATGTAAATATTGGAAATTTGTACTACAGGCAGGAACAATACAAGGCTGCCATAAAAGAATATCGCATTGCTCTCGATCAAGTGCCTGAAACCCAGCGTAAAATGGGATTCCTCATTTCATCGAATATAGGAAAGGCACTGCTTAAACTTGGGCAGTATAGAGAAGCCATCGCCATTTTTGAAACCATCATGTCGTCTTCACCAAATAACGAAACAGGTTTCAATCTACTTGTGTGTTACTTTGCTTTGGGTGACAAACATAACATGAAGAGATCGTTTTGTTCCCTTATTGGTAGAACCCTACGTGATAGCCCTAACGAAGCCCTTTTAGATCTAGCTCCAAAAACTGAAGAAACTGGGTTGCACAATGATCCCTTGACTCAATACGAAGCTCAAATTCAGAAAAAAACTGAAGAAACACTTTTAACAGCCGCTCGGCTCATCGCTCCGTGCCTAGACGAATCAGATTGGTCGCTGGGCTATCTATGGGTAAATGAACAGCTTCGACCAAAGTACGATGATGTTGCAAATCAAATGGAAATTGAGCTCGCTCTATCTTACATAGAGAGACACGATTGCCATACAGCGATTAAAATTTTAAAATCCTTCGAGCGTAAGGAATCTACCAAAAGAACGGCTGCGGCGACAAATCTTTCTTTTTTACAATTTCAGGAAGGCAAATACGATGAAGCAAGTCGATACGCAGACATAGCCCTGGTCACAAATCGCTATAACTCAAAAGCTCTTGTCAATAAAGGCAATTGCTTGTTCGTGAGCGGCGATCATGAAGGAGCGTCAAGTCTATATCGCGAAGCAATCTCACTACAAGCCAACTGCGTTGAAGCTATTTATAATCTTGGAATGATATCTCTAGACAAAGGACAACTAAACGAGGCCAGGGAAGTATTCAATAAATTCAATGTATTGGTTCCGAATGATCCATGCGCGATGTACAATATTGCTGACTCTCTAGATGAATCCGGTGATACTGCCATTGCAATTGAGTGGTATGAAATGCTGGGTGCATCGGTGCCGAATGATAGCGGGATTCTTGCTCGTCTTGCTGAACTGTCAACCAAGGAAAATAATGAGGGGCAGGTAATCCATTACAATACTGAGACCCTGAGACGCGATCCTGTACACATCGAGTCTTTAAATAGCCTCGTGAACTGGTTGGTCAAGAACGAAATGTTCGAAAAGAGCATTCTCATGTTTGAGCGGCTGAGGCTAATCCAGCCCAAGGAAGGGAAGTGGGCACTCATGCTTGCGCATTGCCATCGACGACTTGGAAACAAGAGCCAGGCTCTTGAGGTCTACAAACAAATTTATCACATTGACGCAGGGAATGTTGATTGTAAGTACTGCTGTTTCGTCCTTCATGTTCGTGGCGAAATGCTAATTTAAATTCTCGTATTTATTACAGGTCTCCCTCATCTGATTGACCTCTGCAATGAATTGGGGTTGCCATCTGACGAATATGAATAAATTCATATCGATACGCATAAATCTTACAATGAATAGACACTTTTCCAATGGTTATCAATTTCAGAATCCATAATGAGTAATCAGCCTTTCTTAGCAGTCACCGTTGTCGATTTCCCGTGTGCCTGTTCTTTTAATTTTCGTTCGACCGGTGTGAGCTCATAATCATGTGGTGTGCGATAGTTGTGTGGAAAGAAGCGCGATTGGTTCCTTTGTATATATCTTATGAGCTCCTCCAAAAAAGGCTCTGTGTGTTTCCATTCTGTTGCAACAGACACCCTTTTAGCACTGGCTCTTTCTTGGTTCTGATCTTCAGATAACAAATTTGGCAAAATTTGTTCTAAAATGATTGGAAGCCTAACCAGAAAGCGAAGCAAATAAATGACGCTATAGATCTCGCAGTGCCTTACATTCACTTTCTTCTGTTGACATTTCTGCTTCCATATGAAGTACTGAGCGCGCTCCTGATTATACAACAACATTGGCGCTAAAGCCAGATCAAATGTTTCCAATATGTCTTCTGAGATGTTACGCCACAATTGCATAGCTTGGAGCTCCTCTTCTTTCAAGCCATCAGGATGGTTGTCGTCACCATTTTCTGATATTGATTTATCGTCTCCAATCACTTTGGGAATGGTATTTGGTTTCTGAATTGGATCTTTCTTACGACGCTTCAACTTTTGCTTAAGTTGCGAAATCTTTCTGGTAAGAAAGGTTTCAATGCACTGTTTGACAGTTATAGCATTGGTGGGGAGACATGGCAAGAACCGACAACAATACCACTCATTTGGCGAAGGTTGCTTGTATGGTACAGAGGGCGCAATCTTTTCGCGATCATCCACTAGCATTATTTTCAGAGTTAATGGCAACTCGAGGGAAGGCTTAGGTTGGTCATACACTTGATGCTGTATGTGATTTTGGGCTTGTGAGACCTGAGTTACAACATTGTTAACGGTAGGCTCCTGTTCGACTTTGAGTTTTTTCGTGACGGGTGCTTCTTTGTTCTCGGCTTCTTCCCTAAATTTTGATGAATATTGAGGATCCGAGCCTGAGACAGACTCGGGATCTTCTAATGATTGTGGTTTGATTGGAGTGCCACTATCTCCAGAAATTATTCCAGCGGAACTAATCGAACATGCATCTTGATCATCAGCATGTTTGCCAATTTTTTGTAATTTTTTGCGCTTTTTTGCCAACTTTTTCGCCTCGGCTTCTTTCTTTTCTTGTTCGCGTCTCTCTTGTTCCTTCAGTTGAAACTCTTGATGCAGTCGTCGCCCATTTTCGTCATCTGGTAGCAATTCATCTGCCAAAACCCACCGATCCCACTTTTTATTCCAACCTAGGTAGTGAACTTGATAACTCCAGACCATGGTATTGGAATCATTTTCCGGTGGAATTGTGGCAGTGGAAACAGATTTACCTTTATGGGACGTAAGTGGTTTGAGGGCTACTTTCAATACATCTGCTGCGTAAATCCCGACTCCATCCTTGGCATATACTCTGTCTTTAGCTTTGTATACAGGCCCTTCATTCTTTCTTTCGTGCATGATAGTAGATTGTGGTGATTTTTGTTCGCTCATTTTCAGGGTAACAAAACTGCAGGCGACTTCCTATTTCGTTTATCGACCTCTATCGCTTCAAGATTTGCTGCACACTCATTTCTCATGCTGCTATTTATACAAATCTTTTCTTCCAATTATATACTTGATGTATTGAATATTGAATTCATTTAGGAGTTTTGGATGGTAACCTTGTACAAATTTTTTGTGACTTAAGTTTACTGCACTATCTACTGGTACAGCAACGAGTTAAGCCATGCATGCGCGTAATATAGTTCTTGTACCAATAGTACATCAAGCAATACGGTTTGACAATTGTAGTTTCGTCATGCACGTTCGTTTTATGATCTTACACGAACATCATCGTACTCGTGAAGAAAAAAATGTTTGGTCACTCGGAGCCAAACGCGACCGACATCTTCAGCGGTCTGTTCGGCCGGTGAACAATCGATCCTGACATTCGAAGAAATTCAATTAACGAAAGTGTTTATGGAGGCGCCTAATAACAAAA
>Ga0075154_10001091_pt1 | contig 20174 bp, 20 predicted proteins | sample JI71714BDNA_FD_70965 | JGI IMG/M metagenome (GOLD analysis project Ga0075154, IMG submission 70965) | Wastewater effluent complex algal communities from Wisconsin, to seasonally profile nutrient transformation and Carbon sequestration -... | ecosystem: Engineered > WWTP > Effluent > Algae...
AATTACCCTCAGCGCTACAACAAGATGCCGAAATGTACGCCGGTTGTGTCGCCGGAGCTAGTCAAAAAGAGGACTACCTCAATACCATCGAAGGAGCTGGGTTTACGGATGTCGTCATCCAAAAAACGAAACCAATTTCCCTCCCGACAGATTTACTGCAAAAATACCTATCAGAAGACGAAATCGCGGCCTTTACTACCGGTTCTACGGGTATTTTCAGCATAACCGTTTTTGGGAAAAAACCAGCCGATCGCATGTCGCCTGCACAACCGGTACTCACGCCAATCAGTCAAAATTCCTGTTGTTCTTAACTTAGTAATACGATGAATTCTTCTTTTTTTCCTAAATGGGAAGCTACGTTGGCTTCTGTGCGGACCCAACAAATTCCTGCGGATCGGCAAGCGATCTTACAGCCTGTCATCACCTACATCCAAGGCAAATGGGCGACACAACACGTCCCCCAGTTGCATTTTATTTGTACGCATAACTCCCGCCGAAGTCAATTCTCCCAAATTTGGGCGCAAGCCTTAGCTTTTTATTTTGACGTTCCTCTTCAATGTTATTCGGGTGGGGTGGAGGTGACCGCCATGAACGAAAGGGCGGTTACTTCTCTCCAACGGGCCGGTTTTCAGGTGTCCGCAACGGGTTCCGGAAATCCAATCTACACATTCAAGGTATCCGATCAACACCCGGATATCCTCGCTTTTTCCAAATTATATGATCATCCATCGAACCCAACGGATCAGTTTGCCGCGGTCATGACTTGTTCTGATGCCGACGAAAATTGTCCCTTCATTCCCGGTACAGAGACGCGGCTTCCTGTGCGGTACCTCGATCCCAAAGTAGCGGACGGTACCCCAAATGAAGAGGCAACCTACGATGCACGTTCCCTGCAGATCGCCGCCGAACTTTGGTTTGTATTGGAAAACGCCTTGAGAAAATAACATGAAAAAACTTTCTTTCTTAGATCAATACTTAACGCTTTGGATTTTCTTAGCGATGGCGCTCGGGGTCGGGATTGGCTATGTCAGCCCCACCTCGGCGCAGTGGGTGGACTCCCTGAAGGTGGGCGAAACCAATATCCCCATCGCCCTCGGTCTCATTTTGATGATGTACCCTCCCTTGGCTAAAGTAAACTATGCTTTGCTTCCCCGGATCTTTGATAATACCCGACTGCTGACGTTATCGCTGGTTCTCAATTGGATCATCGGGCCAATCCTCATGTTTTCCCTGGCCATGATTTTTTTACCTGATCATCCAGAATACCGCGTCGGACTAATTCTCATTGGGTTAGCCCGTTGCATTGCCATGGTTTTGGTTTGGAATGATCTAGCCGAAGGAAATCGAGAATACGGCGCGGGTCTGGTCGCACTCAATAGCTTGTTTCAAGTGTTTTTTTATAGTTTTTACGCCTGGTTGTTTATTACCTTTCTCCCACCGTATTTAGGTTTTACTGGATCCGCGATCGATATATCCATTCCCATGTTGGTACAAAGCGTGGCCATTTACCTCGGTATTCCATTCTTAACCGGATTTTTAAGTCGATTTTTCTTGATTCGCTGGAAAGGAGAGACGTGGTACCAGCAAAAGTTCATCCCCGCCATTTCGCCAATCACATTGGTTGCTTTGCTACTCACCATCGTGGTCATGTTTTCATTGAAAGGGGAATTAATCATTCAAATTCCAATGGATGTTGGCCGAATTGCCATTCCTTTGATGATGTATTTCATCACCATGTTTTTGATCAGTTTTGGATTGAGTAAAGTCTTAGGCGCTCCGTATGACCAAAATGCCTCCATTGCATTTACAGCTGCCGGGAATAATTTTGAATTGGCCATTGCCGTGGCCATAGGGGTGTTTGGCCTGAATTCCGGCCAAGCGTTTGCCGGTGTCATTGGACCGCTGGTTGAAGTACCTGCGTTGATTCTCTTGGTTAAAGTAGCGTTCTGGCTCAAGAAAAAATACTACCCCAAAACCCCTTAATCCGACTAGGTAGGTGGAAACATTCCCTTGGTTCCACCCACCTGTCATCCATGTTGCGGCAGTGTTTCATTGACGTAACAAGGCTAATTCAAGGGTCTCTTTGTACCGAGGTGCGATGGGTACGGTGAACTTACCCACCGAAACTTGGTACCGCTCCAATTTGTGTACGTGAGAAAGGCCAATGATAAATGATTTATGAATGCGGATGAATTGGTTACTTGGCAACAGTTGTATCATGTCTTGCAAGGTCATTCGGGTCACGATCTTTCGGGTTTCCTCCTGAATAAACAATAAATTAGCATCCGATTGAATGTACAAGACCTCCGCTAGCATCACCCGTACCCAGTCATGACCATCTTTCACAAACAAGGAAGCAGGGCGTTCGTGTTTTTTGTTGGCTTGATCCCAAGCCCGTTGGCAAGCAGCCCACAGTTTGCTCAATTCCAAAGGTTTGACTAAATAGTCTAACACGCCCAATGCGTATCCGGCAAGGGCATGTTCGCTGTGCGCTGTGGTGAAAATAATGGATACAGAAAGTGACCCCATCAATTTTGCAACCTCTAATCCCGTCATGTCGGGCATCTGGATATCCAAAAATACGACATCCACCGAGTGGGAATGGAGAAATTCCAGCGCCTCGGTCGTGCGCTCAAATCCACCAACCCATTCCATAAACGGGATTTTCTGAACAAGACTCGCTAAAACAAGCAGTGCGGATGGTTCGTCATCAATGCCGATCGCGCGTATTTTGACTTGGCTCGGATGCATGCAATGGGAATGTTAATTGAATTTCAAATTGTTCTTCACTTTCCTGAATGGACAATGTGTGTTGGTGCGGGTAAAGTAAATGTAGGCGTTGCCGCATATTCTTTAAACCGGTTCCTGTCCCCTTTTTATTTAGGTGGTTTGAAGAAAGGGAATTTATACAATGGAAGCGACAAATACCATCTTCTAATTGAATTTTCCCTCGAATATAACAAGGTTGCTCATAGGTAACGGCATATTGAAAAGCATTTTCGATACCGGGAATGAGAAGAAGCGGGGCTATCCAGCTAGGCTCTTCATCCCATTCAATTTCCAACGAAATTTGGATCGACTCTTTTTTTAACAATCTTGCTTGCTGCAAATGCAAATATTGTTTCAAAAACGTCACTTCTTTTTCGACAGGAACCCACGTATTTTGAGCCTCGTACCACGTGAACCGCAAAAGTCCACCCATTTGCTGAATTAAATGAGCTGTTTCGTCATCTTGTGATTTTAATGCTGAACCATACACCACATTCAAAGTATTAAAGAAAAAATGGGGCTTGATTTGGGCTTTTAGCAAATGTAACTCGGCTTCTGTTTTTTCTTGTAACCAGCGAATCTCTTGCCGGCGAGAACGAAAGTAATCGAGAAGCAAACAAATCAAAAACCAAACAATACCTAGAAGTCCAGTCACCACAATGTTTTCATCGTGATAGTCTGGGTCAAATTCAGTTCGCCACTCGAGCAATAGCCAAGCCAACCACCACGTTCCTGCGGTTATAACCCAAAAATAGCCAGATTGAGGGGTGCTATAATACTGGCGAAACACCCATCGGTAGTATAACCACCCAAGACCACCGACGAGGGCTAAGATCAATGCCCAGCCCATTAAATACCGAACAAATCCTCCATCGGACATTTCGCCCTCTTGTACTAAACCTTGGATTAAAACGTAAAGTCCTAAACCAACTGTCCCCCACAAAAAGCACCTACTGAGCCACAATACGATCGAGTTTTTCATGAAGAATGGACTGTTTTTTTAGGGGTTGAAGTAACGGAATCGCTTTTGATTCAGGCCAATTTCGCAAATGTAAAGCTCTCAACAAAAAATCATTATCCTCAATCCCTCGAATATAGTAATGTTGCCCCGATTTAACCTCCAACCGCAACCGAGAGGTTTGACTGTCATACTTTTTGGATTCTAACCAATAGGATCCCGGCGGAAGTTGAAAGGTGGCCACATGCTGGGATTTGAACGGATTGATCAAAGTTTCGCCATTCAACCGAATTTCGTAACCCGATCCCCAATATTCTTTGGTCCGAAACAAGGTGATCGTGCCGGGCGGATCCGGAATAAAGAACCAAATCCATAGATAAATAAGTGTGATCATGACTTTTTGAAATTCCGAGAGAGTTGAATATGTGTTTGAAAATAAAGGAGTCCCGCACGATCAATAGGCGTGCCCGTAACGGTCAAAACAGGAGAAAACCACGCGCGTTCTTCAACCCCGCGCCGGTAGCCAAATCGGAAGGACTCCACCAAGTCTCTAGGCCGCTTGGCCGTATGAATGAGTTGAAGCGCAATATCCAAGACAACTCCGTGGTGTCGCAATAAAGGATAAGATCCAACCACCGGATTGGTTGGTATTTGAGAAAAAGCTACGGAACTGGTTAAATTTCTTGGACTTATTTTAAGGTCGGTCCCCATCAAGCCTACACCTGTTTGTAAATAAACCGTGCGATTTCTCGTCTTGAAAATAGAGATGGCTGGGTGTACTGTGAAGGAACGAGTGGAGGTCTCATTTAAAAAACGATCGTTTTGTTCAGGACCAAAAGTAAGGGTCGTGGTATATTCGAAATCTATTTTGAACAGGCCTTTTGATAGCCCAAATCCGAAAAATACATTTTCACTTGTCCAATCCTGAGGAATACCTTGTTGTTTCAAATGAGCTCTCATATTCGGGTAAATTCGCCCTTGAAAAGAACCAATAAATGCTCCAGCGTACGAATGAATACCCCATTTGAAGCTCGGAACTTCATCCAGAGCTGCCGAATCGATCGGGGTTATCTCTGGGGAAAAAACAGGATAAATTTGAGCCGAGGAGGATAAACTACCTCCAAGCCAAGTTGCGGTCAAAAGGGTGAAGAAGAAACGCATCGTCATCGTGTTTTAATGATTATATACCCAAAAAAAGAGCTTGAATGCTGTACCGCAAATAAGTTGGGATAAAAACATTCTTTTTTTTAGGTTAAATCAGCAGAATTTGGGATCAGCACCTCAAACATACCTCCATGATTGCCCATAATTTTCCCGAAATTCAGTGGGTGTGCAGCCTTTGTGCCTTTTGCCACAAATCCTGAATCTGAACCAGATGATATCGCACCAAAAAACGAATTTCCAAGGATACAGGAGGATAAAGCAGGGCTCTGGAAATGCCCCTACCATTCGATTCGCGCCTGTTTGGAAATGCGGGAACGGCTTTTGGGATTGTAAATTTGGGATTTCTTCCCTAATTTGGCCTTGATTTTACCAAGTTCATCTGAATGCCACAAATCAAAATAGGAACCCGAGGTTCTCGATTAGCCCTTTGGCAAGCGTATTATATTCAAGAAAAATTAGAAGCCAAAGGGGCTTCCACAGAAATTGTCATCATCGATACCAAAGGTGACCAAATTCTCGATCGATCCTTAGCCAAGATTGGCTCCAAAGGTGTATTTACAGAGGAATTGGAAATCCAACTCCGCTCCGGGGCTATCGACATCGCGGTACACTCGGCCAAAGACGTACAATCCACTCTTCCCGACGATCTCTTCCTAGCCGCTTTTACCGAACGCGAAAATACCGCGGATGTCTTGGTGTCAGATCAATCACTGGCCGACACAAGCAAACCTTGGGTCATTGGAACTTCTTCAACCCGACGTGTGGCTTTACTCAAACGGTTTTATCCCCACTGGCAAGTCGTCGACATGCGGGGAAATCTCCAAACCCGAATTGAGAAAATGAGGTCGGGTGCGTGCGATGCTCTCCTTTTGGCGTATGCCGGTGTACACCGAATGGGGTACCATGACCTCATTCAATACACATTTCCTGAGTTTATCCCGCCCGTTGGACAAGGGACTGTGGCCATTGAAATGTGTCGAGAAGCCGATCCTGAAAAAATAACACTCGTCCGGCAAGCCTGCAACGACTCAGCCACGGAGGCTTGTTTGCTGACCGAACGCGCTTACCTCCAGCACTTGGAAGGCGGGTGTTCGATTCCTTCTTTTGGCCATGCTAGATGGGAAAATGAACAAATTATTTTCCGCGCAGGATTGGTGAGTTTGGATGGCGCTGAATTCTTAGAACGCTCCCTCGTTCTAGATGATCCCAAGGATGGTCCTGAGCAAGCAAAACAGCTCGCAGAATCTATTCTAGCCGCAGGAGGACGGCGCATTTTAGAAGCCATTCGTTCACAAGGTATTTTATAATTAATCCTAAAACCTCAAGCATTCCCTCACATGAAAAAAGGTCTTTGGTTGATCGCCTGTTTGATCAGTCTTTCCGTATCCGCTCAGAAAAAAAGCAAAAAAGAAGAGGTGGTCACATTGACTACCGATTTTGGTGCCGTCAAATTGATTTTATTCGATGAGACTCCTCTGCATAAGGCTAATTTTCTCAAATTGGCGAAATCCGGGTTTTACGAAGGATTGCTTTTTCACCGGATTATCGAGAGCTTTATGATCCAAGGTGGCGATCCTCTATCTAAAACAGCAGAAGCAGGCCAAAAACTTGGGTCGGGTGGGGGAGAATTAGCCAAAATTCCGTTTGAATTTACCCCAAAACATATCCATGTCAAAGGGGCTTTAGCCGCTGCCCGAGATAATAACCCCGAGAAAGCCTCAAGTGCTTGTCAATTTTATATTGTGCAAGGGAAGGTATTCAAAGCGGAGGATCTAGCCACGGTGCAAGGCCGAAACAAAATGGAGTACACGCCCGAGCAAAAGAATCTGTACATGACCACCGGCGGAACGCCTCACTTGGATAACAATTACACCGTTTTTGGTACCGTCATCCACAATCTAGCGGTAGTGGATCAGATTGCGAAACAACCCCGCGACGCCGCCGATCGTCCCTTGGCGGATATTCGGATGAAAATGACGGTTGAACGCATGAAAAAGAAAAAAATAACGAAGCTATACGGCTATATTTTCCCTTAAGTCCATGAAAAAAATACTCATCACCGGGGCCAATGGTTTGTTAGGCCAAAAGTTAGTCGCCCTGATTTCTGCAAATCCTGCCTACACGCTCGTGGCCACAGCACGTGGTGAAAATCGCTTACCTCAGGCCACAGGCTACCGCTACCGAACCTTGGATATCACCAATCCGGTGGAAGTATCTACCGTGTTTACCGAGGAAAAACCCGACGTGGTGATCCACACGGCCGCCATGACCAACGTCGATCAATGCGAGACAGATAAGGCGGGATGCTGGGCCCAAAATGTGCAAGCTGTCGAATACTTGGTCGCTGAAACGGAGAAAATCAACGGGTATTTTTTACACGTTTCGACTGATTTTATTTTTGATGGTACGGCTGGCCCTTACCTCGAATCTGATCAACCCAAACCGCTATCGTTTTATGGATGGAGTAAATGGGCTGCCGAACAATGGGTCATGCAGAGCAAATGCCGGTGGTCAATCGCCCGGACGGTACTCGTCTATGGCGTAGCACACGATATGAGCCGATCCAATATTATTTTGTGGGTGAAAAAATCGTTGGAGGAAGGCAAACGTATTTCGGTGGTAACCGACCAGTGGCGTACCCCGACGCTGGCTGAGGATTTAGCTTTGGGTTGTTTTTTAATGGTTCAAAAGGAGGTAGAAGGGATATACAATATTTCTGGAGATGAACTCCTCACGCCATACGACATGGCGCAACAAACGGCTACTTTTTTTAGTTTAGATGCTAGTTTAATTCAACAAGCGGATAGTTCGACCTTCACACAACCTGCTCGCCGCCCACCCAAAACTGGATTTGTTTTGGATAAAGCCAAGCGTGACTTGGGATATGCACCCAAATCCTTCCGCGAAGGTATCGCACAGCTTGCCGATCAACTCCAAGCCCAAAAGTAAAATGAAAGATGTACTCTCCTTTTTGACGGACTTACATGAAAACAATCACCGCGATTGGTTTCAAGCCAATCGCCCTCGCTATGAATCGGCCAAAAAAGAGGTTTTGACTTGGGGGGAGAAGGTCTTGCAAGGATTAACCCAAGCCGATCCAAGGTTGGCCCACCTTGACGTAAAAGACACGCTTTTCCGGATCAACCGCGATGTACGTTTCTCTGCCAACAAATCACCTTATAAAGATCATTTTGGCCTATATTTTTGTCAAGATGGACGAAAAAGTGAATCTGCGGGATACTACATTCATATCGCTCCACACGGATTTTTCTTTGGTGGTGGCATGTATAGCTTGTCGCCCGATACCCTAAAGAAGGTCCGGACAGAAATTGATTACGGCTGGGCGGAATGGCAATCGATTTTGAACGCGCCAGATGCATTCAAGTGGTATGGATCCAAATTGCTGACAGAACCGGGGATGCAACTCAGTCGGCCACCAAAAGGCTATGAAGAAACAAATCCAGCCATTGAAGCCCTGAAGTACAAACAGTTTGTGCGCATTTGCCCACTCGATGCGAACGAACTCCGGATAAAAGGTTCCGAAGATCGCGTGATTGCCGGATTACAGGCTCTAGTTCCGTTTATTCACTTTTTAAATCGTGCGGTAGAAAAAGATTCAGATTAGGTCGAAATCCATTCGTTCTCCTGCTGATGGGAAACATTTTCGTAAATCCGATCCATGATCCGGACCAAATGGCGGTAGTCCTCCTCTGTCAAACTTTCCCAAGATTTGATGCGGATATCCGCAATCACCCGAAACGCCTGCTGGTAGACATCTTCCCCTTGACCGGTTAAATATAAATTGAATTTTCGGCGGTCAAATTCGCTCATTTGCCGCCGTATGAGACCTTTCTGAACCAAAATATCCAAAATTCGAGTAACCGTTGGCGCATCTTTGGCCGTTTGGATGGCTAAGTCGTTCTGGCTTACTCCGGGATTGGGCTTGATGTGATCTATGACAACCCACTGGTCAACAGTTAAATCAATCCCCGCGTCTTTCAAGCCCTTTTGCATGAAATTGCGGATTTTTTTGATTGTGGTATCAATCTTAAAGAAGTAAGCCCGTTGGTCAGAGTGCGTCATAGTTAGTCAGGTCAGCGATAAACAACCCCAAACTTACGGCAATATTCTTTTTTGCGCCAACTAAATTTGGAAAAATATGTTGTTGACCTAATTATTGTTGGCTATTTGCGAATTCAACGGAATGCCTCAACTCGGAGTTTGATAGGTTTGGTGGAGGAGGGATTCCAATGCCGGAAGGCAGTCAACCAATTGTTCATACGAATCAATGATGAAATACTTTTTCTGGTATTCATCTATTTTGATCGACGTTTCCACAATCTCTTCGATTGAAAAATTAACCCGTTTGGGTTCGTTGGAGGTAAGGCTATAGACGCTTTCTCCCGGTGAGGATAAAATACCACCACCATAAATCTTGACTTGTCCCGACTCCCGAATCAACCCAAATTCTACCGTGTACCAATACAAACGTCGGATTTGCTCCAGGCAGGTCGGATGATCTAAATAGCGTAAGGAGATGGCACTGAACTGGGCGAGGAAATCACAAAAACTACCATTGGTTAGCAGAGGAATATGCCCAAAGGTATCATGAAACATATCGGGCTCTTCCAAATAATCGAGTTGCGCCTCTGTCCGAAGCCATGTTGAAGCTGGAAAAACACGTTCAGCCAACATACGAAAAAACGCATACGGTTCAATCAATCCTGGCACTACCCCAATCGACCAGCCCGTCAACGCCCGTAACTTAGGCGTTACATCTTCATCAAAATGAGGAATCCGATCGGCCGTGAATCCCGCTGATGGAATTCCATCCAAATAAATTTGGCTGGCTCGGTGCGGGAGTAATTCCATTTGACGTGAAAACAGTAAGTGCCAAATCCGGTGATCTTCCGGAGTGTATTGGGCATAATCTTGGGCCAAAGGAGCTTGAAGGATTTCCATTAGGTATTTGTCTTAAAAATAATTGTTACAACAACTATATGACAAAATTACGACAATTTTCGATTTGGCCAAATAAGATTGGGTTATTCAAAGAAAAAGGAGAAATTATTGAAGACAAACTTGCAGATGGTCGGCAACGGCGGTTGTGATGAAAATTTCGCGAGACCCATCCATTTGGATGGTCATGGAATGATCAAATTCGCTTTGTCCTACAATTTGGAGACGAGCACCCAAGGTAAGCCCCAGCCGATCAAGGTGCTGTAAAAAAACAGCCGAATCTTCGGTGACTCCTGTGAGCAGCAACGCATGGCCTTGGGGAGCCTCAGATAAACGAATGGTTTGGGTTTCGGGCATGGCCCCGGCAGCATTCGGAATGGGATCACCGTGCGGATCAAACTGAGGGAAGTTCAGGTAGGCGTCGAGTCGATTAATCAATTCCGGCGATTCGATATGTTCCAATTGCTCGGCTATGGCATGAATCTCATCCCAGCCAAAACCTAATTTTTCAACTAAAAAAACCTCCCAAAGTCGATGGGAACGAATGATCTTCAAGGCTATTTGATTCCCTAAATCCGTTAACCTGACCCCTTGGTATTTTTGGTAATGAATCAATTCCTTCTCCGCGAGCTTTTTCAGCATATCAGTAACGGTCGGCGAGCGCGTCTGGGTTGCATCCGCCAATTCACTGGTATTGACCAAGCCTCCAGCCTTTTGTTCGCTGAGGTGGTAGATGGCTTTCAAATAATTCTCTTCCGTAAATGAGTGCATAGTGTCGGGTCTGGCATACAAAGGTAAGCATCTAATGTAAAAAATAAAATTTAGACTAATCTAAAAAATAAGTTAAAAAATTTTAAAATAAAATATAGGAGAATGAAATATTGTGTAACTTTGGTTGATTTTTACAAACATACCTATGTCGTGGCATCAAGAAGATACGCATAAATCGTTATCGGAGGTTCATAAATCTATCCCTGTTGTTCGTTCAGGCTCATTTTGGCGGCAATTGCGTGCTTTTTTAGGCCCCGGTTTATTGGTGGCTGTCGGTTACATTGATCCTGGAAATTGGGCAACGGATATTGAAGGAGGTTCTCGATTCGGCTACACCTTACTTTCGGTGATTCTCATCTCGAATATCTTCGCCATGATCTTGCAGTTTCTATCGCTTAAACTCGGGATTGCCACCGGCCGCGACCTCGCCCAAGCGTGTCGAGCCAGTTACAGCAAACCTTGGCGGTATTTTCTTTGGTTTACAGCGGAAATCGCCATTGCGGCTACCGACCTAGCCGAGGTTATTGGAGCAGCAGTAGCATTACAGTTATTGTTTGGTCTGCCCTTGACGTACGGCATTTTACTGACGGGGTTAGATGTATTCCTCATTTTATATCTCCAACGTCATGGGTTTCGGTACATTGAGGTGCTGGTAGCCTCCTTGATGTTTCTAATCGTGGGTAGTTTTGCGTATGAATTGTGGCTGGCATCGCCCGCTTGGGGTGAAGTCGCCCAGGCTTTAGTCCCTTCCTCCGACATCATAGTGAATAACGATATGTTGTACATCGCTGTCGGGATTTTGGGTGCCACTGTCATGCCACACAACTTATACCTACATTCAAGTATCGTGCAAACCCGAAATCATGAGGATTCTCTGGAAGGAAAGCGCCATGCACTTCGTTTTGCCACGATCGATTCCACAGGATCGCTCTTTTTGGCGTTTTTTGTCAATGCCGCCATCTTAATTTTGGCAGCAGCTACCTTTCATCAATCGGGTATGACGCACGTTGCCGATATCCGGGAAGCGCATCAATTGCTTTCTCCTACGCTTGGCGCGGAATATGCCAGTTTCTTCTTTGCCTTGGCTTTGCTGGCTGCAGGACAAAACTCCACACTCACTGGAACGATGGCCGGACAAATCGTGATGGAAGGGTTTCTCCACTTCCAAATGAAACCCTGGCTTCGTCGGTTGATTACCCGATTGGTAGCCATGGTTCCTGCTTTAGCGGTGGGGGTTTGGATGGGCGACGAGGGGGTTGGAAAATTACTCGTGCTCAGCCAAGTCATTTTGTCTTTCCAATTGTCTTTTGCCGTGATCCCCTTGGTATTGATCACATCCGATGCGGCGAAAATGGGGGAATTCGCCAATAAAAAATGGTTTCAAGGCATCATATGGATGGTATCAATAGCCATCATTTCCTTGAATGTTTGGCTTTTGGGTCAAATTATTGTCGGGTGATATACTACAAGAAATGTTGATTAAATAAATGTTCAATTTCCAGTTCATTGAAATGAGCCTTGGTTTGTAGTGCCCGCTGAAGTAGGGTAATATACTCCGATTTTGGAATTTCTATCGCACCAAACCGTTTCACATTGTCGTTGATGAATTGGGTATCCAGCAATTGAAATCCTTGGGTTTTCAACAATTGAATTAAATAATGGAAGGCTACTTTTGAGGCATTGGACTCCAAATAGAACATGGATTCTCCAAAAAAAGCAGCGCCTATCGCGACCCCATACAAGCCGCCCACGAGTTTATTTTCACGAAAAGCTTCGACAGAATGGGCCATGCCAAGGTGGTGAAGGGCTACGTAGGCATCGATAATTTCAGGCGATATCCACGTTCCCTCTTCGCCATCTCGTGGTGCGGCACAATAGTCCATCACCTGTCTAAATTGGGTATTGACCCGAATTTCAAACCTTTTTTGCCGTAGTATAGAACGCATGGATTTCGCGGGTTGATACGTGTCGAGTGGAATTATAGCGCGTGGATCCGGGGAATACCAGTACACTTCACCAGTTTCATCAGCCATGGGGAAAATCCCATTCATATAGCCATAAATCAAATCATCTGCATTGAGATCAATCATGAACCAAAAAAAGAAATAAAGTTAAGTGAAATCGAATATAGTCTAATTCTGAATAACAAATACCGTTTGTTGAACGGTTTCATCTTTTGATATAGAAATAATCCATAAAAACTTGTCACAACAAAATTTAAGATTTTGATGGAATTCATATACAAAATTTGTGAATTTGTCCTTAAAATTTACAATAACGACGTATGAGGATTCGTTATGTTGAATTTTGCCTCCTGAAAAATGCTTTTACCTTTCAAAAAATCTTCTTTACTTGCATTCGAGAGAGTAATCACGTTGAGTGCTCGACAAACTATAACTTAAACATCAAATACTGTATGAATGGCAAAAAGTTTACTTTTTTCCTACTGCTGTTCCTGAGTGCGCAAATGGTTTGGGCACAATCGATCGTGAAGGGGGTGGTGAAATCCGCTGATGACGGAGAAGGCCTAATTGGGGCAAGTGTGAAAGTCAAAGGAACTACCCGTGGGGTAGTGACCGATGCAGAGGGTAAGTTTGAATTGCGGGACGTACCAGCCAATGCAAGTTTGGAGGTTTCCTATACTGGCTTTACAGCGACTACAGTCCGCGTAGGTAATCGCTCGGTGATTGAAGTGCTCTTACAGGCCGATGCCGCCACCTTAGACGAGGTCGTTGTTACGACATTTGGAAGTGCAAAAAGATCCTCTTTTACAGGATCATTCAACAAAATTGATGCTGCTGACATTGCAACACGACCTATTTCTAATGTAGTAAGTGCGATTGCGGGTACTACAGCTGGGGTTACCACCAATGCTGGAAGTGGTCAACCCGGCGCCGCACCGGCTATTCGGATCCGTGGTTTTGGATCGATTTCTTCGTCTAATGACCCGTTGTATGTCGTTGATGGGGTTCCGTTTACGGCCAACATTGCCAACTTGAACCCGGATGACATCGAAAGCATGACGATCCTGAAAGATGCAGCCTCAACCGCACTTTATGGTGCACGGGCAGCCAATGGGGTTGTTATGATTACGACCAAAAAAGGGGTTGAAGGAAAGAGTTCAGTGAATGTTCGGATGACCAAAGGGTTCAACAGCCGTGCCTTGCCTGAATATGACCGAGTTGGCGCTGCGGAATACTATCCCTTGATGTGGGAAGCGTTCCGGAACTCGCAAGCCTATCGGGCAGCAAACCCAGTTCCACTCGCGACGGCCAACCAAAATGCGAGCAATCAAATTGTTTCATTGCTGGGATACAATGTGTTTAATGTACCGAACAACCAATTGGTAGGTACAGATGGCTTGTTGAATCCCAATGCACAATTGATTTTCGATCCAAGTGAACTGGATTGGTGGGCACCTGCTGTTCGGCAAGGGGAGCGCGATGAGGTGAATTTGAACTTCAATGGCGGGACAAAAACATCGGATTATTTCTTCTCTTTCTCGTATTTGAATGACAAAGGGTTTTTGATTCGGTCTGATTTTGAGCGGTATTCTGCCCGTTTAAATTACAACGCACAGATCAAAAAATGGTTGAGAACCGGGGCTAACATCAACGCAACCATTTCCAATTCCAATCAAGCGGATGCTGGAGGATCTTCCTCTTTCGTAAATCCATTCAATTTCTCTCGCAACATGGGGCCTATTTACCCTGTATATGCGCTAGATCCTAACAATCCTGGCCAGTTCCAATTGGATGCCAACGGACAGCGTTTCTTTGATTATGGAAACATGAACGCTCTGGGTATTCCAAACCGTCCACAGTATGGGGGCCGTCATGCCATTGCCGAAACCATTCTAAATCAGAATTATTTCCGTCGGAATGTGATTGGGGCAAGAGGGTATATGGAGGCAACTTTTTTGAAAGACTTTAAATTTACCTTCAACGTAGGTACCGATATTACCAACCGGAATGATGTTGTTTTCGGAAACCCGTTGATCGGTGACGGTGCACCTGCAGGCCGTGCTACACATGAGTTCTCAAACTTCACTGGATTCAATATGAACCAATTGTTGAGCTACACTAAAACATTTGGAAATCATACTATTTCAGCATTAGCAGGTCACGAAAACTTCCAGGAAAACGACAATTTTCTTGATGGATCTCGTTCTCAGCAAATTTTGGATGGCAATGTGGAGTTGGTCAATTTTACTACGACGACCAACTTGAATTCAGCGTACAATATTCGTCGGGTAGAAGGGTATTTTTCTCGGTTTAACTACGATTTCAAGGATAAGTATTTCGCTTCCTTTTCGGTTCGTCGGGATGGATCATCTAAATTTTTCCAAGATGTTCGCTGGGGAACGTTCTACTCTGCCAGTGGGGCATGGCGGATTGATCAGGAGGAATTCATCAAACAAATCCCGGCAATCAACATGTTGAAACTCCGCGGATCGTATGGCCAAACAGGGAATGATGGCGGTATTTCATATTATGCATGGCAGCCGCTGTACGCCCTTGGCTTTAATAATGCCAATGAAGCGGGTATCTTACAGTCTTCGCTCGGAAATCGCCAGTTGGAATGGGAATCATCTAATGCATTTGACGTGGCTTTGGAGTTCTCTTTGTTTAAAAATAGAATCGGAGGTACTGTCGAATTCTTTGATCGTCGCTCATCTAACTTAATTTTTGCCGTACCACTTCCATTGTCTGCTGGTATTTTATCAGAAACAAGGAATATTGGTACGATGTACAACCGCGGTGTTGAGGTTGAACTTAACTTAGTTCCAGTGAGATCCAAAGACTTTACTTGGTCTATCGATTTAAATGCAACTAAAATCAAAAATGAAATTACCCGGATGCCGGAAGAAACTCCTCAAATCATTTCCGGCCGTGTTCGAAGAGAAGTGGGTAGATCAATTTATGATTATTGGTTGAGAGAATTCGTTGGCGTTCGTCCTGAGACTGGCGAGGCTACTTACCGTGCCATCGCCTTTAACCCAGCCAACTCGTTCATTACAGAAACAGGCGATACGTTAACAACGAATTTTAACAATGCGCGATTCCATTACAATGGCTCTTCGATTCCAGCTCTTTCTGGAGGATTTACCAACACCTTGAAATACAAAGGCTTAAGCCTATCCACTTTGGTGGTTTACCAAATCGGGGGTAAAGTTTTTGATGCTCCATATGCTGGCTTAATGGGATCTGGAGGGTATGGTAGTGCGAAGCATATTGATCGTTTAAGAAGATGGCAAAATCCTGGTGACGTCACGGATGTGCCTCGGATGGATGTTGGGCGGACCGCAGATTTTGATGGTGGCTCGGATCGCTGGTTAACTGATGCTAGTTTTTTAAATGTACGATCTGTAACCCTTGCATATCAAGTACCTGCCTCGTTCACGAAAAAAGCTTCCATTAGCAATTTGCAGATTTATACAAGTGCAGAGAACTACATTATTCTTACAAAACGTAGGGGTATGAATGTTCAACAAAATTTCAATGGGGATATTGACAATGCCTTTAGCCCGGCTAGAAATATTGTATTTGGTTTATCTTTCTCTCTTTAATGATTTGAATGACTTATGAAAAATAAATTTCTATTAGCCATTTCGGCAGCATTGACGTTAGTAAGTACGTCATGTGATGAGAATTACTTGGATACCGCTCCCACGGCCTCCATTGATGCCTCGGCAGCATTCGCGACCACGAAAAATGCAACCGCGGCTATGAATGGTATGTACCGGGCTTTGATCGTCCGTTATTTAGATTCACAAGGGCACTCAGGACAACCTGCTTTGAATATTATCATGGATGTCATGGGTGAAGACTTGGTATTTGGAAATGCATCCAACAACTGGCATTTTGGTGAACAACGTTGGATTGCCCATAGAAGTGAAACCTCGGTAATGACCCGTTTTCCTTACCAAATGTACTACCGTATCATTGGGAATGCTAATTTGCTTATTTCCAACATTGATAATGCCACCGGTACACAAGCCGAACGTGATGCCCTGAAAGGTGAAGCTTTGGCTTTACGTGGTTGGGCGTATTTCAATTTGGTGCAATTGTATGGCAAACGGTACAATGCCGCGCAACGTCCAAATAGCCAGTTGGGTGTTCCACTCGTCTTAGAACCCACTAAAGAAGGCTTACCAAGAAATACAGTGGAAGAGGTGTATACGCAGATCAATGCGGACTTGACCGAAGCCATTCGGTTAATGCCAGTAGCTCGTGTGAATAAAAGTCGTATCAACCAACAAATCACCAAAGGGATTTTGGCTCGTGTGGCGCTTACCCAACAAAACTGGCCTTTGGCAGAACAAATGGCGGCCGAAGCGCGCCAAGGCTGGAACTTGATGTCGAACGCCCAATACTTGGAAGGGTTTGCGGAGATTAACAACCCAGAATGGATGTGGGGCTTCGATCACTTGGAAGATCAATCCGAATTCTTCGGAGGATTTCATTCGTATATCTCGTCCAATTACAACTCGTCTGTAATTCGTCAGACGCCTAAAGCCATCAATCGCTTGGTGTATGACCGGATTCCTTCCACGGATATCCGCTCGCAAATGTGGGTTCGTACGCCAACAGCTGCTAACTCCATTGTTCCTCCGGGTGGCGTTCGGGTACCATTTATGGTGCAGAAATTCCGGCTTCCAGGTACGCCATCTACCTCAACCATGGGGGATGTTCCGTACATGAGAACCGCCGAGATGATTTTGATCCAAGCCGAAGCACAAGCTCGTCAAGGGAAAAATGCGGAAGCAGCTGCTACGTTACATATCTTGGTCCGGGCACGTGATACTGCCGCAACCCAAACAACCAAAACAGGTGCAGACCTCGTGGAGGAGATCTTATTCAATCGCCGGATTGAGTTGTGGGGTGAAGGTTTCCGCTTCTTGGATTTGAAACGGACGAATTCCCCGCTCAACCGCAATGGGGCCAATCATAACCCAGCCGTAGCGGTGTTATTCGATGTGCCAGCCGGTGACAACCAATGGGAGTTCCTAATTCCAAGATATGAAATGGATGCAAATGAAGCTATGGTGCAAAATCCGTTGTAATTTCTAGTTTTTCACTGGATAAAATGGCTGTCACCCGCTTGGGTTGGCAGCCATTTTTGTATATTGAGATCACGAATTGATGCTATACATAAAGAAAATTGGTTTCTTCTTTGTCGTTATGCTTGGGTCATTGGATTAGCCCATGATGAAATCGGCTATGTGTTGCCAAAATCACAATGGGATGCGGAACCCCCTTTTATGTACGATTACCAAGACGCATCGTATGGTGAAATCATGTCGCTTGGTCCAAATACGGCTCCACAACTTTCCCAAGCCGTTTACAAGGTTTTACGTGAATTACCTAAATAGTGTTTTTTTAGAATTTGTTCTGCGGCTTTTCCTTGCGGACTAAATCGGTCTCGGCCTCTTCGTGGTGGTATGGGAAACCATTTCCAAACAAATCCTCCCGCAAACCACGGCTGAGACAAAAATTGCGTGAGCAGAACATCTAAAGCCCGGGCTTGTACGTGAGGTGCAGTCGAATGTTCCGTTTCCTTCCAGGGCTCGTGGGCGGTATATTCGGCATCCGTATACCCAAATTCTGTAAATAATACAGGCTTTTGGCTGGATTGGGCTAAGGATTTCAAGCCCGTAATGTGTTTTTTCCACCCCGAAATTAACTGTTTTTCAGTAGGTTGAGCCTGAGGAGATAAAGGGAAGTAGGCATCCACCCCAACAAAGTCAAGACGGTGCCAATGCGGGAAGGCATAGATCGCATCCCAGTTCTCGGCATAAGTCAATTTTCCAGGGTAAAGTGTTCGAATCTCCTGAATTAAATTTTCCCAAAATTGGGGTCGCTCGTTGACCCACCTAGCCCATTCGGTTCCCATGATAAGCCCATGGACCTTCGTTTCCTGACAAATTTTTACGTACTGAAGGATATACTGCCGGTAGCTTTTTTCTAAATCGTCCCATGAATGTGGGCGAAATGTTCCAGTAAATTCGCCATTTTTTAACCAAACATGGGGTTTCAACCAAACCTGAATGCCTTGCGCATGAGCCATGTTGATGCAAGCTCGAACGCCTGCCGGGGTTTCACCCCACCACTGAAAAGCTAAATCGGACGTTGTGTCCGTATGGAAAAGTAACGTTGAGGATTCAGGAGGAAGAAAAGCATAGGGCATTAAGGTGATGGCTTTTGCGCCGACCGACTGTACGGACACGAACACCGAATCACCGACAGGGCGAGCAGGTGCAACCCAATTGACCCCCAAGATTTTTTCTTGAACAATCGGAATGGGTTTTTCAACCCAAAAGGAGATTACCCAAAACCATAACCATGTGTAGGTCATTCTGCTGTATATTTGCGTTTTAAGTAAATCTACATGGAAAATTGGAGAAATGCGCCAAAGTTTTTGGCTTGGCGGAAAAATATAGAAGATAATGGACTAATCATCCACGATGTAGCTTCTCATTATACCCGGTATCGCTACAATGGGGATGTACTTTTCTCGTTGCTTACCTTGGACGCTACCACGCCCGAAGGCGATAAAATTCCCCCGGTTTGCTTTTTAAAAGGGGAGGTAGTTTGTATGTTGATTTGTTTAATTGATCCTGATACAGCGGAGAAATTTGTGGTTTTGGTCCGGCAACGGCGTATAGCCGAGGGGGCCCATACGTGGGAACATCCCGCGGGGATGGTCGATGATGTCAAAACACCCTTAGAAACAGCGGTCATTGAAATTCAAGAGGAAACAGGAATCTCCATTCAACCCAAGGACTTAATCGATTTGAATGAAGGTAAACGGTACTTTCCCTCGACCGGCACTAGTGATGAGGCCATGTACTTTTACGCGGTTGAACTTCGCATGACGGCCCAGGAACGCGCCCGTTGGGATAAACGTTCGACGGGTACCACCTACGAGCATGAACGGATCGTTACTGAGGTGGTTCCTTTTTTGGAAGCCCACCGCCGCATTACCAATACCAATGGGCTGCTGCTTAATTATATGTATTTACAAGCTGTGGAAGACTGGACACTACTGAAACAACTTCGGCTAGCCTAATGGGGTATCGTGCCAAGCTTCACTTTCCGCCTCGGTTAAAAGACGCGATTTGATGATGAACCGTACTCCCAAAGGAATTTCCAACGAGAAACTAGCGCCTCGCCCCGGTGTGACATCCAACGTCAGGTGCGTATGCCGCCAGTATTCGAATTGGTCGCGTGACATGTAAAACAAACAGCCATGGACATCGCCCAAAAGCACATCGGTTTCATTCAAATACAATTCGCCCTCCTGAAAACACATCGGAGCGGAACCGTCACAACAACCCCCACTTTGATGAAACATCAAGGGGCCATTTCGTTCGCGAAGTTTATCAATTAATTCCCTCGCCGCTTGAGTGCTACTAATGCGTGTGTTCATTTTAGATGAAGGGGAGTTTTTAATTATGAATTATGAATTATGAATTATGAATTATGAATTATGAATCAATGTCGTTTAGTTAAATCCACCAACCGATAAATTACTTGTGTGATGGGGCCCA
>Ga0075154_10001092_pt1 | contig 20172 bp, 18 predicted proteins | sample JI71714BDNA_FD_70965 | JGI IMG/M metagenome (GOLD analysis project Ga0075154, IMG submission 70965) | Wastewater effluent complex algal communities from Wisconsin, to seasonally profile nutrient transformation and Carbon sequestration -... | ecosystem: Engineered > WWTP > Effluent > Algae...
CGAAACCAAGGCCGAGATCGACCGCTTCATCACCGCGCTGCTGTCGATCCGCGAAGAGATCCGGGCGGTGGAGAAGGGCGATATCTCGGCCGAGGATTCGCCGCTGCGCCACGCTCCGCACACGGTGGCGGCACTGGTCGGCGACTGGGACCGGAAGTACTCCCGCGAGACGGGCTGCTTCCCGCCGGGGTCGTTCCGTGTGGACAAGTACTGGCCGCCGGTTGGACGGGTCGACAACGTCTATGGCGACCGCAACCTGATCTGCACCTGCCCGCCGCTGGAGGCCTATGCAGAGGCGGCCGAGTAGGCGCCAGAATCGTCTGGGACGGCTTCTGGAAGGTCCTGGCACAGGATGCGGGCTCCCGGCACGACCCGGGGGCCCGGATCAGGGCTGGGGCTTCGGGGCCGGCGTGCCCAATGCGCCGCCCGGCCGGGTGCCAAGCCCGCCGCCAGAGCCAATTCCGCTGGTCTTCGGCTTCGACAGGTCGGGAACCTTTGGCGTCGCCTTCACCCCACCCGGCGCTGCACCCAGCACCTTGCCGCCGCTTGCGCCGCCTTGCCGGGCGAGACAATCCTGCGCCTGGACAAGTGCCGGAGCGATGCCATCGATGTCGAAGCCGTCGTCGATGCCCATTCCCAGCATTCGCAGATAGCGACCACTGTTCAGGAAATCGATGGTGTCGACGATGCCGTCATAGGTGATGCCACCATAGTCCGCATCCCAAGCCTCGCCATTGCCGATGGCAGGAATCCCGGTTTCCATCATCACCCACAACTCGAACTTCTGTCCGGGCTGGAACTTGACGTCCGGCTGGGACAGGAGGATCGAGATCGTGTCGTTCGGATACAGTCCGATCCAGAGGTTCTGGCCGTTCACATAGCCCACAGAGACGTAGCAATAGGAAAACGCGCCCGTGTCGTCGGTATAGGCGCCGCCCGTCCAGTTTCCGGCGTCGAACTTCGCGCCGGGGATTTCGTCCGCGATGGCAGGGGAGACCGCGGCAAAGGCGAGGGCAGCGGCAAAAGCTAACTGGCGCATGGGAAGGTCCTGAGCAGGTTTCACTGCGCAGAATGCAAGGCCGGCGCGCTTCGCGCAAGTCAGGCTTTCCACAACGATGCCACAACATTGACCCGGCCGGTGCGGCAAGATAGCGCTCAGGTCGATGACCGAAGCCCGCCCCACCTTTCTTGATGGCCTGACCGCAAGCCTGCCGATCGTCATGGGCTATTTTCCCATTTCGTTTTCCTTTGGGGTCGCCGCCACCCGCGCCGGGTTCACCGGGATCGAAGCCACTGCCCTGTCAGTGATCATCTATGCCGGGGCCTCGCAGTTCCTGGCCCTGGCGTTGCTGTCTTCGGGTGCGCCGGTTCTGGTGTCGGCTTTCACACTGATTGCAATGAACCTGCGGCACCTGCTTTACGGCCCGGCCCTGATGCGTGAAGCCGGAGAAGCGGCGGAAACGCGCCATGCCTGGGCCTGGGCCTGGGGCCTGACGGATGAGGTTTTCGGCCAGGCGCTTGGCGCGCTGGCCCGGGGACAAAGGTTTTCCGAGCCTTCAATGTTCGGGTTGGGCCTTGGCGCCTATGCTGCCTGGATCTCGGGGACGATCGCGGGAGCCTATGCCGGGAGCGGCGCGCTGGAAGGTTGGCCGGCGGTGAACGCGGGGCTGGGGTTCATGCTGCCCGCCCTGTTCCTGGCTCTGCTTCTGTCGATCCTGAACCGGCGGCAGCTTCCGGTGATAGCGGTGGCCGGGGCGGTGACGGTGATCGCCACCCTGACGATCAGCGCCACCAGCGGCATCCTCCTTGGCATGCTCGCTGGGGCAATCGCAGGGGTGCTGCGGAAATGAGCTGGGAGCTTCTGACCGTCGCCCTTTTGGCCGGGGCTGCAAACTGGTGCTTCCGCGCACTGCCGATCCTTGCGCGGACCGGAAGGGCCACAGCTGGCGGCTGGTTGGGGCGCTTCCTGTCCTCGACTGGTCCAGCGGCCATCGGGACCCTTTTCGTCGCGGCAATCCTGCCCGCGTTGACACCGGAGCTTGGGCGCACCTTGCCGGCCATCACCGGGACGCTTGCCGTGCTGGGCGTCTACCTTGCGCGGAAGTCCGTCGTGCTGGCGACCCTGGCAGGGGCCTTCGTGCATGGGTTGACCGTCTGGCTTCTGGGCTGAACACCGCTTGCACACCGCCTCCCCTTGCGCGACGATGAGGCAAAGAAGGAGGCCGCCATGTTCGAGATCAGCCCGCAGAAAGTGGTGCATGTGATCTACCTCGCACGCGAGACGGGGGCAGGGGACGCGGAACTTCACGCTTTCATCGATGCGCTGAACGATGACGAGAAAGCCCAGATGACTGCCGTGGCCTGGGTCGGCCGGGGCGCCTTCGAGCCTGAAGATTTCGACGAGGCGGTCGCAACCGCGATCGCCGAAGCGACGACCCCCACGGCGGACTACCTGATGGGCATGCCGCATCTGGCCGAGAACCTGGAAGCGGGGCTTGAGGCGTTGGGCGTGGATGTCAGCGGCGAGGAAGAGGATTTTCTCTGACGTCTCCTGGCATTTGGCCTTGCACTCCTGCGGGGTCATACACATCTTCTGATTCTGCTAGATGTGAGGTTGGCCATGCCTGTTGCTGACGCCCTGAAACTGACCTGTGCCACCTGCGGACAGGCCAACCGCGTGCCGGTATCCCGATTGGGCGACGCGCCGAAATGCGGCATCTGCGGTTCGGTCCTGGTTGATGGCGGCGTGGCCGAACTGGACGCCGCGACCCATGACAAGGTGACGCGCGGTGACGGGTTGCCGGTGCTGGTCGATTACTGGGCGCCCTGGTGCGGCCCCTGCCGGATGATGGCGCCGGAATTTGCCAAGGCCGCGAAGGCGCTGACCGGGCAGGCACGGCTGATGAAGCTGAACACCGAGGACCATCCCGAGGTGTCTTCCCGCGCAGGTATCCGGGGCATCCCGGCCTTGATCCTGTATCGGAATGGCCGCGAGGTCGCCCGTCTGGCCGGCGCCCGCCCGGCTGCCGACATCACCGGGTTCGTGCAGCAGCATCTTCGCTGAGGGTTGCCCCCCGCTTGACTCTGCCGCCGATTTGCGCTGAATACGGCGTCGCGGATGGGGCAGTAGCTCAGTTGGGAGAGCGTATCGTTCGCAATGATAAGGTCAGGGGTTCGATCCCCCTCTGCTCCACCAATGACCTCATGTGAACGTTTGATTTTGCAGCGACAATGTTGCGAAGCTCAAATCTTCTCGCCCATCGTTGTCCCCATCCAGTCGCTGCATTGGTGCTTTGCCCCACGCCTTCCCTTGCAAGGTCAGGGACGAGCGATGGCTGTCGACAAAATCGGCAAGCCTGCCGGAATCTTGCGGACCTGAACCTTCGGCTGAGGTGCCACTCGTGCCCTGCGCCATGTGCAGCTTTTGCTGCCTGGTTTGGAAGCCAGCGGGCGACAACGTGCCGCAGTCGGGGTGCGTGCGCTTCGGGTTGGCGAGCATCTCGCTGCAATCGGACAGGTTCCGCCTTGCGGCCTCGCGGGGCAGGCGAAGGTGGCAATGGATGCGCTCTCGCTTCAGGGCCGGGAGATGCCTTCCGCGACGGCCCACGCCATCGGCTTGAGCAGTCGGCACCCCGATGCCCTGATCGTGACAGGGGCGGTGGCGTCCGGTTTGTGCCGGCCCAGGAACACCTCCCACGCGCAACCGGACGGCCGCAGGCAAGGCCCGCATCGAATTCGTGACCCTTGACGCAATGTCCCCGCCCGACCTGCACCGGATCAGCCGCAAGGCCACCGGCCAGACCGCGCGCGGGATGTCCCGCTCAAAAGGTTGGACCTGCAAGCCACGGGGAGGCTTGCAGGTCCAGGCCGGCGCGAGGGGGTCGACACCGGCCAGTCACCCCGCAACAGGGACATTGCGGGTTTCAGTTGCGCGACGGGTAGATACCCTCCAGCGCGATAATGTAATTCACGCAAAGGCTTGGCTGCATGTTGTCATGCGGCTGTCCGCCTCCGGTCAAAGCGATGGACAAGGGGTTGAGCGTCAACGTGACGTCGCTCTTGTCGGAATAGATTTGTGACCGCGCGATCATGTCGCCCTGAGCGCGGTCGGAAGCACTGGGTACATTGGCGACAACCAAGTCATGACTGTGCGGGGGAACCTGCGCGGGCCCCAGCGTGACGGTTTCGTGTCCCATGGTATCGCCGGGGGAACGCGGCGAGAGGCCGGGGCCGGATCCCGCATGGACGGGGACGCGCCCGCGCAGGTCCGGCAGATTGAAAGTCGCGACTCCATCGCCGCCGTAGGTCGTGCCCAGAAGCGAATACAGCGCCGAATAATGAGCGATCTGCAGCGGTTGTCCGTTGCAGAACGCCCAGCCTCTGGGTTCGAAGTTGCCTCCGAAGAGTATGATCGACCCAAGCAGGGGTTCCATCGCAATTGCACCATTTCATCTCGGAGACCCGAACGGGACGCCGATGGACTGGTGCTACCGGGATGCGGATGCGGGTTCTGTGGCAAAACGCACAATCAAGCGGAGTACACAACCGGACCGGGTGCCGGGACAATGCCGCAACATCTCCCTGCCAAGGCCGCAGTCTGTGCGCTGGTGCCTTGATTGCGCCAACCTTTGTTTCGATAAGCGAAACGGATTGGTTAACGTTCTGTCAAGGGAACGGGAAAAACCCGAAGGCGAGGGGCGGGAAATGTCAGGAGCGCGTCAGAAAATCGCGGTGATCGGCGGTGGCGTAGGGGCGATGACCGCCACCTATGCACTCACCACAGTGCCCGATTGGGACAAGAACTACGACATCACCATCTACCAGCTGGGCTGGCGCTGTGGCGGCAAGGGCGCTTCGGGGCGCAATGCCGATCACCATCAGCGGATCGAGGAGCATGGGCTGCACATCTGGGCAGGCTTCTACGAGAACGCCTTCCGGCTGATGCGCGACTGCTATGAAACCCTGAACAAGACCGGGCTCCGGTCGCCCGACGCGCCGCTTGGCACGCTGGACAAGGCCTTCAAGGGCCTGTCGCATTTCCTGCTGGCCGAGGATCTGCCACAGCCCGACGGGTCGGTCAGCCTGCACCCCTGGCGAGTGGACTTCCAGCCGAACGGCGAGAAGCCCGGAACCGGCGGGCTTCTGCCCACGCCCTTCGCCTATTTCCAGATGCTGGTCCGCACTGTCGCGGACATGATCGACCGTGGCCTGGATGGAACCGCAGCGCCGCAGGCCGCCCATTCCTTGCCAGACCGTTTCCATATCAGCTTCAATAGCCTGGGTTTGTCCACCGTTGCGGCCTCTCCCTTCCACCATCTGCTTGCCCTGTCGACCCGGCTGCCGGACAACCCTAACGATCACAAGACGCATGAGACGCTGCTTCTCGCCGCGCTGGCCGCCCATGCGCAGGACTGGCACCATGACCGCATGGCCAACGCCGGGCAAAGCGACATGGCCCGCCGGATCGGCTACATGATCAGCCTGTCCAGCGCCTTCTTCCGGGGGGCCATCGACTCGGGTCTTTTCCGGGCCGGGTTCGACGTGATCGACACCTGGGAAATCAGCGCCTGGCTCCTGCACTACGGGGCCTCGCAGGACTCCGTCTATTCCGCCGTGTTCCGGGGTTGCTATGACTATGTCTTCGGCTACCCCGGCGGCGTGACCGAGGATCGCGGCGTCGGTGCGGGCACGGCGATCCGGGGGCTTCTGCGGCTGGCATTCACCTACAAGGGCGCGCTCTTTTACAAGATGCAGGCCGGGATGGGCGACACGATCTTCGGGCCGTACTATCAGGTCCTGAAATCGCGCGGGGTCAAGTTCCGCTTCTTCACTGCGGCCCGCGCGCTGCATCTGGATGCAGACAAACTGGGCATAAGCGCCATCGACATGGTCGAACAGGCCGAGGTGATCGGTGGTGACTATCAGCCGCTTGTTGATGTGAGAGGCCTGCCCTGCTGGCCGTCGCAGCCGGACCTTTCGCAATTGAAGCCCGGCAGCTACCCGCCCGGTATCGATTTCGAATGCGAGAAGGATGCGCCCACCGGACGCGCCTTCCGGCTGGAGCGGGGCCGTGACTTCGATCAGGTGATCCTTGGGGCGTCGCTCGGCTCGATCCCCTACCTTGCCGAAGAGCTGATCGCCGCCTCGCCGCGCTGGCGGGCGATGGTGCAGAACGTGGGAACCGTCGCCACCCATGCCGCACAGTTCTGGCTGAACAGGACGGCGGAGGATCTGGGCTGGAACGCCCTGGTCGCCCAGCACAACCCCGGCCCGCAGACCGACCTAAAGACCGTGATCACCAGTTTCACCGAGCCGCTGGACACCTGGGCCGACATGTCCGACCTGATCCCGCATGAGGACTGGCCGTCGGATGGCCCTGCCCAACTGGCCTATTTCTGCAGCCCCGCGCACAACGTCGGCGTAGATCCGGCACCCTTCAGGGACCGCGTTCTGGATTGGGCGAACCGCGACCTTGTCCGGATGTGGCCGGGGGCGCTCAAGGACGGCAAGTTCGACCTTTCGCTTCTTTGGGGACCGAGCGACCAAAGCCCCGAAGACCGCTTCCAGACCCAGTACTTCCGCCAGAATTTCTATGGGTCGGAACGCTATGTCCTGTCGGTCCCGAACTCTGTCCAGTACCGGCTGCCGCCGGATGACAGCGGGTTCGAGAACCTGTTTCTGGCGGGGGACTGGACGCGCTGCGGGATCAATGCGGGCTGCGTCGAGGCGGCCACGATCTCGGGCCTTGTCGCCGCAAGGGGCCTGACCGGACATCCGTTCGAGGTGGTGGGCGAGGGCGACACCCTGCCCGACACAGGTCCGACCGACCGGACCCAGCTTGCCAGCCCCTATGCCCAGACCGCGCCCTGGCCGCTGACCAGCTTCTTCGGCACCGGGGCCGTGGACGGCTGGTTCAGTTTCCACGCCATCGATGCCGCTGCGTTGCAGGCCATACTGCCGCCCGGCATGACGCTGGCTCCGCAACCTTTCACCCCGACCGGGACGCATCCGGTGACGATCCTGGCCAACCAGCAGATCGGTGTCCGTCCCTCGGCCCTGCCGCGTATCCTGGGGTTCAAGGACTATTTCGAGGCGATCATCTCGGTTGCCTGTGTGCAGGTCGAAGGCCATCCCGGTCTCTTCAATTACCTGCCGAACCTCTATCTCTCGAACCGTGCCGCGCAATTGTCGGGGGTCTGGTTCTACGGCTTCAACAAGCGGATGGGGCAGCTTGCGATGGGCAATGCCGACTATGCCGTCGCCACTCCGGAGGGCCAGCCCGTCTGGTCCGCCCGCTATCAGGATCGCGGCTTTGCCCGCTCGCTGTTCGACAGTCCCGACGCCGCGCGCGTCCAGACCCTGTGCGACCAGGTCATCGTGACGCAAGGCAAGTTCAGCCGTTGGCAGTTTTCCAGCTTCGATTTCAGTCTGGGCACGGCCGAGATCACGCCGGTCTCCGCCCAGATCGATGTCAGCAACGCCGGCCTCGCCCAGCTGCCGGCCGGTCGGATGACCGCCCGCCCTCTGGCAATGGATGGCGATGGTGTCCAGCACCCGCAGGGCCTGCCCGGAGCCTTCCGCATCCGCACCAGCTGGACCCTGTCGAATCCATTGGACTCACGGCGAATTGCCCGTTTAGAAGCGGCGCGGACGAGGCTACCGTAAGGTCGACTTGTAGGGGGTAAGGGCAAATGCCCAAAGGGGATATCGACGGCGGCGGAGGGCGCAGGCAGGTCACTGCCGTCTTCATCGACCTGGAGAATTTCAGCGCCATTGCCAGCGAGGCCGATGCCGAGGATCTGCAATCCTGGCTGGACGACTATTACCGCCAGACCCGCCTTCTGATCGAGGCCGCCGGCGGCGAGGTCACGGAGTATCTTGGCGACGGCGTGGTCGCGATCTTCGGCCTGTCGCGGACCGAGGAACTGTCCGCCGACCGCGCTGTCGATGCGGCGTTGCGTGCCGTCCAGTCGATCCGGCTCAGCTACCACAACCGCACCACCGTCCGCCTTCGTGCCGGGGTCGCAACCGGAGAAGCCGTGGTCCGCACCGGCCCCGACGCCGAGGGGCTGCCGCGCCTGACCGGAGCCGTTACCACGCTTGCCGAACGGATCCAGTCCCAGGCCGAACCCGGCACCGTGCTTATCGCTGAAGACACCCGTGCCTTGTGCCGGGGCCGGTTCGAGACCCGCGCCCTTGGTCCGCGTCGCCTGAAAGGCTTCGCCGAGGACGTGGCGCTGTTCGAAGTCACCGGCCGACTGCCCGCCGGGGGCATCGACCAGCCCGAAACCTTCGTCGGCCGCGCGCGCGAGATGGCCAAGCTGATCGCCGCCGAAGGCCCGGTCCTGATCATCGGGCAGGCAGGCGTCGGCAAGACGGCCTTCGTCGGCCATGTCGCCAGCCAGTTTGCGGCGAAGTCGGTGTTTCAGGGCGATGCCATCGGCCACGGGTCTTCCTACCTGCCCTTCCGCGACTGGCTGCTGGACCGGATCGGCAACCCGAACCCCGACTACGCCGTCCTGGCCGAGGCCTTCCCGACCCTTGCCACCCAGGACCGTCAGGCCCTTGCCCTGATCCTGGGCCTGCCCGAAGGTCAGGTGCTGATTGCCACGCTGTCCAGCCTGGCCCTCAAGGGTCTGATCGAGACCGCGCTCTGGCGCGCGATCCTGGCCCGGCAGCAACGCGGTCTCCTGCTCTTCGAGGACCTGCACTGGTTCGACATCGCCAGCCTTGATGCGCTGAACGCCATCCTCTCCGCGCCCGAGGCCGCACAGTTCACCCTGATCCTCACCAGCCGCGAGGATGCCAAGCTTGGCCGCCACCTGACCAGCCAGGGCCTGATGACCCTGCCACTTGATCCGCTCCCGGACGAGGACGCGCGGGTGCTTCTCGACCGCCTGTCCTCGGCGCTCGACCCCGCCACACGGGCGGAAGTCCTGCACCGCGCCGGGGGCGTGCCGCTGTTCCTGCACCAGCTTGCGCGTCGCGGCGCCGGGGCCACGGCGTTGCCCGCCACGCTGATGGACCTTCTGGGCGAACGCATCGACAGCACGGGCGAGGCAAAGCCTGTCCTGCAACGCGCCGCCGCCCTTGGCCGCAGTTTCCGGGTCGAGATGCTGCAGGCGCTTGACGGCGAGGATCCCGTCCCCCACCTCCGTGCCGCTGCCCGCGCCGGGGTTGTCGTTGCCCGCCCCAACAATGCCTGGGAGTTCGCCCACGCATTGCTGGCGCAAGCCGCCTACCAGTCGATGCTGCGCCGCACGCGCGAGGGGCTGCACGCCCGTATCGCCGACATGCTGCAGGCGGCCTTCCCGCAAGTGCTGGCGCGGGAGCCGGGCCTTCTGGCCGATCACCAGCACAAGGCCCGCCAGATCCTGCCCGCCATCGTCAGCTACCTTCAGGCCAGCCAGAAGCTTCTGATGCAGGGCGCCTTCGCCGACGCCGAAAGCATGGCCCGCGCCGCCAGTGGCCTGTGTGAAGACCTGCCCCCGGAGCAGCGCCCCGAACTGGAAATTGCCGCTCACACCATGATCGGGTCGGTCCTGATGCAGGTGCAGGGCTTCACGGCGGATCCGGTGCGCAAGGAATTCGACACCGTGCTCGACATTTCCAGCGCGCAACAGACCCTCGGGCCCAACACGGCCCCCGCGCTTCTGGGCGCGCATACCCATGCCATCATCTCGGCTCAGGAAGCCCGCGCCAACCGGCTGGGCGATCTGATGGACCGAATGGGCGACAGCCTGCATGACAGCCCCGAGGCGACCGAAATCCGGATTGTGGCGCTTGCGGCCCGCAATGGCACCCGATTCTACCAGGGCCGTTTCGTCGAACAGCTGGAGTGTATCGGGCAGATCCGCCCGCTTTACCGGCTGGAGAAGCACGCCGGGACGATCGCCCGCTACGGCATGGACATGTTCGCCGCCGCGCAGATGTTCGAAGGCCCCAGCCGCGCGATCCTTGGCCAGACCGACCGCATCCCCGCGCTGGTCGCCGAGACCGATGCGCATCAGGCTGCGCTCTCGATCCCGGTGATGCAGCCCTATGCGCTGGTCTGGGGGGCGGTTCCCCTGTTCTATGCCGGCCACCTTGATCAGGCCCTTGACCGCCTGGACCGCGGGATCGCGGCCGCCGAGGCGCAGGGCGCGCTCTTCTGGTTGTTCATCGGCAAGACCTGGGCTTGTGTGATGAACCCGGAGCTGGCGAAAACGCCCGAGGGAATCGCAGGTTTCGGCCAATTGATTGACACCTTGCGCGCCATCGGGGCCAATGTCGGCGTGCCCTATTTCTCGGCTGTCCATTCCGCCCGTATTCTTGCCGCCGGTCGCGCTGACGAGGCTCTGGCCATCTCCTCTCGCGCCATCGCCGAAACCCAGGCCGAAGCCTTGCATTGCTGGTATGCCGAGATCCTGCGCCTGCATGCTGCCAACTGTCGGGCCGCAGGTCGGCTGGCGGATGCGCAGGCTGCGCTTGACCTGGCAGTCGAGGTGGCGACCAGGCAGGGGGCCGCCCTCTGGCTGGTCCGCGCGCTGCTTGACCGGATCGCGACAGGTGGCCCGTCCGATGGTCTGGCCGAAGCGGTTGCCCGTTTCCCGCGGGACTCGGGGCTGGCCGAACTGGCGCAGGCCCGAAGCCTGTTGGCGGTGTCGTGACGATCGCGGCACTCCTTGCCCATGACCTGCCGCTGTTCCAGGGCCTCACCCCGGCGGATCTCGCCGGGATCGAGGTTCCATTCACCGAACGCCAGCTTGGTCCATGGGAAATCCTGTTCAACCAGAAGGACCAAAGCCGCGAGGTCCATTTCCTTCTCTCCGGCACGCTGATCGCGCTCTACTGGACGGCCGAAGGTCGTGAGGTGATCTTCACCCGCTTTGCTTCCGGTGCCCATTTCGGAGAACTTGCCGCACTTGACCAGGGCGACCGCTCGCTTGCGGTGGTGGCCCGCAGCGAGGCAACCGTCCTGACGCTGTCGGCGCACACCTTCCGGATGCTGTTCGATCGCGTCCCGACCCTGCGCTGGCGGATCACCGAAGCCCTTGTGGCCCGGATCCGCACCCTGACAGCGAAGAACCTCGAGCTGACGACCTCCAGTGTCGAACAGCGCGTTGCCTCCTACCTGTTCGGCCTCGCGGTCGATCGCGACCAGCTGCGCGCAGGCGGGGTGATCGACAATGCCCCGACCCATGCCGAAATTGCCGCCACGATCGGCTCGAACCGCGAAATGGTCAGCCGGATCATGAGCTCCCTCGCCAAGCGCGGCGCAATCAAGACCGCGCGCCAGAAGATCGAGCTTCTCGACCCCAAGGTCCTGACGGCCGAGTTCTGATCCCCTCTCCCGCGCTTTCCCTTCCCCAAATATCCCCTGCGGAGCACGCCGAGGCCTTTTGCGTCCTTCACGCAAAAGGCCGAGACAAAGAACTTGCGGCGCAAGCCGCTCCATTTGAAAACCGCCCCAAACCCGCGATGCGCTCAGGCCACCTGCACCCCGGTCCCCCAGGCCTCGCATTTCCGCATCAACTCGGCCGGCAGGGCCACGTCGGTGAAGAGCGTGGTGATTTCCGAAAGCGAAGCCAGCCGAGCCGGGGCCGAGCGGTCGAGCTTGGAATGGTCGCAGACCAGAAAGGTTCGCCGTGACTGCTGGATGATCGCCTTCGACACCCGTACCTCGGCAAGGTCGAAGTCCAGCAGATCGCCGTCCCGGTCCAGCGCCGAGACGCCGATGACCGCGTAGTCGACCTTGAACTGCTCGAAGAACTGCGTGGTCAACTCTCCCACCAGCCCGCCATCCGTCCGCCGCAAGGCCCCGCCGGCCACCACGATCTCGCAGCCCGGATTGGCGACCAGGATGTTCGCGACGTTCATGTTGTTGGTGATCACGGTGATGTTGCGGTGGTTCAACATTTCGCGTGCCACCGCTTCGGTCGTGGTGCCAAGGTTCAGGATCAGGCTGCAATTGTCCGGGATCGCCGCCGCGCAGGCCCGGGCGATTGCGGCCTTCGCCGCCTCGTTCATCTTGCGCCGGGCCTCGTAGCCGATGTTCGCGACGCCGGTCCGCAGCACGGCCCCGCCATGCACCCGGTCAAGGTGTCCGGCGTCGGCGAGGTCGGAAAGGTCGCGGCGAATGGTCTGCAACGTCACGTCGAACCGTGCCGCAAGGTCCTCGACCACCACCCGTCCCTCGGCCCGGGCCAGTTCCAGGATTTCCGATTGCCGGAAGTTGAGCGCCACGTTCCTTTTCCTTCGCAAGCCGCGTTTCCGTGTTCTGCCACGCGAGATGAAGTTTGTCAGCGACTATCTTCGCCCGAAATCTTTCGCTATTTTTCGTATGTGGAATTTGCCCGCCGCATGTGCGCGCATGTCGCAAGGCCATTGCGCGGCGATGTTCGTTTTAATAGAAAGCGCGCGAAAACGAAAAATTACGGTTGACGGAATCGTGGCAATCAGCCCAGTTTGCTGACCGGGGGAGGAACCCAAGTGACAGACGTGACAGCAGGGGTTGCCAGCGACCTCTTCATCATCGGCGGAGGGATCAACGGCTGCGGCATTGCCCGCGACGCCACCGGGCGTGGTCTCACCGTCACGCTCGCCGAACAGGGCGACCTGGCGCAGGGCACGTCCTCGGCCTCGACCAAGCTGTTCCACGGCGGGTTGCGCTATCTGGAGTATTTCGAGTTCCGACTGGTCCGTGAGGCGCTGGAGGAACGCGAGACGCTCCTTGTCGCGATGCCGCACATTTCCTGGCCGATGCGCTTCGTGCTGCCCCTCAGCCCTGACATGCGCTTCGACAACGACACGCCCACAGCCCGCCTCCTTGGCTGGGTGATGCCCTGGGCCAAGGGGCGCCGCCCCGACTGGCTGATCCGCCTCGGCCTCTTCCTTTACGACACGATGGGCGGTCGCAAGATACTTCCCGCGACCCGCACTGTCGATCTGACCAGGGATCCAGCCGGGAAGGCCCTCAAGCCGACATTCCGGAAGGCCTTTGAATACTCCGACTGCTGGGTCGAGGATTCCCGCCTTGTGGCGCTGAATGCCCGCGATGCGGCCCAGCGCGGTGCCCGCATCCTGACCCGGACCCGCGTCACCAATGCCGAGCGCCGCGACAACCTCTGGCATGTGACCACCGAAGGCCCCCAGGGGACCGCGCACCACCAGGCCCGCGCCCTCGTCAACGCCGGCGGACCCTGGGTCGAGGATGTGATCCGCAACGTCGCCCGCATCAACTCCAGCGAAGGCGTCCGCCTCGTGCGCGGATCGCACATCGTCACGAAGAAGCTCTTCGACCACGACCGCTGCTACTTCTTCCAGGGGACTGACGGCCGCATCATCTTCGCCATTCCCTACGAGCAGGACTTCACCCTGATCGGCACCACCGACAAGGACCACACGGCGGCCCCGAAGGACGCCCGCTGCACGGATGAGGAACGCGATTACCTGTTGGCTTTCGCCAGCCAGTACTTCGCCAAACCCGTCACCAAGGATGACGTGGTCTGGACCTATTCGGGGGTGCGTCCCCTGTACAATGACGGCGCGAAATCGGCCACGGCAGCGACCCGCGACTATGTTCTGAAGCTGGACCAGTCCGGCGCGCCGCTGTTGAACGTTTTCGGCGGCAAGATCACCACCTATCGCCGCCTCGCCGAATCCGCGCTGTCGAAGCTGACCCCGTTCTTTCCGCAGGCAAGACCCGCCTGGACCGCCCGCGTCCCGCTCCCGGGCGGCGACTTCCCGCATGACGGGGTGGCGGACCTGACCGCCAGCCTCATGGCGAAGCACCCGTTCCTCACCGACTACTGGGCCGCCCGCCTGGTCCGCGCCTATGGAACCGAGGCGGCGACGATCCTTGGCCAGGCCACCACGGCCGAGGCGCTGGGCCAGGACTTCGGCGCCACGCTGACCGAGGTCGAGGTGCATTGGCTCATGTCACACGAATTTGCGGCCACTGCGGCAGATGTCGTCTGGCGGCGCTCCAAACTGGGATTGCGGATGACCGCGGACCAGATCGAACGACTTGACCGCTTCATGGCGGACGCCGCCCGGGCCGTCAGCCCGGCGGCGGAATAGGGGGAACGATGGCGCTGGAACTTCGGGGCGTCTCGCGGGCAGTCGGGGGAAGGGTGCATATCCACCCGATCGACCTGACGCTGCAGAGCGGGACGATGAGCGTCCTGCTTGGCCCGACCCTGTCGGGCAAGGTGAGGCTGGACCGTCAGTCCGATGACGCGGTCAAGTTCCGCTGCACTCTGGGCGCGACCAAGATCACCGGGTCGGAAGCCGTTGTTCACCTGACCCACGGGGCAGACCGCTGGGGCGGGCTGGTTCACGGCGTGCATGGGCTCGGTCAATTCGAGGATCTACCTGATGATGAACGTGCTGATCACCGTCGCCGTCGCCGTCGCCCTGGCCGCCGCCGAAGCGTTACGGGTCCGGGCGGAGCGCATCAGGTCCTCCCGGACTCACGTTTCTTGGGCAAGAAATCTGGCAGGAATTTTGCTTGATATTCCTGTCTTCCGGTGCTGGCGTTCGGCTTCGGCCACAGGTTAAGATTCTCCTAACGTCCGTGGTCAACATCTTGTAATCATTCAGTCTCTCGCGTTTGTCCACCGTGGACACATCACCCGCAGGCCCGACCCAATGACCCATATCCTCGCTATCGACCAAGGCACCACCTCCTCCCGCGCGATCCTGTTCGACGCGGCCCTTCGCCCCGTCGCTCAGGCCCAGGAGGAGTTCCCCCAGCACTATCCAAGCCCGGGCTGGGTGGAACACGACCCCGCCGATCTGTGGTCCACCGTCGCCGCCACCGCCCGGGCCGCGATCGAGAAGGCCGGCGTCGGTGCGACCAGCATCGCCGCCATCGGCATCACCAACCAGCGCGAGACGACGCTGATCTGGGACCGCAAGACCGGCCAGCCGATCCACCCCGCCATCGTCTGGCAGGACCGGCGGACGGCGGACACCTGCGCCGCCCTCAAGGCCGCCGGGCACGAGGCCATGATCACCGCCCGCACCGGCCTTCTTCTTGACCCCTACTTCTCCGGCACCAAAGTGAAGTGGCTGCTCGACCACGTCGAAGGGGCGAGGGCGAAGGCGGAGCGCGGTGAGCTTGCTTTTGGAACCGTCGACACCTGGCTGATCTGGAACCTCACCGGGGGCCGCGTCCACGCCACCGATGCCACCAATGCCTCGCGCACCCTTCTGTACAACATCGCCACGGGGGCCTGGGACGCCGACATCTGCGACCTTCTCGGCGTGCCGCTTTCCCTCCTCCCGGAAGTGAAGGACTGCGCCGCCCCCTTCGGGATGACCCGCCCCGACCTTTTTGGCCGCGAGATCCCGATCCTGGGCGTTGCGGGCGACCAGCAGGCCGCCACCGTCGGCCAGGCCTGTTTCAGCCCGGGCATGATGAAATCCACCTATGGGACCGGCTGCTTCGCCCTTCTCAACACCGGCACTGACATGGTCCCGTCAAAGAACCGGCTTCTGACCACCATCGCCTATCAGCTGAAGGGCCAGCCCACCTACGCCCTCGAAGGCTCGATCTTCATTGCGGGGGCCGTGGTCCAATGGCTGCGCGACGGCCTGAAGATCATTCGCGAGGCAAAGGAGACCCAGCCCCTCGCCGAAGCGGCCGAGGAAGCGCAGGGTCTGATCCTGGTGCCCGCCTTCACCGGACTTGGCGCACCCTACTGGCGGCCAGACTGCCGCGGCGCGGTCTTCGGACTGACCCGCAACTCCGGCCCGGCCGAGTTTGCGCGGGCGGCCCTTGAAAGTGTCGGCTACCAGACCCGCGACCTTCTCATGGCAATGCGGGCCGACTGGGGCGCGGCGGCGGACGGTGTCCTGCGGGTTGACGGCGGCATGACCGCCAGCGACTGGACGATGCAGTTCCTGTCCGACATTCTCGGCGCGCCAGTGGATCGGCCCAAAGTGACCGAGACGACGGCCCTTGGCGCAGCCTACCTTGCCGCGATGCAGGCCGGCGTTGCTGGCGGTCCTGAGGAGTTCGCGAAATCCTGGGCGCTGGACCGCAGATTCACGCCGCAGATGGACGCGGCATCCCGTGACGCGAAATATGCCCGCTGGGGCAAGGCCGTCGCGGCGACGATGTCGGTATGACACCGTTCTGCATCACCAGTCCCGGTCGAATTCTCTTTGGCCGCAATGAGGCTGCCAAGGCCCCCGGACTGATCCGCGCTTTTGGTGCGCGCGGGATCGTCGTCCATGGCGCCAATGCCGCGCGAGCAGCCTGGCTCGTGCAGGCACTTGGCCCCGGAGTGCTGACGATAGCCTGTGCCGCAGAGCCCAGGCTGCCAGACCTGCTGACCGCCCTCGGCATCGCGCGAAGCCATCGGCCAGACTGGGTCGTCGCACTTGGAGGCGGAGCGGTGCTGGATCTTGGCAAGGCGCTGGCTGGCCTTGTCCCGGCGCCGGACGGACCGATGGAGCATCTTGAGGTGGTGGGCAGGGGGCTTCCGCTGAAGGCTGACCCCTTGCCTTTCATCGCGTTGCCGACAACGGCGGGAACCGGGGCGGAGGTGACGAAGAACGCGGTCATCGGTATTCCTGAAATGAGCCGCAAGGTTTCACTGCGCGATGACCGGATGGTTGCCCGTCTGACCATCATCGATCCTGCGCTGACCGATGGCTGTCCCAAGGCCGTCACGCTGGCATCCGGCCTTGATGCGGTGACGCAGGTGATCGAGCCCTTCGTCTCGACCAAGGCAACGCCCTACACGGATGCCCTGACCCGGCCAGCGGTCGCTCTGGGGATGCAATCGCTCATGCGGTTGATGCAGGGCGAAGACGCGGAGGCGCGTGACCGGATGGCCTGGGTCAGCCTGTGCGGCGGGCTGTCGCTGGCCAATGCGGGACTTGGCGCGGTGCATGGGCTGGCCGGGGTGATCGGCGGCACGACGGGCGCAGCGCATGGGGCGATCTGCGGGGCCCTGCTGGGGCCGGTCCTGGCCGCGAACCGGAAAGCGGCGGCCGGCTCGGCGCGTGAGCGGCTGGATCAGGTCTGTGCCACCCTGGCCGAGGCGCTGGGGTCTACGGCAGACGAGGCCCCCATGGCGCTGCAAGCCTGGTCCTGGGCAGAAGGTCTGCCGGGCCTTGCGGCCCTGGGCGTGTCCGAAGAACAGCATGCCGGGATTGCCTTCGCCTCACTTCAGGCGTCCTCGATGCAGGGAAATCCCGTCCGACTGGATCAGATCGCGCTTGAAGCCGTGCTTGCCGCTGCCTGAGACGCTGCGCGCAGAATGCCGATTGACCAGGATCAAGGCTGTCGGGCCGCGATGGCGCTAGACTCGCCGCAATACGAAGCTGGGCCGGAGGACTTCTGCCATGCGCCTGATGATGGTTCTCTACTCGATGATAGCGACCGCGATGGCCGGGACTGGCGTGATTGCAATCCTGAGCATGGGCTACGGCACCCTTTGGCCCATCATCATCGCCGCTGCCGCCGGAGCGGCCCTGGCCCTGCCGGTCGCCTGGGCGGTGGCCAAGCAGATCGAGTGATCAGGCCTCCAGGAAGACCCTGACTGTCTCTTCGAATTCGCGGGGCTTCTCGGCATGCAGCCAGTGTCCTGCACCGGGAATTTTCGCGAACCGCGCCTTGGGGAAGTGGGCGCGGATCGTCTCGCGGTGTTCGGGGCGGACATACGGGCTTTCCGCCCCGGTGAGGAACAGCGCGGGGTGGTCGAAGCTGCCTTCGGTGCCGGGCCAGCCGACGATCTTCGGCATCTCGGCTTCCAGCACCGCGAGGTTCAGCTTCCAGCGCGGCGGATGTTGGCGGAGGTCCAGCGACTGCAGGAAGAAGGCCCGCAAGGCAGGGTCGTCGATCTTGAGGGCAAGCGCCGCATCGGCTTCGGCGCGCGACTTGATCCGTGAGAGGTCCAGCGAGGCCATCGCCTGCGCGTTGCGGGTCTGGTCGTGCTGATAGGGAACCGGGGCGATGTCGGCCACGATCAGGCGGCGGATCAGGTCGGGTCGGGTCAGCGCCAGCTGCATCGCGGTCTTGCCGCCCATCGAATGCCCCAGAAGGTCGACCGGCGCGCCGAGGTCTTCGATCACTTTGGCCAGATCCTCGGCCATTTCCGGATAGCCTTGGCTGGGGAATCGTGGGCTTTCCCCGTGGTTGCGCATGTCGACGGCCACCACCTCGCGCCGGTCGGCCAGACGGCGGGCAATCACGCCCCAGTTCCGGCCCGAGCCGTACAGGCCATGGGCGATGAGCAGGATCGGGGCATCCTGGGCCTGCGAAGCGGGGTGGCGGATCATGGCGAGCATGGAGATTTTCATAGCGATCCCGCGCGCTTCAGGCCAGAGCGGTTGATCATCGGGCCGAACAACTCTAGGTTCGGCGGGATGCGGCGAAGGGGTGTCGAATGAGTGCGGTGACGATCCAGCAAATGGCGGATCGGGTGGCCCAGCTTCTGGAAGAGAGGTTGGGGCTTGGGGGCCGCGACCTGTCGGCCAAGCTGAAGCGTGGCGGAAGGGCCTTGCCAAAGAAGGTCCGGGAAAGCGGGAAACTGCTCGCCCAGTCGGCGCAGAAGGGGCAGAATCCGAAGCTGCTCGGCCAGATCGATATGGGCGAAGTGACCGAGGCCTATGATGTCTGCGTGAAGCACCTGATTGCGATCGATCCGGTGGGCCGTCGGCGGGACCTGTTTGCGGGGATGATCGGCTCGGTCGGGTTCGGGGTGCTGGTCCTGCTGGTCGCCCTCTTCGGCTTTCTGGCCTGGCGCGGGTATTTCTGACACTGTCCACGGTGGACATTTCAGGATAATCAAGCTATATCAATGGCTTGATTTTTGACGTTTACGATTTGGCAAGGTTTTCCGCACCAGTTCCGACGGCCATCGGTCTTGAGGAAAGCGCACCTCGACTGACCAGAGTTACCGTCACGAAGGCCACATAGAGCAGAAGATACCAGGACCCGAGCTTGGCGAAACTGACGATCTGGCCGGGGGCCTGGCCCGAGTAGATCCAGGTCCCCGTGACGGTGCCCACATTCTCGGCGACCCAAAGGGCGACGGCGGAGAGCACAGCCGCGACGGGCAGGGGCATCCACCAGTGCCGGTCGTGGATGCGGAACCAAATCCGGGTGCGCCAGTAGAGCGCGATGGTGGCGACGAACAGCAGGACGCGGATGTCGGGCAGGAAATGGTGCGCGAAGAAGTTCAGATAGATCGCAGCGGCGAGGGCCACGGTCAGCGGAAAGCTGGGGTACGGGGCGAAGCGCATGTCGAAGACCCGGATCACCCGGGCCATGTAGCTGCCGACGGCGGCATACATGAAGCCGGAGAAGAGCGGCACGCCCATCAGCTTGAAGATCCCCGGCTCGGGATAGGCCCAGGACCCGGCATGGACCTTGAACCATTCCATCGCCGTGCCGGTAAGGTGGAAGAGGAGGATGACGCGGGCTTCCTCCCAGGTTTCCAGTTTCGTCGCCAGGAAGAGGACTTGCGTGGCGATGGCGAAGAGGAACAGGAAATCATAGCGTTGCAGCGGCCATCCGGGCTGCCAGGCAAGTTTGGTGGCGATGATGACGGCCAAAAGGAGCCCTCCGAAAAGACAGGCCCAGCCTTGCTTCAACACGAACATCACCAGTTCGGCCACGGCGAAGGGGAGCCGGGCGCGGGCCCAGTCGCCCATGCGGTGTTCGAGGGAACGGGTGTCTGGGGCGGTCATGAAGGTCCTGCCGGTTTGGTCGGCGGATGTGACCGGGGGCAGGGGGGCGCGTCAAGGTGGGGGATCGCCCCCTTGGGCCAGCTTGGCAATTGAAAGGAGCGCGTTCCGCGCGAAGTCCGTTTGTCTCGCCGTTTCGCGTGAAGGACGCAAAACGGCTCGGCGGGCCTCCGGCGGGGATATTGGGGGGAGGGAAACTCCGGGGCGCGGATCAGGCAGTCGGCCAGGCCACCACAGTCAACTCGGGCCAGAGCGCGCATTGGCGAGCGGCTTTCGCGGCATGGGTGGCACGGTTGTCGAGAGCCGGGTTCGGAGTCAGGCGGAAGCTGAAGATGTCGTCAAGGCCGTAGGGGGCGTAAAGGTCGAGACTGCTGTCTGTCAAGCGGGCGCCAATGCAGTGGGTCTTGCAAGCAAAGAAGTCGATGGCCTCGTGCGACGCGGTGAGTTGCGGATAGGGCTGTCCGAAGTGGGCAGGATACCATAAAT
>Ga0075154_10001093_pt1 | contig 20163 bp, 23 predicted proteins | sample JI71714BDNA_FD_70965 | JGI IMG/M metagenome (GOLD analysis project Ga0075154, IMG submission 70965) | Wastewater effluent complex algal communities from Wisconsin, to seasonally profile nutrient transformation and Carbon sequestration -... | ecosystem: Engineered > WWTP > Effluent > Algae...
GGGGCCATCTGATACACACAGCCATTGTTTGTACCTCACATTTCTCCTGTGTGCACCATCTGGCCCGCTGCCCCGAGAATTCTTCTTGCTTATATTACCACCTCTGGTGGTATGTTTTTTATGGCATTTTCAAGGCTCAAGGCTGAATAACCTGGCTGCCAGTGTTCGTACCTCACAAATTCCTTAACCGAGCCTAAAGGCATCGGAGAAATTCCACTCCCTATTTTCACCACTTCTAGTGGTCTGTTTTCAGTTGCATAATAAATCTATATAAAAAGTTTTCTTTCTATTTATTACATAATTCAGGTTCAATAAAAAATCTCTCTTATATTTGCACTTTACGCTCTAGTATTTTCTAGTATAGCATTAATAGATATTAAGAATTAATTAGCATCTTCAGATTAAATACATTGTAAAAAATATGGCAAAATGTAAAGCACTTTTTAATAATAATCTATATTAAAATCAAAACATAAAATGACCAATTTAACTACGTTAAGACATAAAAACGGCATTGGTATAACCTTACTAGACATTAACTTAGCCTCTGATTTATCGTCTTCAAACATTATCAAAATCCAAGAATTGCTAAATATACATAAGGTAGTCATATTTAAGAATCAACATTTATCCGATGAAGAATTAAGTGATTTTGCATTTCGATTTGGTCCTCCATTTACACCTGACAACAAGTATCCTGTTTTAGGAAGTCAGCATTCCATAAATCCAATTGTTATAGTTGGAAATCAAGCAAACGAATACACGAAATCATATTTGGGGCATCAGGAAGTTCTCCCTCATTCTGACCATCAATGGTTAAAATGTCCTTCTTCCGCTTCGTTACTTTATGCATTAGATATTCAGCCAAATTCTGCCCCTACAATTTGGTTCGACATGGTTGAAGGTTATAAAATGCTGGATTCTGAAACCAAAGCAATTATTGATGACTTAAAAATAATAACTTATAACCCTTTTTTCAGACCCTTTGGTTCAGTTTCGGCTAAATATGTTAATCGAAATATAGAAATACCACCTGGAGATATATTCCCTCATCCTTTGGTTAGAACACATCTTCTTACCCAAGAAAAAATACTCTTTATGAATATAGCATATGAAATAGAGTTTGAGAACATATCTATTGAAAAGGGCAATACACTCTTTAAAACATTATATGAACATATTCTTAATCTTAACTGTAAATATGAGCACAACTGGGAAAATGGTGATTTGGTTTTTTGGGATAACAGGGCTACTATACACTATAGACCATCATTTGGTTCAAATGTAAGACGAGTCCTAAAACGGATTACAATTGGTGGAGAAATGCCTTTTTAATGTTTATATAATTAAACTTACATTATAATGGATTTTGAAGAAAAAGCAGCGAAAATTATACTCATAGGTTGCGGACCGCATGCCAGAAGGGTTTATCTTCCCGCCATAAAAAGCATAAAGCACATAAATTTGGTTTTAGTAGTTGATTTAGAAAGCCAAGAATCAATTGTACGATCATCACTTACATTCTTTCAAGAAACAGAATTGCAATTAATCAAGCCCTTTGAAAATGATGTTCCTGAAGATTTTTCACAATTCCTGTCAAAATTTGTTAATGAAAATGGAATTTCTGGGGTTATAATTGCAACTGAGCCACTCGTACACAAAGCATATGCAAATTGGGCTTTACAAAATGGGCTAAATATTCTCATGGATAAACCCATAACTGCTAGATCTAATGCAGTTTCTAATAATGCAAGTGCGGTAGGAATATTGGATGACTTTTTACAAATACTAGAGAACTACAGATGCTTGCAGCATAGGAAAGAAACTATTTTTATGATCAACTCACACAGAAGGTTTCATGCAGGATTTGAATTTGTAAAAGAAAAAATTAAAGAGATAGGCGAAAAAACAAATTGTCCAGTAACTTTTATTCAAGCTTATCATTGCGATGGTCAGTGGAGACTTCCAAATGAAATAATCAATCAAGAATATCACCCTTATTGTTCGGGGTATGGCAAAGCATCTCACAGCGGTTATCATATTTTTGATACAATTTATCAGTTTTACAAAGCCGCCGGGGTTGAAAATAAGTTTGCCGATTCTATGGAAATTGTAAGCTCATTTATAAAGCCTAATGGGTTCTTTACCCAGATAAATGAAAAAGATTACATTAAGATTTTTGGCGAGCAGTATGCCACGGTAAATCAGTATAGTGATAAGCAACTAAAAGACTTGTGTAGTGATTTTGGTGAAATTGACCTCTCTGCCATAATCACTCTTAAAAAGAATGAAGAGGCAATGGCCAATTTTAATGTAAATCTTATTCACAATGGTTTTGCAGGTCGTACTTGGATTATGCCAGGAGATGACTTATATAAAGGAAATGGTCGTATCAAACACGAAAGTTATAATATTCAGCAGGGGCCATTTCAAAACATACAAGTTCATGCATATCAGGCAGCAGACAAACACGATGAGAATAATGGAAATGAAGATTATCTAGGAGGCAAAAATCATTTTGAGATTTATGTTTTCCGTAACCCAATGGTATCAAATAAATCAAAACAACCATCAGTATATACCTATAAAGATATTACTGATATTAGAAGCTCAAATACAGAATCAACTATTACAATGGAAATGGTAAAATTTGAAGTTGTGAAAGAATTTGTAGATTATCTTATTGGTAAAAGAAAAAAAGAATCCATCAATTCTCAAATTGAAGACCATGTAATTCCAGTTCAGATTATGTCTGGAATATATTCTTCTAATATCATGAAACAAAAAGATGGAAGCAATATTTTAAAATCACCTTGGGGTGAAGAAGTAAAAGAATATATAAAATGAAAACGATACTTATACATCCTGACGTAAAAGGAGCAGAAGAATTTCGTAATATATTAAGTAATTCTTTACCTCTTTATAATATTACATCTTCTATTGAAGAAAATGAGCTTTCCGATATTGATGTTGTAATTATTTGGCGTATTATACCTGATTACATTAGCAAGTTACCAAATTTAAAACTAATACTCTCATGTGGAAGCGGCATAGATCATCTTGCTGATTTATCCCCCATACCACATCACATTCCTTTAATTAGGCTGGTCGATCAATATTTAAGAAATCGTGTTTCAGATTATGTGCTAATTCAAATATTGGAAAAGTATTTCCCTAATTTAGCATTTACGGATTTAGTTAGTGACAAGCAGGTAATCTTTGAAGTTCTCAGGAAAACAAATCTAAATGTAGGGATAATGGGCCTTGGTATAATAGGATCAAATATTGCACAAAAACTCATAGCCTATGGTCTCCGTGCGTCAGGATGGGTAAATACACAAAAGGAGCGAGTTATAAGTGATGTTTACATTGGTAAAAGTGAGCTTAATATTTTTGCTCAAAGTGCCAACATTTTAGTATGCCAATTGCCTTTAACAAAAGAGACTAAAGGTATTTTAAATACAAATTTATTTACCCATTTACCAGATGGTGCATTTTTGATAAACGTAGGTAGAGGTGCACATTTAGTAGAATCAGACCTACTTTTAGGGTTAGAAAACGGAAAGCTATCAGGTGCTTGCTTAGATGTTTTGCAGGCGGAACCACTGCCGTCAGGTCATCCTTTTCAGATAGTTCCCACAATAAAAGTAACACCACATATTGCTGGCTATATAGGTTCAGATACCCAAGCTCCATATGCTTGTGACGTTATTAAAGCTTACTTCGAAAGCAGAGAAATAGAAGGAATTGTAAACTATAAATCAATGTATTAAATTTATGAATGTAGTATTAAATTCTATCCCTAAGATCATTATTCATTGCCAATACGTGTATGGCATTGGCCATTTAGTTCGAACTATTGAATTGGCTCAAAGTTTAAGCAAAAGTTTTCAGGTGTTTATAATCAATGGTGGTGAAACCGTACCAAATTTCTATTTGCCAAAAAACGTTGAGTTTATTCAGCTTCCTGCTATTTATAAGAAAGAGCACAATAATACATTAATTCCAGTCGATTCTACTTCGAGTATAGAAGAATGTTTCCAAAATAGAAAAATAATTATAACGCAAAAAATAGAAGAAATACAACCATCCATACTTATTACAGAGCATTTCCCATTTGGATTGTTGTTCGAAAATGAAGTAACCCATTTAATATCCAAGATAAAGTCGATCAATCCTTCATCTAAAATCATATCTAGCATACGAGACATTGTAGAGTCAAATGGTGGAGGAAAAAACGATGAATATATTTCTGACTTGATTAATAAATTATACGATCTAGTTCTAGTGCACGGTGATATAAATTGTGTCCATCTGAAACAAAGTTTTTCTGAAATAAGCAAAATATCAGTTCCAATACATCACACAGGTTACATTGTGAGGTCTATTCCAAGTATTGTAAGAGTAGATAATAAATTTCCTATCATCCTTGCTTCGATTGCTGGCGGCCGTTTAGGAAATGAGTTATTAGAAGCAGTAATTGATAGTCATTTATTAGTTAAAGAAAAATTAAAACATAAGCTAATCTTATTCTCAGGAGCTTTTCAAAATGAGTTCAAAGAACAAGAGGAAAAAATAATTGGACTTAATTCTGAAGACATTAAGTATTTTTGCTTTGATGGTTCAAGTTACCTAAATTATCTCTCACAAGCTGCCTTGGTTATCTCACTCGGTGGGTATAACTCAATAATGGAATCTGTATCAGCAAAAAAAACAATGTTGGTATATAAAAGAGGGTTTTCTGGTGGTAACGAGGAACAGGATATACGAATCAACCTTTTTGAAGATTTAGGCTGCTTGCAAATATTAAAACACACTGACCTTAATATTAATACATTACCAGGCCTAATTATTAATGCAATTAACAATCGCAAATTTCCTAATTTAAATTTGAACCTAAATGGTGCTAAAAATTCAGTTGATTTGATCATTGACTTGATAAACACTTAAATTTAACTAAAATGCTAAAACCTTTTAACATAAATATTTTATTGTATCACCAAGTTGGCGAAATACTACCTAATGATATAAATCTTGATTGTTTTTGTACCACATCTGAATTTTATCGTCAAATGCATTTTTTGAAGCAATCAAATTATAAAGTAATATCTCTATATGAAGCTTTAGCATTTAATTCCCAAGAAGTTGATAGAAATTATATCGTACTCACATTTGATGATGGATGTGAAAAGTTTTATGATACAATCTTTCCAATTCTAGATTCTTTTAATTTCACAGCCACTATTTACCCAATCACAGGCTTTTTGGGTAAGTTTTTTACACAAAATGGTAAGCATTACCCCCATCTAAAAATTTTATCAGAAGTTATGTTGCAAGAACTGAGCACATTGGGAGTTGAAATAGGTGCTCATACTGTAAACCATCATAAGTTAACACGAATATCAAAGTCAGATGCGGAATTTCAAGTTAATTATTCTAAAGATTATTTAGAACAATTATTAGGCAAGCAAATTCACTCATTTTCTTATCCGCATGGTGATTACAATGATGAAACTATTAGTATAGTAAAAGAAAGTGGATTCACTAATGCATTAACTTGTAAATCCGGATTTGCACATGATGCTCCATCATTTTTTGAAATTCCTCGCAAGTACATCACATATTTTGACAATATTGATAATTTTATTCATAAATTAAATTAGTATGATTGAAAATCCACCTTATCCTCTTTTTGAAAAGATTTCAATTGAAATAAATTCATTTTGTAACAGGTCGTGCTCATTTTGTACAAGATCTCAGGATGATAGAGAAAAGGTACGTATGACAGAACAGTTAGTCCACAAAGTGCTGTATGAGTTGGCAGATGTCAATTATAAGGGGCTAATTGCCTTTCATTTCTTTAAGGAAGTTTTTACGGACAATAGAATCTTTTCCTTTTTTGAAAAGTGCAAAGAAATAGGTTTAAATAATTACTTAGTAACTAATGGTGATTTCTTAAATAAGCAGGTAGTTAATAAGTTAAAAACATACAATATTAAAGAATTTGCTCTTTCAATTTATGATTGGAAAACAGAAGAAGAATTTCAAGAAAAATGCGATTATTTTAAACATGAACTCAATTTGTTAGATCATAATTGGGAGTTCTACATTATAAAAGGAGGTGAAAATTTTGGTAACAGAGCGGGTTATGTATCACACAAAGAGGAAAACCTCACATTGCCGCTTACGGCAGGTTGCTCCAAAATTGAAAATAAAATTGACATTAGATATGATGGTGCTGTAGTAATGTGCTGTTTAGATTATTATGCAATACATAAAATAGGAGACATTAAAAATGACAATATAATAGATATTTGGTATGGGGAAATAAGACAAAAGCAAATTAGCACCTTGCGAAAAGGGTTAAGAAAGAATTATAAATTATGTTCTAAGTGTTCAGATTATATTGTTAAGATTGATTAAATATATATTAATGCAATTAATGATTTTTATATCTAAAATAGTTTGCTACGTAAAAAGTGTATTCCTTTTACCATTAAATGTTTCGTCAATTGCAAATGAAATAAATCGAATTGACAGTAAGATAGATCTATTGAATCAAAAGATTCAAAACCTAAATCCTGATTTAACAAAGATTACCAGTGTTTGTCTTCATTCGTGTCAAGATATAAGTCAAAGCAGTAAATTGAAAATTTCATCAGAAATTAATAAAATTATTGAAAATCATTTTTTGCAAATAGAAGCATTATTGTCTATTTACAATTCTTTAGACAAAATAAAATATCTCCCTGCTACTAGAGGCTGGGCGGGTTCGCCTGATTTTTTACATAAAATTATGGAAATTATTCTAAAAAATAAACCTAATTTTGTTTTGGAGGCAAGTAGTGGAGTTTCATCTTTAATAATTGGCCTAGCATTAAAAATGAATAAATATGGAAGAGCATTGTCTTTTGAGCACGACTTATCATATGCTGAAATAACACGTAAAAACATCGAAATTAATGAAATAGAAAGTTCTACTGTAATAAACAGTCCAATAAACGATTGTTTAATTGAAGGGGAGATTTGGAAGTGGTATTCAACTGATGCGTTGAATCTTACAGATAACATAGATCTATTGATTATTGATGGTCCACCCAGAACGACTCAAAATTTAGCAAGATACCCTGCTATTCCAATTTTATATAAATATTTCTCAGATGATACAATTATTTTACTAGACGATGCAAATAGACCTGACGAGATTATTATTGTAGATAAATGGATTGAATACCTTAAAAACAAGGGCTGCACAATAATTATTGAACGTTATTTAAATTATGAAAAAGGTATGGTATTGCTAAATGTAAAGAAAGGTATATTGTAATTTAGCATGCATTGATATTAAATCCGAGAATACTTGATGCCAAAATAATCTCACCAATCTCCCCTCATCCTTTCAGCATACTTATCCCTAATTTCCTTCTCCAATCGATCATATTCAGCATCCGTCATGCTATTGTTATAGGACATAGCTTTAAGCAGCAACAATTCCTGTTGCAAAGTGATATCATCATCTGGTGCAAAATCTTCTTGATCATCGCTATGGTCCATAATCGGGTATTATTTTGTCCTGCAAATCTAACACTATATATCCAAATAAGCTATAATCACTTTTTGATTTCACCCCGTTTAGCCAATCCCAAGTTTATTTCTACCACACAAAACAGATACAAAGTTAGCTAAGGGAAATGAAATGTGCATGGTCCACTACGTTCTCCACCATACACTTATTCATCCCCTCGCGCTGTCAAGTACCTGTTAGTGTAGTCGTGTTGGCTGCACATTTAGTTTTTCATTTTATATTTATTAGTTATGAGTTTTTTACCAGATGTAGTAGGTCGTTTTGAGTTGGGTCGGGTTGTGATCAGTTCAGGAGTTTATGCAGCTACTCTAGAGCGTTCACCTTTAGGTCCATTTATTCGTTATTGTATAGAGCGTCATGTATTAGGTGATTGGGGTATTTGTCATTCAGATGATGTTATCCATAATGATGCAGCAGTTTCAGGTGGTGATAGTATTTGTTCAGTTTATCATGTTCCAGCAGGAGTTTATAGGCATCATAGTTTAGTTTTAGTAGTTACGGAGGCAGATAGGTCTTGTACCACAGTGCTTTTTGAGTCTGAGTTTTAGGTTGTATTGCTTTAGAATCTGTAAATTTGCCTTGAGATTGGAAACTACCTGAAATATTGAGGAAATAAAATGCTTTCTTTAAAAACATCCTTTACATTTGTGTCGAAAGTTAAAGTAGTTTTTTCAAATTAAAAGACTCTTAGAAAAAGAATCACATTATCAAATTCAAATATTAATTTGAGAGTTGTGAAACCGAGAGTTGGACGTCATTATAGAAAGACCATGGATAATGAAATCTTTTTCAAAAATCAACTATTTAAAACACTAGATGATAATTTAGTAGGACAAGTTTTTTGGAAGAAAATGTCTTTTGTAATCTTACCTTGTAATGTAACAATTGAAGTTCCTAAAAATACTTGGGATCAAATTATTAATTGGTGGGTTTTACCTCCAAGTACTGAAATTAAACTATCTATAGATCAGGTTGTCGAAACTCTAGCTTCAAGACAAGGACTTTTACCTCTTTGGATTAAAGTTAAACAACAAAGCAATGATTTGATCTTACTAAATATTAGCAGACGATTTAGAAAATTAAAAGACATTAAAGAGTTTCATAAAGACAATGAAAATATGCCATTTATTTTTGACAATTTCATTAACTTTGAATTTACCAACGAGATTCAAAAAATTGGATTGACAAGAAAACTTTTATGGAATTTTGAATTAACTGAGCAAGAGAAACGATTTTTTGAAAAATACCCATTGACTTTTACGGATATTAGACAATTTACTGAAAACCATTTTAAAAGTTATAGATATTTTCCACCAAACTATAATCATCGCAAACCAGACACTAAAAGTTATAGCAAATTAGTAATTAAAAAAGATACCGAATATTCTATAATTGAAAATATTGACACCACAAACGAGATAAATATTTTGACGACAGCGGATATTCACGAAATTTTAGACACATATTTAGACAAAGAAATGAATTACCAAATTGACAACATAACCATTAAAAGATAACTAACTCCCAAAATAGGTTCAAAAGTTCATTAGGTCCCACTGTTAAACCTTGCACAAAGCCGAGTAATCTTGCAATATCACATTTTCCATGTTTTTACATTAGAACAGTATGCTCGATGTAAAAATAAATAAAAACCGACCAGCAAAGATAATCCTTACCCTAGCTTTGTAAAGATCGAGCCTTGCAGGTTTCGGCGCAAAATATGGCTTGGATTCAGTGCATTGCTTTGTTCCTGTATATTTTACACCGAAAATCTTGACAAAGCTGCCTCCCCAATTATTTGCTGCTTATCGGTTTTATTTATGATATTCCATGTTTTTGGGACACTACACTACAAATGAGAACTTCAAATATCTAACCATTAACAAACTGCTAAAGACCTAAACACTACATCTAAAAACCAAAGTCAGCATTTTTAATCAATATAGCATTTGAGCAAATAACTAGCAATTCCGCAAATAAACCAATTCCGCAGTTCTTCAGCAATTCCACAAATACACCAAATTAACAATTCCCCATTCAACCTAGCTGCAGTTGTAAACCCGCCCGCTTTCTACCACACAAAACAGATACAAAGTTAGCTTCGGGAATGAAATATGCAAGGTCTGCCTCTGGCCTGCACCCTACGGGCGATCCACCTTGCATGTATTCATTCCCTCGCGCTGTCACGTATCTGTTAGTGTAGTCGAGTTGGCTGCACACTTAGTTTTTCATTTTACATTTCTTTTATTATGAGTACATTAGTTGCTTCTGTTCGTCCATTTCAGTCTGGTTCATTATTTATGTCTTCCGCTGTTTTTAGTGCCACTTGTGAGCATGTTCCGTTTGGTCAGTTTGTTCGTTCTTGTGTAGAGCGTCATTTGTCAGGAGATTGGGGAGATTGCTGCAGAGATGATGCTAGTCGTAATGATGCTGCTGTCTTAGATGGGAGTCGTCTCTTTTCAGTTTATCTTATTCCTTCAGGGTTGTTTGCTTTGGAGAGTAAGATTTGGATCATCACAGAGTCTAGTAGGGAGTACACTACAGTTATCTTTCCTTCAGAGTATTAGTCCACCATTAGGTAGTCCTGGGTGTTGTGCTCGGGACTATTTTTTATTTCACCTATTTTTTCACTTTTTAATTTATGACAATTATGAGAGCTCCATTAGTTCTTCCATCCCTTCCATTTGATCCTGGCACCATTATATTTAGTCCGGGTATCAGGTCCGCTTTAGTTTCATCTTCTGCATTGCGTCCATATTTAGATCATGTGCTAGAGTGCCATCTTGCCACAGATTTTGGTATAGTCACCAGAGCCATGAGATTTGATAATGTTTTGGCTGCATTGTTGGAGACTGGCCAGCTCACATCTAGGTACATCCTTCATCCATCCATCAGTCCACCACATACAGGGGTCATCATCACTACCCATTTGGATGAGCGTACTACCACGATTAGGTTTGCATCAGAGCAGATTTAGTTCTGCATTAGATAGTCTTGGTCTTTATGGCTGGGGCTATCTTTTAAAAACAATTGCATACATAGTCTCTCATTTTGAATTACTTCGGATATTCTAGATAATTAGACTATTTCTTTTCAAAAACTTTTATAAATTTGTGGTATCTAATATTACTCATCCAAATTTACATTCTTTCTCAGAAAATATAAATATCAAGACAAATGAAGAAGATAATTCTATTCCTGATTTTTTCATTATCAACTATCTTTTTAATAGCTCAATCTGATTTTAAACAATATAACATTTTAAACGGACAAAATACAAACCCTGTTTCTTATCGTCTATTCCCAACACAAAATATGTGGACGTTTATCAAATTAAATACTCGAAATGGACTAATGTGGCAAGTTCAATACGATATAAAAGGCGAGAATCGGTTTGAAACAGATTTAAATTTCAAACACCTTGTAACAAAAGAAGAAGAGTTTAATGACAGGTTTAGTCTTTATTCTACCCAAAACATGTATACATTTATTCTTATTGACCAACTAGACGGAAGAATGTGGCAAGTCCAATGGTCAATTGAACCAGAAAAAAGATTTATCATTTATATAAAATAACTTTTAAACGTGGTAATTGTCCACCTTTTTACACTACTTAAATATGCTTTAGATCATTTAATACTTGCACTAAAATTTCAAAAAGCAGCAAATTAATCAAATTTATTTTTCATATAACGCTTTGTGTTTGAAGTGGTAAAACATTTTACTCAAAACAACCCTCATTTGACCTTTGCAGAAATTCAAGAAAAGTTTCCTTCAATTTTTCAGGGTTCAATTGGTGTAATAAATAGACTTGAATATGTAAATGATAAATATAACGATGGTAAGAAAAAAAGACATTTTATAGATGAATCGGAAATATTAACAAGTGCAGATTCAATTAAATTTGTGGTATCATCAGAATGGGGTAAAGGAAATATCGGAAATATAGTTGATTTTGCAGAAAGGGAAAATTTTAAATTTGAAACTATTCCCTAACAAATCAACGCATCCACCATATCAACAAATCCACATTAAACAAAAAAAGGCCCCGAACCAGCGTCCAGAGCCTAACCCATGCAAAACAACCAAAACTCTATATGTTCGTCGTAGCGTCCCCACTACGATGCTGTATCATTAGGCATCCTGCCTGATTTCCTACCTTGCGGCCACAACCAATGCAATCCCTTCGACACGCCAAAACTTACAATTGCACCCACACATGCCAGGATACCAGTTTTGATGATGTCACTGCCATCTACGATGCCAATGAATGCGATCAAGGTACCACCTAGTGTTCCCACAGCTTGATCACTATGATGAATTCCCATCCCCATCAGACCCTCCTTCTTCTTTTTCGCCAATGGCATCATCACCCACATTGGTGATTTGACTCACAGCTGTAGCCACACCACCAGCTGTCACTAGATAACCACCTAAAGTGACCACTGCAGCAGGCAGCGATACAGGTGCTGTCAGCAACACAGTGCCCACACCTGCCATGATCAAACCAATATTTCTCAACACCTTAAAAAACTTCGGCGTTGGCGCCTTCGCTCTATCTATGATTTCACCCATGATCTTAATTTTAATTGTCGGATGAAATATTTTATTTGCCATATTTCCTTCCATTTTAAGGGAAGGAATTAAAAGGATGGGTAAAAACCAAACAAGAAAATTAAAATATTTCATACCCCTTGTTAATAAATTTTAATAAAATGACTTTTCTCTTCACTCTTCCTCAGATTCTCGATGATATAAGATAATGCCAATCTCGAATACTGTCCTTTCCCATTCCCACTCAAAGAAAACACCGGAGCTATACAGCCCCGGAGTTCCTTCTGAGCATCATTGGCCACATGTATCAGAATACCAGATCTATCCTTCACACTTTCCACTCTAAGGCATTCTCCGTGTTTTGGATGTTGAATGATGGACACAGGATAAACTCCTTCCGGCACACACGACACATTTCGCTCATTATTTGCCCATCCTAATTCAATACTCTGACACACATAGACACCATTGATAAGAACCTTCCCATCTGTCCAGCCATCCCGATAAAACCTTTGAAGCTCAATTGTCATTAATAAAAACTTTACTGAATAATAATCCTGTCTTTAAACCTTGATATAAATATTTGTCTGTACGGATGGACCGTTCAAAAAACAAGCGATAGTGAATGAAGAATCAAAAGTGCGTCTATCGCATTTACACACAACCATAAATAAAATCATCACCATGCGCGATAGAAAAAGCATTTTGATTCGAGAATGAACGATGCTACGCAATCGCCTTTTTTTGAACTAGACTTTTTTGGTTACTTTTTTTGTCAATGAAAAAAAGTAACTGCCGTCTGCACAAGACAAACACTCAATCTTAAACCACTTCGATCACCGCAAGTGCATTATACCCACCATTCTTGAGAGAATACTGAGTACCATTCACTTCCTGATAAAACTCAATCTGAAGCGTGAACACATGGATACCAGTCGCCAAAGCTGGCGGAGCTGCATGTGTCAGATTGATATCCACAGATGTGTTGTTGATCGGAATGTTCACAGAGTTACTGATCAGCGTCTCAAACTCACCTGCCTGGAAATCCAACTTAGACCATCCCGCCTTGAATGTTACATGTGTTGCACCAGGAGCGGACACAAGGTCCATTCTTGGTACCACACCAAGGATATCCAGCGCACCAGTAGTAGTGTTCAGCGCAAAAGTCTTGAACAAAATACCACTCAGGATGGCTCTTTTGTTAAAGTTGAAACCCTTTAGCACTGCCTTACCTTCAGGAAGGTCAAAGCCTTCATGGACATGTCTTTCTCCACGGTCATTAGCCGCATCAAGATTTTTCACATCCGTCATCAATTGTGTTAATCTGGAAACCACCCTGTTGTCACTGGCTGTCATCATCAGATTTCTCAATGCTGTTCTCAACAGCTTCCCTGCACTTGCTGACATTCCGAACTCAGCGCCATTCTCCCTCGTTCGTTGAAACGTGGGATCATTCGCGATCCTGTCAGCAGAAACACCGCCTTTGGTCCTAACCAAAAAACCATCGGCACTTTTGTAAAAGGATAAGTCATCAAGCTTTCCCACCACCTTCAATAAACCACCTTGTCTAGCCATAATGCTACAATTTAAAAAGTAAAATAATACGACAAAGATATAGTCAGCTTTTCCACAATCCGCCACTTTCCAGAGAACCACTATCATAAATGACAATAAATTGCATATAATGACAAATAATTACATATACATTTTTAAAATTATCATGTGTCATTTCTGACAAATATCATACTTTTGTAATGCAATTGATTTTGACTTGTCTTATGACCAGGCTTTTTTCAGTTCAGGAAAACACTAATTATTGATTACTACACATCACCCACGACAAAATCCAAAATGTAAAACCATCCATAACAATCTATGGCTAATCCCATCGATAGTATATGGATGATGTATAGATAGTGTATGGATAGTGTATGACAATAGTATCAACGATTATATTAAATAGAATGTAGAATGAGCAAATTTTCAAGACTGATTATATATCCCAAAGATGTCGCCGCCATAACGGGCAAGAACTACAGGACATCTTGGTCATTGCTACTCAAGATCAAAACCTATTATGGGAAGGATGCACATCATGTGGTGACAGTTGATGAATTTTGTAGTTATATGGGAATCGACCCGGAAGCAGTTATTTCTTTTTTTGATTGCTAGCTTTTTCATCTTGTTGATCAATATCATCAACAATTATATCAATCAAATAATCTAGGAATTTAGTAGGATTTTGGCTCGCTTTTATATCTGTATATTTTCTATGATAGTCTTTCAAATCCACATTAAACATCACCTGCACATAGGTTACTACATCTTTTATGGTCGCCTGACCATTGTTAATACTTCCAGATAATACTAAAGCCCTAACCAAGATTACCAAATCAGTCAGCTTACCAGTCCAAGTAAGCTTCGGATAATCTTGGATCTTGTCATCAATTGAACGTGCGTCATTAATATTATACAAAAACTCTTCCATCATGGATGTTGCTTCTATGAGTGCAAAGATATGATTATTTGGTGATTTTCTTACAAAAATATCTTTGTCTCTATCAGTTCCTTTCATTCTATGATATACGATGATGTCTTCGTTCTCACAAAAGGTGTTAGTAATTTGGTCCAGTTCCTTTTCGTAGTAGTCACTTTTTGTCTTTTTTGATCCCATGGGTACATGTAGTTCTAATTTTGATAATGAGTTATAAAATATACCATACTTTTGAAACTTTGGTTTTTCATGCTTATAATACTTAATTTCATCTTCTATACTTTTAAATTCAAAAGAATTTTCTAATTCTGTAAGTTCTAAGTTGTAGGATACAAAAAGGTTTATTCGATAAAGTATTACATCTATGGAATTTAAATAACCAAAAATAGGCTGCTGAGTTTGTCTCTCATAGTCGTCAAGTATGGTATGTAATTTATGATGCAGCAAAATTGCAAAATTTTAGTTCACATTAAAATAATCATCTTGGTTGTCTAAAAATTATAACGAAATAATTTGGCAATATGCTATAATTTTAACCAAAAATTAATATAATTTTAGCATATTAAAAACAAAGTATCCATGGCGACAGTAATGCATAAAAAAAGCCCTGGTTAAAAACTAGGGCTTTTTTTATGAAACACAGTATACATTTTACTTAGCTTCTTTGAGCTTAATCTCTGTTTCTGTTGGTTTTGAAAGTTTCGCGCTAAGCATTTCCATTTCAGCTCCGACCCTTGTTTCTAATATCTTACCATAAATTTGCGTCGTTTTTAAACTGCTGTGACCTAGCATTTTGCTTGTGGCCTCCATACTTACACCATTACTGAGAAGTACCGTTGTAGCGAATGTGTGCCTAGCAATGTGCATGGTCATAGGTTTACTTATGCCACAAATATCAGCAATTTCCTTCAAGTACGAGTTCAATTTTTGATTACTTTTCATGGGCAAAAGTCTATTTTTGCTTACGCAAATAGGGTGGTCCTTATACTTTTCTATTATCTCCATGGCTTGATCAAGGAGCGGTACATTGGAAACATTATCATTTTTTTGTCTCGATGTATATATCCATTTCCTTCCATTGATGCCGGTACCAATATGATCAGGTGTCAAATATGCAGCATCTTTATAGGCATATCCAGTATGGCAACAAAATACAAAGATATCTCGAACTTCCCGAAGTCGATCGATATTGATAACCTTATCCATGACTCTCTGGAGTTCATCTTGATTTAGATATTCTCTTTTGGTTTGTTTGACTGGACATTTGTATCCGAAAAGAACATTCTTTTCGAGCCATTCATATTTTACACAATAGTCTAGGACTCTATTCAAATATTGAATGTATTTGACTAATGTGTTTTGGTGAAGCTTCAGCTCAGTCTTTAAGTAGTGTTCGTACTCTATACCAAAAGAATATTTGATATCAATAAGCAAGATATCTTTGAGCTTCAGTTTAGACGAAATAAAGTCATTAATTCTAGCAGCAAATGTAGCATACCTCCCAAAGGTGATTTCACCTATCTCGATGCCTACAAGTTTTTCAAAGCTTGAGTTATAAATTTGGCAGCATTCGATCAAAGATTTAGCCTTCGACTCTGATTCACCTTTAAGCTTTTGTCTCAAAACATCAACTGTAATGTCATCTTCCTTTGACTTCATTTCATTGTAAATTCTTAAAACGTCCATTTTCAAACGTTCCAGAAATTCATTCTTAGTGTTAACTTTTGAAGGGTCACCTATGAACCTACCATATTTGGCATCCCAATTTTTAAACTCGGCAACTAGTCCAGTTGAAATATAAGCCCTTCGACCTTCAAGAAATAACATCATTAAAACTGGTGACATTCCAGACTCTTTCTTATCTGAACGCACCATAAAACTAACTTTTAAGAAATCTAACTTTTTCATGGGTTTGCACTTATTTTTAAAACGATTAAAAAATATTATGTGTTGCCCACGCAAGAAACAAATACTTTGAAAGTGTATCATTTGCGACAAAAACATCTGCGACAGCCTAAATTTTAGGGTCGCTTGTCGCATATTTGTCGCAGATAATTGAAGGTTTTGGAAATTCGTCGTTTATTTGTCGCCTATAATTTAGTTCAATTTCAGGGATTTTATGCAGAGTTTTTTTCATAACTCCCTGAAAAACAAACGCCAAACAAGAAATCTGATGAGATTTGACTTTGTTTGGCGTTACGATTTGTGATCCGGCTGGGACTTGAACCCAGGGCCCATACATTAAAAGTGTATTGCTCTACCAACTGAGCTACCGAATCTTCTTAAATACAGTGCCTTTCTTTCAAAAGCGACGCAAAGGTAAGACTTTATTTTATTTTGCAAAGAAAAAAATGTCTTTTTACTTATTTATTTTCATAATATCATAAAATATAGCTATTTCGCTGTCAAAAGTAGCTTTTTTAATTTAAGTTTTACTTAAAATCTAACTTTTATGTCTATCTAAAACTTGCATTTCTAGCCGTCCTTTGGTGCATTAAATGAGAAGACCACACTACTCACTAAAGTGTGGCCTTCATTCTCAAATTATGGGTGCGAATGTTTTATCGTTGTATCGTGATCTTTTCTGTTGCAATTACTTTGTTATTGCTATCCTTAACCAGAAGCATATACATACCCGTGGAGATGTTATTTCCAAGATCTAGAGTCATAGTATTATTATCCAATTTATAATTATCTTTACTTTGGATCATCCTGCCAGCTAAGTCAGTAATTTGATAGTTTACTTGATCCATATCTTTACCTATCAAAAGTAAATTGATTTCTTGACCATTAGATGGATTCGGGAATATAACTGTTGCATAAGACTCATTACTAAATTCTTGAGTCGATGATGTAGCGGGAGTCAAATCTTCCAAAGTGACAAATGCTGCATTAAGATTGGTGAAGGTGGCATCCGTGCCATAAAAAAATCTCATTAAATAACTGTACGTACCTGCTCTATAAAAATTATATGTGTGTGTCAATCCTGATATTTGGCCTTGGGTAACACTAAAAGCATTGAGTAAAGCCGCTGGAGCCGGTGCACCATTGAGATAAAAACTATCTACACTATATTGAACAGATCTATTCATCAATACATCATAAGATATGCTTGGTCCATTTGGTGTATAAACGCTCATTTTGCCCCATCCTATTATGGTGTCTTTTCTCACCGTACTGTAAGCATGACGTGCTGGTACATTATTAAGACCAAAAGCAGCTACTTTTATGGTAAAATTGGTAGAATAGTTGCTTGTACTCTCCCAACTTGTACCATTGGTCATTGGGAATTCCATGATTTTTCTTGGATTATTAAGAATGTAACCTTGTAGTGGGAAAGTGATATTATCAGCCGCATTTCCAGTCAGTTGTTGTAGGGTGTAGGTTTGTTGATCAATGTATATACCTTTATCTTCTACACCGTTTTCATTAAAATCAATTTCTAAATAGAGATTGTATCCTAAATTTTGGTTTAATAATTTAAATCCTGGTTGATAAACGTCTATGCCTTCTGAGGTGTAAAATGGGTCTTCTTCTTTAAAGAAAAATGAATCGAAAGTATCCAGGTTATTGTAAGTTGTATAATTCCATAATTGATTATTACCTATGGTGGGCGAAGGCGGATTGTTTGTTGTTATTTCACTGAAAGTGTAGGCGCCGTCAGGAATGGGAACGTTGGACGAATTAAGTGTAATAGCAGATTGGCCAATGCCAAATGAAAAGGTAATCCATGTAAAAATAAGTGTAAAGAATGACTTCATTTTTTTGTTTTTTGGTGGTTATAAAAAAATATATTATGGTAAGTATTTCACAATAAATCTTCATTTTAAAATCTAAATTGGTCTTAAAAGATTTTTTAAAATTTACGATTTTTGAATGTCTTACAAATTATAATACAAAAGTAAACCAACCTAAAGTCTTATGATATAGTGGTTTCCCACTAATCACTACTTGTACCTACATTATTGATCCTTTTTATAGGAAGTTTCTATGTTCAAGAGCAAATTTCAACAACGCATTTTTACCACCATCTAGTTTTAATTTTCTATTGATGTTTGCACGATGGTTTTCTACAGTATTAGGACTAACAAAAAGTAAAGTGGCAATTTCAGTAGAAGTTTTACCGTCAGCTATTAATTTTAAAATAACTTTTTCAGTAGGAGTCAAGGTAGATTTTATGAGTTGAGATGTTTCTGACCCGACATGGGCTAGATGCTCCGTAAGGAAAGAATCAATATTTGGACTAACGTATTTTTTTCCCGATTTCACCATTTCGATACACTTTATGAGTTCTAGACTAGCACTATCTTTTAATAAATAACCATCTACACCGTTTTCCATAGCTTCTGTGAAAAAGTGTTTTTCTTTATGCATAGTTAGCAAAATGAATTTTGTAATGTGCTTTTCATTCATTACCTTTTTACAGACATCGAGCCCACTGAGTAGAGGCATTTCTATATCCATTATGGCAATATCTGGCAGTTTGCTGATGATTAGTTGATAAGCTTCCATGCCATCTGATGCTTCACCTACTATTGAAATGAATGGTATTTTTTCTACCACACTTTTTATACCGCCACGATATATAGGGTGATCATCAGCAATAATTATTTTTTGCATAAATTTATTTTAACACAAAATTGAAACTAAGATATCTTTTATAAAACAACCAAATATATGACATTTTAAAAAAGTACCTAGTAAAAAGTAAACAATATATTCATTTGAATACCATCAAAATTTAAATATCATCTTTGTAATCCAAGTAGATGTGCACTATATTGCTTATTTTCACTATTTTTCTTTAATTTTGCTTTCCTAATCAAAGAAGTATTTTAATATGAATATCTTAAAGCAGTTTATACTTATTTCAATCATCCTTTTGCCCGGTTTTGTCCAATCTCAAAAACCAATAGTTGCAAAATCTGTAGAAACACAAAATGTCATGTCACCCGAATTGATGTGGCAGCTCGGCCGAGTCTCTCCGATAGGTTTGTCCAAAGATGGAAAAAGCGTCATATATAGGGTATCCACACCCAAAATGGATGAGAACAAATTTAGTTCAAAAGTATATTCTGTTAATATTAATGGAGGAGCTAGTTCTGAGATATCTGATTATGAAAGCTTAATAAATAATAAGAATATTTCTCCTGATGGCAAATTTATCCTAAGTGATAAATCAATAAAAATAGATAATGTACATGGATTTGATCGATATCCCGACCTGAAACTTTCTACGGCTCAGGTTTATACATCACTTGATTACAGACATTGGGACACTTGGAATGATGGTCACTTTAACCATGTTTTCATGATGGCGACCAATGCATCAAAAGATGATAACGGTGTAGACATTATTAAGGACGAACCATTTAATTGTCCGACCAAACCATTTGGTGGAGATGAAGATTATATTTGGCATTCTGATGGAAATAGTGTAGTCTATGTTAGTAAAAAATTAAGCGGCACACAAGCAGCTCAAAGTACAAATACAGATCTTTACCAATATAATATTAAGACAGGCAAAACT
>Ga0075154_10001094_pt1 | contig 20159 bp, 16 predicted proteins | sample JI71714BDNA_FD_70965 | JGI IMG/M metagenome (GOLD analysis project Ga0075154, IMG submission 70965) | Wastewater effluent complex algal communities from Wisconsin, to seasonally profile nutrient transformation and Carbon sequestration -... | ecosystem: Engineered > WWTP > Effluent > Algae...
TGGCAAGTCCTGCATCATGTCCTTTTGTAAGCGAAGTACCCAATATCAGGTATAGTTTACAAAATGGTCAAATGGTGCAGTTTCTGAGCGATCGTATCTTATTAGATGGCAAGTCATTACCCATTCCACTAGGCAAAAGTATTGAGTACTGCCAGGCATTTAGTCAGGGCAAAAAAATCATCATCTCTAATGGTCAAAGTATTTATTATGCTGACAAAGATGATATTGATTTTTCGATTTTATATACCGATGATCGTTTTTGTAAAAAAATGTATAGCGATCAAACGGGCCATTTTTATCTCAATATCCATAAACCTGATATTTGCCGATATGCAGAACAAATCAAAAAAATCAATTTAGAAGATCAAGTGCTAACGGACGCATCTGATTTGATACCTTTAGAGTTTGATAGTACGGTGGCACATTTAGGTGGTCGAGATTTTACTAAAAAAATCCTACTGAGTTCTTATCAAGGGTATAAGCAATACAATACAGACAAGCCATCTATTTCTAAAGCATTAACTGTAAATAAAGGTACAGGCTTTGGTCGTATTTTAAAAGGTATCACCACAGACAATAATCAAAATATATGGTGTGCCGGCGAAGTCAGAAGCTTATATCGTAGAGACTCTACGGGCAAAATGGATTCATTTCCCATCCAATTGACAGTAGGAGATACTACGATGAACCTTAGCTTTAGCCGCAATCTTATTTTTGATGCAAAACGCAATTGGCTTTGGAATATTTCAGGTTCTTATGTTAAAAATGAATCTATTCTATATGCCTGGAGCATCAATCAGCGAAAAGTGGTATACACTTTACCTGTAGCACATCGGCTGTGGAGTATGATCCAATATGAAACATATCTACTTATGGCAACCAATAGAGAAGCCATCCTGAGTTTTGACTTGGATACCAAAAGGCTAGATACTTTATTGATATTGGACAAAAACGTCGAACCTGAAACAAGAGTGTTGCACATAGACGGCAAGGTTTTATATATCGGTGGCAAAGGGGGCTTATGGACATATCATATGGACACAAAACAAGTTAGAAAGATAGATAATTTATCTGAAGCTCAAATATACGCTATACAAACTGATGCTAATCATATTTATTTGGGCACATTGGAAGGGCTTTGGGTGGTCAATAAAAAATCTATGGCCATCCAAAAATTTACAGTGGATCATGGTTTGTCCAATAATTACATCACTGCTTGTTTTCCCTTAAATCCGCATCAGGTTCTGATAGGAACTTTCAAAGGCATCAACCTCATAGACCTTCGTTATAATTTGGTATCCGTATATCAAATTTCAGATGGAATAAGTGACGATGAATGTAATTTCATAGCTCACCACCAAGACAATAACAACATCTTGATAGGGACGATAAATGGATTGACCTTATTGAATAAAAAACAATTATCTATCGTCCATCAACTAAAACCATCTATCTACAAAACTCAAAACAGCAGCTTTGATTCTGTATCCATCCACTTTATCACCCAAGGAAACAAACTTATTTTTGATCCTGGCGTACAGAAAATGGTAGTACATTTAGAATCGCCATCACATCATCCAAAGGTTAGATATGCTTACCGGTTTTATGATCAAGATACTAGTTGGCATGCTTTATCTGGTGATCAACTTGAAATACTCAGAACTAAAAGCAACAAATTGCGGTTGGATCTAAAATGTACAGATGCCAATGGTGTTTGGTCATCAGCTTTTAAGAGTTATGCGATCGTGATCAAGGATTATTGGTACAATTCACCTTGGTTTTACTTTTTGTTGACGTGTCTAATGAGTGGATTGATTTATTTGGGTTTAAAGGTTCAGCAAAAAAGAGACAGAGAAAAACGAGATGTGCTAACCAAGCTCGAAGCACAGGCTAATGAATACAAACTACAGTCTTTGCAGTCTCAAATGAATCCGCATTTTTTATTCAATGCCATGTCAGCCATTCAATATCTGATACACACCAAAAATGTGTCCAAGGCAGATGACTACCTGTCATCCTTTGGACTTCTGCTAAGAATGATACTGGAGTCTTCCAAAAACAAATATTGGTCCCTGGAAGAAGAAATCAAAATGCTGAAGTTATATTGCGAACTGGAGAAAGAGCGTTTTGAAGAAAATCAAATACAAATAGAAATTTCCTGTGATGATATAGATACCATGGAAGTCAAGATGATGCCCATGATCATTCAGCCTTTTGTAGAGAATGTGTTTAACCATGCTTTCCAAAATATAGATTATACACCCGAAATAAAAATTATTTTTCAGGAACAGGGAGATTACTTGAATATAACCATTTTGGATAGCGGCATTGGCATTTCCAACTCTATGAACCAAAAATCCGACTTCATGAAAATGAAAAAGTCAAGAGGTATAGAAATCACCAAAGAGCGTATTCAAAATTTCAACCAGCAAAATGACAAAAAGATTTTTTTGAATTTAAGTCCATTAAATGATAATAAAGTGAATCCGGGAACAAAAGTGGTCATCCGATATCCGATATTGTAATTTTAAATACTAAATTTTAACTCAAATTAATGAATAAGACATTATTAACAACAGCATTGGTTTCAAATCTGTTGAGTCTGCTATTGATTCAAAGTGAATTAAGCGGTTCAGGTCATGGTGCAGGTGCTTTTTTTATGCTAGTTTTTATTGGTTTTATTTGGCTAATTGCAACAGTTATATTAATTGTGATTTGGCTGGAAAACAAAAATAACCTATCCAATTCACTAATTAATAAGATAATAATTTTTTTTTGCACCCCAATACCAATGACGGCTTGCTACTATTTTTTCTTATTCCCTTAAAACCATTAAACCCCTTTAATAATTGGACACAAATTTAACTAAATAGTTAACAATATTGCAGTTATGGGATCAAATAGAAAAACATGGAGTTAATCCGAAAAATTAGACAAACGAATAAAATTTTTGCGTTTATCCTTCTCTAGGCTTCAAAAGTCCTAACTTATTTTGGTCTTATTATGCCTTTTATGAAAAGAATTTAGTATGTATGTCAAGAAGGTATTGATTGGTTGCAAATAGAAATCAGTAATCCAATGCATTTTTAACTACAACAATCAAATCATTATTCTTATTTAACTTTTAGTTAAGCCAATTGATGATAAAACTAAATTCATTGACCAACTAAATCTCATTGATAGTATTCCAAAGCCTCAAGACATATAGCTTAATTGTAGAATAATTTGATTAATTTTGCATTTTACTTCATTTCATAATTAATTCTTTGTGATCGATTTTTGTCACTTACACTCTCATACCCAATATTCGTTGCTGGACGGGGCATCAGACATTAAAACTTTGATGAAAAAAGCCAAAGCGGATGGCCAATCTGCCGTGGCTATTACCGATCATGGCAATATGTTTGGTGTGTTTAAGTTTGTAAAAGAAGCCCATAATCAAGGGATTAAACCTATCATTGGGTGTGAATTTTATGTAACTGAAGATCGACATATCAAACATTTTGAAAAAGCGCGAGGCCAAAAAGATACCCGATATCATCAATTGATGTTGGCCAAAAATACGGTTGGTTACCAAAATCTCACCAAGCTCTGTTCTTTGGGCTACACCGAAGGACTTTATGGAAAGTATCCCAGAATAGACAAAGAGCTCATTGTAAAGTATCACGAAGGCATTATTGCCACATCTTGTTGTCTTGGAGCCGAAGTACCTCAAACCATTCTGACTGGTAACCTTGAACTGGCCGAGGAGAGACTTAAATGGTGGCTAGATCTTTTTGGTGAAGACTATTATATAGAGTTGCAGCGACATCGAGGCCTGGAGAAAATTGATGATACAGGCATGAGTCAGGAGGACGTCAATCAAGTACTTCTGGGTTTTGCCAAAAAATACAACATTAAAACCATTGTTACCAATGACTCGCACTATGTAGAGCAAGAAGATTTTGCGCCACATGATGTATTACTTTGTGTCAATACGGGATCACTTCTAGAAGATAAAGAGCGATTTAAATTTCCGAGTTCTGATTTCTACTTTAAAACCAAAGCAGAGATGAATACGCTATTTGGTGACGTCAAAGAAGCAGTAGAAAACACCATGGAGATTGCTTCAAAGATTGATGACATCAAGTTAGCTAGAGATATACTTTTGCCTGCTTTCCCTTTGCCTGTTGGGTTTGATACTCAAGAACTTTTTCTGCGCCATTTGGCGTTTGAAGGTGCCCGCCGCAAATATGGTACGATCACTCCTGTCATAGAGGATCGTCTCAATTTTGAATTGGACGTTATTACTAAATCTGGGTATTCGGGATATTTTCTTATCGTACAGGATTTTACTACAGTGGCTAGGCAGATGGGTGTATCCGTAGGACCAGGACGGGGATCGGCAGCTGGGTCTTGTGTAGCATACAGTTTGGGTATTACCAATATAGATCCGATCAAATATGATTTGCTATTTGAGCGTTTTCTCAATCCTGAGCGGGTATCCATGCCCGATATCGATATCGACTTCGATGATGACGGTCGCGAAAAAGTCATCAATTATGTGATCGATAAATATGGCAAGAATCAAGTGGCCCAGATCGTTACTTATGGTACGATGGCGGCGAGGTCATCACTTAGAGACGTAGGTCGTGTGATGAATATTCCACTCAATGAAGTAGATAGAGTAGCCAAGGTATTTCCTTCGCATCTCACAGCTACTTTGGCTGGCGTACTGGCCGAAAAAGATATAGAAGCGAAGCAAAAAGAAGTATTCACTAGTGAGGATAAAGAAAAGGCTTACGAATTTCGCAAAATGGCAGAAGAAAAATCTGACATTGGTGAGATGATCCGTACAGCCAAAAAGCTGGAAGGCTCTGTCCGAAATACAGGAATACACGCATGTGGTGTCATCATCACACCGGATGATATTACCAATTTTGTACCTGTTTCTGTAGCTAAGGATTCAGAACTTTTGGTTTCGCAATATGACAACTCCGTAGCCGAAGAAGCTGGACTACTCAAAATGGACTTTTTGGGTCTCAAAACATTGACCATCATCAAAGATGCCTTAGAAATTATCAAAGAGCGATATGGTGCTGATGTAGATATAGAAAACATTTCTTTGGAAGATGAGGAGACTTTTAAACTTTTTCAGAGGGGCGACATGGTCGGGATATTTCAATATGAATCTCCGGGAATGCAAAAGCATCTCAGGGACCTGATTCCTACTCGTTTTGAAGACCTCATCGCTATGAATGCCTTGTATCGACCAGGGCCACTTCAATATATCCCTGATTTTATTGCACGTAAAAACGGTAAACAAGAGATCAAGTTTGACTTGCCAGATATGGAAGAGTATCTTGCAGAGACCTATGGTATCACTGTATATCAGGAACAGGTGATGTTGTTATCTCAAAAATTGGCAGGATTTAGTAAGGGAGATGCTGATATGCTTCGTAAAGCTATGGGTAAAAAGCAAAAAGCCGTACTGGACAAAATGTTTCCAAAATTTGTAGAAGGTTGTACTGCCAATGGACACCCGGAAGATGTAGTCAAAAAAATATGGACCGACTGGGAAGCGTTTGCATCTTATGCCTTCAATAAATCGCACTCTACATGTTATGCATATATAGCTTTTCAGACGGCATATCTGAAAGCGCACTATCCGGCTGCATTTATGGCATCAGTACTCAATCACAATAAAAGTGATATCTCCAAGATTAACTTCTTCCTACAAGAAACCAAAAGGATGAAGATAGATGTACTCGGTCCGGATATCAATGAAAGTAATATCAAATTTGCAGTCAACGTCAAAGGTCAGGTGCGTTTTGGTCTTTCGGCCTTGAAAGGTGTGGGCGAAGGGCCTGTAGAAGAAATCGTAAGAGAACGTAAGGAAAACGGCCATTTTGAAGATGTGTATGATATGATGCGAAGGCTTAATCTTCGCTCTGTCAATAAGAAGTGTATAGATAGTCTAGTTTTAGGTGGTGCATTGGATTCATTTTCTGGCATCAACAGAGCTCAATATTTTGCTATAATAGGAGATCGTACAGAAACTTTTATTGAATCTTTGCTCAAATATGGCTCCAATTACCAAGCGCAGAAAGAGAGCAATCAAATGTCTCTTTTTGGTGATGCGATGACGAGTTACATAGATAGTCCCAAGCCGCCTGTAGTATCTGAATGGAATCAAATAGAAAAACTAGAAAAAGAAAAAGAAGTCACGGGGATTTATATCAGTGGGCATCCTTTGGACGATTATCATCTGGAGTTTAAACACTTTATCAATTGCCCACTAGAAAAAGCCGAACAAGTACAAGGTAAGTTGTTAAAAATGGGTGGTATCGTTACCGAAGCTACTTTTGGTACGACGCAGAAAGGAACGGGTTATGCCCGATTTACGATGCAGGACTTTACGGGAAGTTTTCAAATCAATCTATATAATGAGAAATTTGAATCTTATAAGCACCTCATCACCAAAGGGCAGGTATTGTATGTGGAAGGTAGCAATGAAAAAGGGTATAGTCAGGACCGCTTTTTCTTTAATGTCAAAGATATCCGTATGCTGGACACCATAGGAAAAAACATGACCAAGTCCGTCACTATAAAGCTGCCACTGAGCATCATTGATGAAAAGTTGGTACACGAACTTGAACACCTTTGTATAGATCGGGTAGGCCCTCACACATTAAAACTCAAAGTGGTTGATGAAGGAGACGAATTAGGTGTTGATTTGGTATCCACTTCACTTAAGGTTACGGCAGATTATCAGTTTGTTAGTGAGTTGGAACTGTTGGGATTGGCCTATAAACTAAACTGATGTTTATGTTTGGTATGCTAGTAAAACCTTATCCTTACAAAATAGAATGGATTTCAGATCTTAAATTTCATTTTGGAATAGGATTATTTGTCGCACTGTTTTTGACTATTTTTCAGCCATTTGGGATTTCATTGTGGGAAACAGACTACAAAATACTTAAGATAGCAGGTTATGGGCTGATGTCTTTTATAGGTCCCGGAATCTTAATCGTCTTAAAAAACCTTATTATTAATGAAAGAGTAGCTGAATATAAGTATAAGGTTTGGCATGAAATTATTTGGTTGATTTCCATTATTGCTATAATCACTGTTGGATGTTTGATTTATTCCAATATTTTAGGGATCATGCAACTTAGTTTTCGGTCTTATTTCTTTTTTCTTACTATGGTCATACCTGTAGCTATTTTTCCTGTAGGGGCAAATATTTGGCTCAAGTATCAACGCTTTGTACAATTAAATCAGGTAGAGGCACAAAATTTAGAAAACGAACTAAAACGCCAAACCACAAGGTCTGAACCTAAAAATGAAATTCAAATATTTATAGCTGAAAATGAGAAAGACACTATATCTATCCATACCCATGACTTGTTATTTATAGAAAGTATGGACAATTATTCACAATTTGTTTACCTTCAAAAGGGCCACGTCACCAAGACTTTGCTCAGAGGTTCGTTAAAATTATTTGAGGGACAAATAAAAGATGCCGAACTGGTGAGATGCCACCGAAGCTTTATAGTCAATTTGTCCAATGTATCCCATATAGAAGGAAATGCCCAAGGCTATCAGTTGACTATGCATCATGGAGATCAAAAAGTGCCTGTAGCACGTAGTTATGGTCCGGGTATAAAAGGTTATTTTCAAGGTAATCATTGAAAATATAAGACATTTTGCTTTGTCAAACATCCCAAATCATGGATTTTATCCCAAGAGATTGATATTTGTCCCTATATCTTGACAGTTGTCACTAATTAAAATTCAGTAGAAAGTTCTGCCATACCTTTGCCTTGTCAATTATTTTTTACACGTCTTAAAATCAATAAAAAATGAACCACAAGGTATTTTGTATTATTCTTTTATTTCTACATCTTATAAGTCGAGCACAAGAAGTCAAAATAGACTCTGTATATACCTTTGAAAAAATAGATAAAAGTACGTCATTTGCTGCCTTAACATTAGGAGGAGATATACTCTCTCTAGGGCAAGCGCAGACCAATATCAATGGACAGACTACAAATTTACCCCATCAATTTATGCCCAGATTTAATGTGGGTGGAACTCATTTTTGGGGTCATGCTGATTTTTATGTGACCTTTCCATTGGGTCTTTCTTTTGGAAATAGTGGGGCAGGAATCAAAGATTATCGATACACTGAAGGTGTGGAAACGGGAGCAAAGATATATCCTTGGGCTATGAAGCCCGGTAGAATAACTCCGTATGTGGGTATTAGCTTCCAACCTATTTCTTTTAAGTATTCATTAACCGAAGATCAATACCCATATGGTGGTAGTGAATACAGTAAGTTTATCACACCGATACACTTAGGAGTTACCTATACTTCAAAAAAATATATGTATAATTTAGGAGCCCGATGGGTAAATGATGTCGATTTTGATTACTATCAAACCCCTTCAACTAAGGTAGCGTCATCATTCAGTCCATTAAACTTCAATATCAGTATTTTCAGATATATAGATACAGATAAATCCATGGCATCTTCCAAAGCATTGGATCAATTGAATAAAAAACATTATGTACTGGAAAAGGAAGGTGGACTTTCTTCTTGGTATTGGGCATTTGGACCATCAACAGCATTACAAATGTCTAAGTCATCATTCTTCCAAAAAAAGCATCCTTACTTTAACCATGATATGAACAATAGCTTTTTAGTGCCAGAGCTTGCTGTAGGTAAGTATTTTTATAAGGGTGATTTTAATATCAATGCCGCTTCGAGATTTATGTCTTTTACCAAATCTGCCTTTGATACCAAAATAAAAATGAACAGAATCTCTTTGGCTGTTGAGGGATACAAATTTTTATTTGATTATCATGGTTTTGTGCCTTTTATAGGACCGTCGATCATGATGGACCATATATCTGTAAATGTAAATGGACAAAAATATACCGCATCTAAACCTGCTTTAGGCATTGTTTTTGGATGGGATATTCGAGTTACACAGACAGGGACTTCATTACTTAGGACCAATCTGAGGTATGCTCCAGGTCATCATATAAAAATTGATAATGAAAAGCTGATGTTTGACCATTTAGAATTCAACTTTATCCAATATGTCAAGTTTTTTGGCCGATCAAAAATTTATAAAAAGTACAGAAAGAGAGACTAAAATTTCTCTAAATTTACCCACCTTAACCCTCTCATGCTAAAGCTTCACAAGCTTTTAAAATGCAGGGAACATCGGTCGTTCTTCGAATTTAATCTTTAGAACAGTTTCTATTTTGCTAGTTTTATCGGCATGTTTATTCAAGTGCGTTTTAAACTGTACTTAATTAAATGTTGCAACCTTTTTTCACATCTATTTAGTATCATTAAAAATTTAAAATGAGTATTATTTTATTGTTGCACATAGTTGGCGGCTCTATCGGACTTTTCAGTGGTATGTTTATCATTTTTTTAAGAAAGGCAGATCAAAGACATCAAATTTTGGGAAAAATATTTTCGTATGCTTTAGGCTTTTCTATGTTGGCTTCCTTTGCTATCAGCATGCCCAAAAAGGATATATTTCTTTTTTGTATCGGAGTTTGGACTTTATATATGATCGTCACTGGAAATAGAGTGTTAAAGCTGAAAAATCTTGAAGCGGTAGCAAAGATAGATTATTTTCTTAGCGGTACTATGCTTGTTTTTGGTGTTTCCTTGATAGGATATGGTATTTTACAGCTGATATCACAGCAATCTATGTCTGTGGTTTCGATCCTTTTTGGATTGATTAGTTTGTTTTTGGTATACAATGACATCAAGCTATACCGAGGTCAGACAAATTTCAAGAATGCATGTCAATTAGCCCATATTCAGAAGATGATGGGATCATTCATAGCCGCCTTGACCGCATTTAAAGTGGTAAACAATACTATGCTGCCTGGTTTGATAGCATGGTTATTGCCTACGATGGTATTGACACCATTGATCGTAATGTGGAGTAGGAAATGGGCTATTAAAGTTTAGATATTAAAGGGCCAAAACTTTTTAGTAGAGTTTGGTATTTAATATTTGTGTTAGGTTGTAAAATAGACCCAAATTACACATATGAAATATAAGTTATTCTTTTTTTTAATTTTATTGGCTTCATGTAATCAAAAACCTGAAAATCAAAATTCATATTTATCTAATGTTGGTAAAATCTTACCCGAACATTCGATAGATGATCCAAATTTCAAACCATGTCATGATGATTTTTCATTATTTTTTTATCAGCTAGAAAATAAAACTCTATACCAAGGTGAAAAACCAGCTATTTTAGCTGCATTTAAAGAACTTGATCTACCAAAAATTAGTCAAAATAGCGGATACATTACTGTGAGGTTTTTGGTAAATTGTAAAGGCGAAACAGGTAGATTTAGAACAGAACAAATAGATTTTGAATATAAATCTAAGCAGTTTAAGGGTGACATTGTAGAAAGGGTGCTGTTCAAAACAAAGTCATTAAACGGATGGCTTCCAGGCAAATTCAACGGATATAAATGCGATTACTATACCTATTTAACTTTCAAGATCATTGATAATCAAATAGCTGAAATTTTGCCATGAACAATACATACATAATCCTTCTATTGGTTTCTGTGGTTTGCAGTAGTTATGGTCCGCCAAATTGCAACTTGTATAAACAGGATCAAAATTGTTATCAAGCTTGTCTGTTAGCCGAGAAAGCCATTACCTATAATCAAGGTGAAGATAAGTCACAGCAGTATTTTGACAAATCCATCGCACTTTGTAGTACATTTGATTATTCCTATTATGAAAAAGCGGTGCCCTTTGCCAAACGCGGTATGATCCGTGAATGGAAAGAAATGATAGATGTTGCGGTAAAAATTAATCCAAGAGAACATTTGAGAACTAGAGGATGGTATCACTTTTTCTTTATGCATCACTATGAAGCTGCCATAAAAGATATCGACGAAGTAAGTCAACTTTTTAAGGGTAACGATATAGGTTATACTGGGGATGGCACTTATCATCTTAATATTATCAAAGCACTGTGCTACAAGAAAATGGGAAGAACAAATAAAGCTATAGAAACAATTTTGACCCAAATTTCCAATGAAAATCATCAATTTGGTGTGTATGACCATCTTCATTTAGGCGTTTTGTATTTAGAAAATAAAGAATATCAACTAGCCATAGAAAAACTAGACATCCAAAGAGACTTCAGTGATGATTGTGAAGTCTATTTTTACAAAGCACTCGCATACAAAGGCTTGAAAATGATGCATGAATACAAGATAAATTTAGATTTGGCCAAAGCATATTACTTAAAGGAAAAGACTATGGAAAATAATTACAGACAAATGATAGATGAAATATTTTTGGCTGACATAGAAAATGAATTAGTTTTATCGCAAAAAGAAATCAATAATTAAAATGAAGTACAGTCTTTTGAACAAGGTCTTAAATGTCCTTTTAGTGGTCATTATTTTAGGATACATAGTCAATTACTTTTACAGGTTGCCTAAGTATGACTCGGGCGAAATGGCCAAAGAGTTTAGTGCAACTTTGGCTGATGGAACGCCATTTAAGCTTACGGACCTGAAAGGCAAATATGTTTTATTAGACTTTTGGGGGTCATGGTGCGGGCCATGCCGACAAGAAAATCCATCTATAGTAGCGCTATACCAAGAAACGCGCAACAAATCTTATAAAAATGCGGGTAGTTTCGAAATTGTAAGTGTAGCTATAGAAACCAAAGAAGCTAATTGGCGGAAAGCGATACAATCTGACGGCTTGACTTGGAAATACCAAATAGGTGAAATGGATAGATTTTCGAGTCCTATAGCTACGCTGTATGGTGTCAGAGAAATTCCCACTAAATATTTTATCAGTCCGGAGGGCAGGATTTTGATGGTTAATCCTAAAGTAGAAGAGATTTTGAATTTTCTAAAGGAAGATGAAGAACTGAATTAATCCTGATCCTTGGAACGGGTCAATACATAATACACCACATAAAACCATCCTAAGACACCGTGGATGATGGCCCAAAGCACAGACTTATTTCTGGACCATGAAGCGACTACGGCAATCGCCGATCCTATTCCGATACCATTGCTGATGGTAAACTTTACATTGTCAGAGCCTAAACCTTGAGCATTGCTCACTAAAGCAATGAGAAGCAATGAAAAAGTAAGAAATATATGTTTCATTATGTTACTGTTTTTGATTTTCAAAACTGTCTACTGCCGATCTTACAGATCCTTTTTCTTCTAATAATGTTTTGGCTTCAGCATAGGGAAGTCCGGTTTTTTCTATCACCATTTTCACACCGCGATCTATAAGTTTGTCATTGCTTAGTTGCATATCTACCATTCTGTTGTCCCTGACTCTACCTAGTTTTATCATGACTGACGTAGAAATCATATTGAGCACCAATTTTTGGGCTGTTCCAGACTTCATACGTGTACTGCCTGTCACATATTCAGGGCCTACGACTACTTCTATAGGGAAATCCGCTTCTTTAGAAAGTGGAGCATCTGGATTGCAAGATATAGAACCAGTTATAATACCCTGAGTCCTTGCTTTTTTAAGGCCATTGATTACATACGGCGTAGTTCCTGAAGCTGCTATACCCACCAAAACATCACGGTCTGATATATTAAATGGTGCCAAGTCTATCCAAGCTTGTTCTGGGTCGTCTTCGGCTTTCTCTACTGAGTTTCTTAAGGCATAATCACCTCCAGCCATTAAGCCTATGACCCAATCTTTGGGTACTCCATAAGTAGGTGGACACTCCGATGCATCTAGTACTCCCAAACGCCCGCTAGTGCCAGCACCTATATAGAAAAGTCTGCCACCATTTTTCATCTTATCAGCGATTGTGTCTATGAGTGGGGCTATTTGATCGATGCTTTTTTGTACAGCTAATGCTACTTTCTGATCTTCAGTATTAATATCTGTAAGCAGTTCCAGTGTGGACTTGTATTCAAGGTTACGGTACAAAGATGGAGATTCGGTGATACGTTCCATGTGATCTGATTATTGTTTTTTTGAGATAGCCCACAAACCTGCAAAAGTCAATAAGCCATTAAGGATCAATATTTCAATTCCTATTTTAAATCCGGAAAAAATATTTTCTGATAATTGTGTTAATGATGTCGTGGTAGCTTCACTCAAGGCTAGTTTTTTGGCAAACCATTCAGCATTATTGATAAAGTCTATACCAAATATAAGGATAGGAGACATTAAGCATACCCAAATGACCCATTCGTCTACCACTTTGCGTTTTGTAAAAATTCCGAAAGCAAACATCCCCAATAACGGACCATAAGTGTATCCTGCCAGTTTGAGTATGACATCAATGATCGATTTGTCATCTATCCATTTGAATCCAAGCACACAGAGTAAAAAGATAAGAGCAAATGTAATATGGACGGTGAGTCTCGTTCTTTTCTTTTGAGCATCTGAGGATAAAGTATCTTTTTGCATACCCAACATGTCTATACAGAAAGATGACGTCATAGCTGTAAGTGCACCATCCGCACTAGGAAACAAGGCAGATATCAATCCAATGATAAACATGACTCCGATAGCAGGAGCTAAAAAGCCTCCCAAGGCAATGGATGGAAATAGATCGTCGCCCTTCAAGTCAAGGTTGTTTTGTTTGGCATATAAGAAAAGTAATCCACCTAAGGTAAGAAACAATATATTGACAAACATTAGTACCGATGCCAATGTCAAAACATTCTTTTGCGAATCTCCCAATGTTTTTACGCTGATATTTTTTTGCATCATTTCCTGGTCCAATCCGGTCATAGCTATGGTGATAAAAGCGCCACCTAATATTTGTTTAAGGAAAAAACCGGAAGCTTTGATATCAGTATTGAATATTTTGGTCAGACCTTCTGAATGCAATAAACTGAATGTATCGCCCATACCCAAATTCATTTTGGACATTAATGCTATGATACATACCACCAAGCCACCTAACATAAACGTAGTCTGCAAAGTATCGGTATAAACAATAGTCTTGACACCACCTTCAAAAGTGTATAACAAGATCAACAATAACATCACAAATGCGGTGATAAAAAATGGTACACCCAAAGTGTCTAGGATAAATATCTGAAGGATATTGATCACCAAATACATTCTTGCTGTAGCTCCTAAGGTGCGCGAAATTATAAAAAATAAAGCCCCTGTTTTGTATGAAACTATACCAAATCGTTCTTCCAAAAAACGATATATAGAAGTTAGATTCATCTTATAGTAAAGGGGCAATAAGATAAAAGCTATCGCAAAATATCCTAAAAAGTAGCCAATAACCACTTGGTAATATCCAAAAGCTCCTACTCCTACGGTACCGGGTACGCTCACAAAAGTGACACCACTGAGTGAAGTTCCTACCATACCAAATGCCACCAATAACCAATTAGAGCTTCGGTTACCTATAAAAAAGGATTCATTGTCTGAATTTTTTGAAGTGTACCAAGCTACGGCAAGGAGCAATAGGAAGTATCCAAAAACAAATCCAAACAATAAATATGGCGACATAATGATTCTGTGTTGGTTTAAATAAAAATAGAGAATGACGAAAGTAGTCATTCTCTATTAATTCTGATTAAAAAAACTAAATATTTTTTTATTGGCCTAATATAATGGCGAAAATCAATGGTGCTACAATGGTAGCATCGCTTTCGATGATATATTTTGGCGTGTTGATATCGAGTTTGCCCCACGTGATCTTTTCGTTGGGTACTGCACCAGAGTAAGATCCATAACTCGTAGTACTATCACTGATTTGACAGAAATATGACCAAAACGGTATATCGTGCATTTCCATATCTTGATACAACATAGGTACAACACATATAGGGAAGTCACCTGCTATACCACCACCGATTTGGAAAAATCCAACGCCTTTACCACCACTATTTTTAGGATACCAATCAGCAAGCCACATCATGTATTCTATACCGCTTTTCATGGTTGATGCTTTGAGCTCACCTTTGATGCAGTAAGATGCAAATATATTGCCCATGGTACTATCTTCCCATCCTGGGACTACGATTGGAATATTTTTTTCAGCAGCAGCCAACATCCAGCTATCTTTTGGGTCGATCTCATAATATTGCTCAAGTACGCCGCTATTGAGCATTTGATACATAAATTCGTGAGGGAAATATCTTTCTCCTCTGGCTTCAGCACCACTCCAGATATCCCAAAGGTGTTTTTGAAGCCTTCTAAAAGCTTCTTCTTCCGGAATACAAGTATCTGTGACTCTGTTGTAATGGTTTTCTAATAGGTCCCACTCGTCTTGTGGACTAAGGTCTCTGTAGTTAGGTACCCTTTTATAATGAGAGTGAGCTACCAGATTCATGATATCTTCTTCTAGGTTAGCTCCAGTACAAGAAATAATCTGTACTTTGTCTTGTCTGATCATTTCTGCCAGGGATTTGCCCAATTCAGCAGTACTCATGGCGCCTGCGAGTGTGATCATCATTTTGCCACCTTCATTTAAATGAGCGATATACCCGTCTGCTGCGTCAATAAGTGCGGCAGCATTGAAGTGTTTGTAATGATGTCTTAAGAAATCAGTTATTTGCATGATATTTCAAATTTCAAATTAATATCCAAGGATTTTGAGCATTTGTTCTACTGTCTGCTCATCTCTATAAAGTCTGTCTACAATATTTCCTTTTTCGTCACGATCTATAATGACTTGTTTAGGAGACGGTATGAGACAGTGTTTGATACCACCATATCCACTGATGGCGTCTTGATAGGCTCCAGTGTGGAAGAATCCCAAGTACAAAGGTTCTTCTTTATCAGAATCATAAGTAGGCAAAAATATTTCCTGATTGAGATCTTCTGAATTATAATAATCTGAGTGATCGCAACTGATACCGCCAATGCTGACTCTGGAATATTCGTTGTCCCATTTATTGACCGGCAACAAGATGAATTTTTCGAAAATAGACCAGGCATCAGGTATCGTGTTCATCAGACTGTTGTCTATGAGGTACCAAAGTTCAGAATCATTTTGTTGTTTTTGTTCCAAAACAGAAAAAATGATGGCTCCGCTTTCTCCGACGGTATACTTTCCAAATTCTGTATAAATATCTGGTTCTTCGATGCCTTCTTCCATACATACTTCCTTGATGTTGGTAACAAGCTCATTGATCATATATTTATAATCATATTCAAAACCTAGATTATTTCTGATCGGCAAGCCACCACCCAGATTTATTGAATCCAAGGTTGGGCAAATTTTCTTTAATTCTGCAAAAAGCTTTAATGCCTTTCTGAATTCTCCCCAGTAGTACAAGTTATCTTTGATACCTGAGTCCACAAAGAAGTGCAACATTTTGACTTTTACACGCTTCTTTTTAGCTATTTTCGACTTATAGTAGTCGATAATTTCTGCACTTCTGATTCCTAACCTTGATGTATAGTAAGCAGATTGAGGCTCTTCATTGATAGCCATACGGATACCAACGGTAAGCTCACCCTTAGTTTTAGCATAAAACCTGTCTAACTCTTGTTTGCTATCCAAAACCGGGATTACATTTTCATATCCATCTTCCATCAAACTGACTATCTTATTCATATAGTCTTCAGTTTTGTGGCCATTTTGAATAAGAATGGTTTTTTTATTGATTTTGCCTTTTGATTCTAATATTCTTATGATATCTATATCAAAAGAAGATGAAGTCTCCAAATGGACATTGTGTTCGAGAGCTTCTTCGATGACATGAGAAAAGTGACAGCACTTGGTGCAATAGCAATAATGATACTCTCCCTTATAATTATTGGCTTTTATGGCTTTATTAAAAAAGTTTTTGGCTTTTTTGATTTGGTCACCTATTCTGGGTAAGTACGTCAATCTAAATGGAGTTCCATATTTTTCAATCAGATACTTCAGCGAAATACCATGAAAAGTTAAGTTACCTTGATTAAGATCAAATCCTTCCTGAGGAAAATAATACGTTTGATTAATAAGTTGAAAATATGTGTTCTTCATCTATGACATAAAGTGGATTTTGGTTTAAAAACGATTGCAAAGAAACGACATTTTGAATAGAAAATGTTGATTTCTTTTAATAAATTGAAGTTTAATAGATATTTCCTTTTTAAAAAACTCATTGACCCCATATCAAAAGATTTTATTTTGTAAAGCATAATAGATATATTGGAATCAAAATATTTAATACCAAATATATCAAATCCTATTTTTACTTGTGTTATAGATATAATTTATATTTGTGGTGCTTATCTTTGCTCATAATTGGTTTAATAAAACAATCGTCTAAAATCCTAGCAAACTAATTCTAACAAGGTTATGAAAATAATAGAAATAAATAAATTTGGCATTGCAGGAATATATACGCTTGGATTTCTAGAATTTTTATTTCCCGAATATAGCATATTTAAATTGTTTAGATTTTTCTTATGGATAGTAATTGGAGTATTCCTTTTTTATCATTTCTTTTTAAAATGTGGAAAATCTAGAAAAGTATTAGATTCAATTAGTTTTTATAATTATATTAAATTATTATTACATATTTCAGCTATTATTGTAGGTATTTTCTCGTTATTAATTGAAATTTATACGGATAAGTGGATTTTATTATTTTTTGATTATCAATTTTTAGTTTTATCATATATTTTTTGTGTAATGTGTCTGTGAGGGTTGATAGAAAAGTATTTTTGTAAAATCTATTATGATTTCAGTTTTTTAAAAAATATATTTAAGAATAAATAATTGCAAGATACCTTGTATTTGAAAAAAGTATTGTAAAAATTAGGAAGTTCTCATTGCTAAAAAATTGTACTCGCCATTAACTCAATAAATAGATGATAAAGAAAATAATTTTATATTTCGTAGCTTTAATATTCGCTTTGATTATTATGTTTATTGGGTTTGCCATTTTTCACAGCTATTTTTTTGACAATAGATTTATAAAAAACTTACGGGAATTGGAAGAAAGCAAAATGCAAATTATGTCAGAATACGACAATACTGAATTTATCAAATTGACAAATTATTGCGAAGAATCAAATTACCAGGATTTGCTACCGTATTCTTTAAAAATGATGGACAGTTTGGATATAGCGCATTATTATTTTTTTAATACATACCTAGAAATTAAATTTGAAAAAGGTTATGACAAAAATGAATTTGCTAAACTCGATAAGGAAGAAAGAGATTTTCTGATTTATATTTTGTCAAAAGGTGCCAAAGCTGGGGATGATTATTGTCGGGAAGAATTGATCGCTTTTTACAAAAATGGGATAGGGGTTACTAAAAATAGAATAAAAGCTGATAGCTTAACCCAGGAATTAGGGAATTCAGAAATGAAGTTTTAAATTTAAGTATTAAAAAGAAATTGCGATTCAACTAGTCAAAGGAGTTTGCTTTTGCGGGTCTTACTTAAGCGCCACTCCTAATCCAAATAATGCATAATCATAGATGATTGGATCATCGGCATTCATTTGTCTTAGAGATTGAGTTATTTCTTCTACTGCCGCCCAATCGCGTTGTTTTCTGGTCAGCAAGCCAAAGATTCTGGCGTACCTTTCTACATGTACATCAAAGGGGATCATCAGTCCTGACATGGGTATCGTAGACCATAGGCCAAAATCTACTCCACGATGGTCTTTCCTTACCATCCATCTCAAAAACATATTGAGTCTTTTGCAAGTAGCATTTTTAGCAGGAGTAGAGACATGTTTTTTGGTTCTTTCGGGTACATATTCTAAGCTAAAGAATAAATCGTGGAATCCAATCAACGCACTTTTTTGGTTATATAGTATCTCTAGATTTGGATTAAAAGCAGTTTCAAGTGAATGATGATTTTGATAATAAAACCTAAAAAACTCAACAAAGTAAAGTAAATCAGTAGCTTGAAAAGTACGGTGCTTGAAGGTTTCGAAGGCTTTTAGATCTTGCTTTTGGTGATTCATTATAAAATCAAAGGGATCATTTCCCATTAAGTCAAGCACTTCATTAGTCTTATTGATGATGGTTTTTCGGTTTCCCCAAGCAAATATAGCAGCAAAAAAAGCTGAAATTTCTATGTCCTGGAGTTTAGAAAATCTATGAGGAATACAGATCGGATCATTGTCGATAAAGTCTTTATGATTGACTTTATCGACAATTTCGTCCAATTGTTGCTTGATTATGTTGATGTCCTTTGACAACGGAGATGTCATCAAATAAGGACTACTTTAGAGTTTGTTTAATTTCGATGATTTCGTATCCTTCTATAACGTCACCTGTTTTGATGTCATTGAAGTTTTTGATTGTAATACCACATTCGAAACCTGCTTTGACTTCTTTTACATCATCTTTAAATCTCTTTAATGATGACATCTCTCCGTGAGCACCTTCTTTCATCGGGAATATAACAATTCCATCTCGAATGACTCTGATATGTGTATTTCGAGTAACTTTACCTTCTGTGACATAACAACCGGCAATCGTACCGATCTTAGACATAGTATAGGTTTCTCTGACATCGATCTGAGCTACGATTTTTTCTTCTTTGGTCGGCTCTAACATACCCTCCATCGCAGACTTGATTTCTTCAATGGCTTCGTAGATGATAGAATACGTTTTGATTTGAACGCCTTCTCTTTCAGCGAGATTACGTGCATTGGCAGAAGGTCTTACTTGGAATCCGATGATGATCGCATCAGATGCAGATGCCAACAATACGTCAGACTCTGCAATAGCTCCTACTGCTTTGTGTATTACATTTACTTGGATTGTCTCTACTGAAAGCTTGATCAATGAGTCTGAAAGTGCTTCTATAGAACCATCCACGTCTCCTTTTACGATTAAGTTCAATTCCTTGAATGTACCTAATGCAAGACGTCTTCCGATTTCGTCTAAGGATATACGCTTACTTGCTCTATTGGATTGTTCTCTTTCAATCTGAGCTCTCTTAGCTGCTAACTGTCTGGCTTCCTGATCAGATTCCATGACTTTAAATTTCTCACCTGCTTGTGGCGCACCACTCAAACCTAAGATTAATGTTGGAGTAGAAGGTCCAGCTTTTTTGACTTTTTTGCCATGCTCATTGAACATAGCTTTGATTTTTCCAGAATATGGTCCGGCAACTACTGAGTCACCAATTTCAACACTACCATTTTGAACAAGGATTTTGGTTACGTAACCTTTTCCTTTGTCTAG
>Ga0075154_10001097_pt1 | contig 20146 bp, 19 predicted proteins | sample JI71714BDNA_FD_70965 | JGI IMG/M metagenome (GOLD analysis project Ga0075154, IMG submission 70965) | Wastewater effluent complex algal communities from Wisconsin, to seasonally profile nutrient transformation and Carbon sequestration -... | ecosystem: Engineered > WWTP > Effluent > Algae...
ATGCTGCAGGAGTAATGCCAATCATCTTTGCCCAGGCAATCATGTTCGTTCCCATTTATCTGGTTGGTTTTGCCGATTCTTCGGGTGGAAGCTGGATTGCCCGTAATTTTCAGGATTACACCACATTCCCATACAACTTCACCTTTGCATTGATGATTGTACTGTTTACGTATTTTTATACGGCCATTACAGTTAACCCCAATCAAATTGCTGACGATCTTAAACGTTCAGGCGGTTTTATCCCAGGCATTCGCCCCGGTAAAAAAACAGCTGAATACATTGATAACGTAATGTCCAGAATAACCCTGCCCGGATCTTTATTCCTTGCACTGGTTGCCATTCTTCCGGCATTTGCGTCATTGGCAAATATTAATACCGCATTCGCATACTTCTACGGTGGAACTTCCCTGTTGATTATGGTAGGTGTGGTTTTGGATACCCTTTCACAAATTGACAGTCATTTGAAAATGCGTGAAATGGACGGATTGATGAAATCCGGCAGAATCAAAGGTCGTTCAACGACCGGAGCGGTGAGCATTTAATTAATACGAAGTGAGTAAGGTAATCCTCAAAACTTCCGAAGAAATAGAGCTTATCCGTATTAGTTCTTTACTTGTTGGCGATACACATGCAGAAGTAGCAAAGCATATCCGTCCGGGAGTTAAAACTGCCGAACTGGATAAAATTGCGGAAACCTATATCCGTGACATGGGAGGCATTCCTTCCTTTAAAGGATACGGTGGATTTCCGGCTTCATTATGCATCTCAGTAAACGAAGCAGTAGTGCATGGCATACCCGGAAATTACGAAATTAAGCCCGGAGATGTGGTTAGTGTAGACTGCGGAATTCTGAAAAACAGATACCATGGTGACTCAGCATACACTTATCTTATTCAGGATCAAGGAATTGATTCAAAGATAAAATTACTGAAAATAACTTTGGAATCTTTGCAAATAGGTTGTAATTTTGCCGCCCCCGGAAAGCGGGTTGGTGATATAGGACATGCCGTTCAGCAACATGCTGAAAAACATGGATACGGTGTAGTAAGAGAACTCGTAGGACATGGATTAGGCAGAGACCTACACGAAAAACCGGAAGTTCCGAACTATGGCAAAGCCGGCAACGGCCCAAGCCTGAAAGCAGGAACAACCATCTGCATAGAGCCTATGATTAACATGGGAACGAAAGCAGTAAAAACATTGGCCGACCGTTGGACGATCGTAACGGCAGACGGAAAGCCATCGGCACACTTTGAACACGTGGTAGCCATCACGGAATCAGGACCAGAAATTCTGTCCTCATTCCAAAAAATTGAAGAAGAAATAAAAAGAAACGAATACTTGGTAAGTATATAATATGGTAAAACAATCTTCGATAGAACAGGACGGAACAATAATAGAGGCCTTATCCAATGCCATGTTCAGGGCAGAGCTGGAAAACGGTCACGTTATTACCGCCCACATTTCTGGGAAGATGCGTATGAACTACATTAAAATTTTGCCGGGTGACCGCGTTAAAATCGAAATGTCACCATACGATTTATCAAAAGGACGAATAACTTACCGATACAAATAACAAATTAGGCAATCATGAAAGTCAGAGCATCAATAAAAAAGAGAAGTGCCGACTGCAAAATTGTACGCAGACACGGGAAACTTTATGTGATCAACAAAAAGAATCCAAAGTTTAAACAGAGACAAGGTTAATTAATTATTTTATAAGTAGTCAACTATGGCAAGGATAGCCGGTATTGATTTACCCAAAAACAAAAGAGGCGTAATAGGACTTACCTATATCTACGGAATAGGTTCAAGCAGCGCTCAGAAGATTCTCGCAAAAGCCGGAATTGATGAAAACACGAAAGTAAGCGAGTGGAATGACGACCAGTTGGCGGCCATTCGCGGTATAATCAACGAAATTAAAGTTGAAGGTGCGCTTCGTTCAGAAGTACAGCTAAACATTAAACGTTTGATGGATATCGGCTGCTACCGTGGTGTTCGTCATCGTTTGGGCTTACCCCTTCGCGGGCAGCAGACACAAACTAACGGCCGTACCCGTAAAGGTAAACGTAAGACAGTAGCTAACAAGAAGAAAGCTACCAAATAACGGTTAATTGTTAATTTTCAAATATTTAAAATGGCTAAAACCAAACAAACAAAGAAAAAGGTGAAAGTAGAGCCGATGGGTGAAGCACACATCAGCGCTACGTTTAACAACATCATCATTTCTTTGACCAACTCTGCCGGCCAGGTAATCTCTTGGTCATCAGCAGGAAAAATGGGTTTCAGGGGCTCTAAAAAGAACACCCCGTACGCAGCCCAGATGGCAGCTCAAGACTGCGTCAAAGAAGCCTTCGATTTAGGCTTAAGAAGAGTAAAAGTTTACGTGAAGGGCCCAGGAGGCGGACGTGAGTCTGCCATCCGTACATTGCACGGTGCCGGAGTAGAAGTAACCGAAATCATTGACGTTACCCCACTTCCACACAATGGATGCCGTCCTCCTAAAAAACGGAGAGTTTAATTTTAACTTCATTAAACTAAAAAAAGAAACATCATGGCAAGATATACAGGCCCCAAAACTAAAATTGCGCGCAGATTCAAAGAACCAATCTTTGGTCCTGATAAAGTATTAGATCGCAAGCAATATGGCCCGGGAATGCACGGACCAAATAAAAGACGTAAAAAACAGTCTGAGTACGCTATTCAGCTTTCTGAAAAACAAAAAGCTAAATATACATACGGTATTCTCGAGCGCCAGTTCAGATTGGTGTTTGAAAAAGCCAGCCGCTTAAAAGGTATTACCGGTGAAAACCTGCTCCGCTTATGCGAAAGCCGTTTGGATAACCTTACCTTCAGAATGGGTATCGCTCCGACACGCCGTGCTGCCCGTCAGCTGGTTGGTCATAACCATATCCTCGTAAACGGTGAAGTATGTAACATCCCAAGCCGTATTCTTAAACCAGGCGATGTAGTAAGCGTACGTGAAAAATCCAAAAACATGGACATTATCACGTCAACCGTTTCTACTTACCGTTCTAAATTAGACTGGGTTAGTTTTGATCCGGCTACTCTTTCAGGAACCTATATTTCTCACCCCGTGAGAGAGCAGATTCCCGAAAACATCAAGGAGCAACTCATCGTCGAACTTTATTCTAAATAATCCCCAATAAAAAAAGGAGAGCACCAAATGGCTATTCTTGATTTTCAGAAACCGGACAAAGTAATCATGCTTGAGTCCGATGACCGCAAAGGTAAATTTGAATTCAGGCCTCTGGAGCCGGGTTACGGTATTACTATCGGTAACTCACTCCGCAGAATCTTACTTTCATCATTGGAAGGCTTTGCCATTACCTCTGTAAAAGTAGATGGGGCGGCTCATGAATTCTCAACTATAAAAGGTATCGTGGAAGATTTCACTGAAATCATCCTGAACCTTAAAAAGGTACGATTCAAACGTCAGATCGATTCATCAAGCGAAGAGCGCGTTACCATGACTTTTACAGGTCAGGACAAACTTACCGCAGGTGATTTAGGTAAATTTATCTCCGGTTTTCAAGTGTTAAACACTGAACAGGTAATCTGTCATATGGAGCCTTCCGTAAAACTCAATATTGAGTTTACCATCGGAAAAGGCCGTGGATATGTTCCTGCCGAAGAAAATAAAAATCCGAATGCCGATACCGGTGTGATTGCGATTGACTCTATTTTTACGCCAATCAAAAACGTAAAATACGCTATCGAAAATTACCGTGTAGAGCAAAAAACGGATTACGAAAAATTAGTACTCGAAATCATTACTGACGGTTCAATTCATCCTAAAGATGCATTGAAAGAAGCGGCCAAAATTCTTATCCACCACTTTATGCTTTTCTCTGATGAGAAAATCACATTGGATACGGAAGAGAAAACGCAGACGGAAGAATTTGATGAAGAGTTCCTGCACATGCGTCAGTTACTGAAATCAAAACTGGTTGATATGGATCTCTCCGTAAGAGCATTGAACTGCTTGAAAGCGGCAGATGTTGAAACACTGGGCGAACTGGTTTCCTTCAACAAAAACGACCTTTTGAAATTCAGAAACTTCGGTAAAAAATCCCTTATGGAGCTTGAAGATTTGGTTCGCAGCAAAAATCTCCATTTTGGTATGAACGTGAGTAAGTACAAATTGGACAAAGAGTAATCGTCCGAAAAAATTATTGAAATGAGACACGGTAAAAAGATAAATCACCTGGGTAGAACTGCCCCACATCGTAAGGCCTTACTTGCGAACATGGCAATTTCTTTGATTACCCACAAACGTATTACCACTACGGTTGCGAAAGCAAAAGCACTGCGTAAATATGTTGAACCGCTTTTAAATAAGTCAAAAACTGACAGCACACACTCTCGTCGTGTGGTGTTCAGCTACCTTCAAAATAAAGATGCCGTTACTGAACTATTCCGTGAAGTAGCCGGTAAAATTGCCGAGAGAAACGGTGGTTATACACGCATCATTAAATTAGGTGCCCGTCCGGGTGACAATGCTGAAATTGCCATGATTGAATTGGTTGATTTCAACACCGTACTCGTAAAAGACGGAAAAGCAGGTGCCGCTAAAAAACGTACCCGTCGTGGTGCTAAAACTGCCGCAACTGCCGCTCCAAAAGAAGCAAAAACAGAACAAAACAAACCTGAGGAATCTTCAGCCGCTGAAGAAACACCTGCCGAAGGAGAAGCATAAGTATGTTTTATTAACTAATTATCAAGAAAGGATAAATCGTAAGGGTTTATCCTTTTTTTTTGCAAACTGAAACCGAGCACACACATGAAATACGAAGTAGCAAAAGAAGCATTCATTTTATTGGCCGACGGAACCGTATTTAAAGGAAGAGCCGCCGGGAAATCAGGTACCGCAACCGGCGAAATCTGCTTTAATACCGCCATGACCGGTTACCAGGAAACCTTTACCGACCCCTCCTATTTCGGTCAGATTTTAACCATGACCAATGCCCACATCGGGAATTACGGGGTAAATGAAAATGAAACCGAATCAAATTCCATTAAAATCTCGGCATTGGTATGTAAAAATTTCTCCACAAAGGCATCCAGATTTCAGTCTTACGCTGCACTTGACCAATATTTTAAAGAAGCCGGACTGCCCGTAATCTTTAATGTAGACACCCGTGCCCTGGTAAGACATATCCGCCACAAAGGAGCCATGAATGCCATCGTTTCAACAGAAATCAATGATATTGCCAAGCTTCAGGAAATGTTGAATGAAGTGCCATCCATGGCCGGCCTTGAATTATCCTCAAAAGTATCGTGCAAGGAAGCTTATTTTGCCGGCGAACCCGAAGCCAAACACAAAGTAGCCGTGCTCGATTTAGGTTTAAAAGACAATATTGTTCGCTGCCTTACTGAACGGAATTGCTATGTGAAAGTATTCCCCATGAATACAAGCTATGCCGAAATGAAAGCCTGGAACCCCGACGGATACCTGATTACGAACGGCCCCGGAGATCCCGAAACCTTAAACGGGCCGATTGAAACCGTAAAACAAATTGTTGATGCCGGCGAAAAATTATTCGGTATCTGCCTCGGACATCAGGTGTTAGGCATTGCATCGGGTTTGAAAACCTACAAAATGATCAATGGACACCGGGGCATAAATCACCCCATCTTAAATACAATCACTGGCAAAGGTGAAATCACTTCACAAAATCATGGGTTTGTAATTGATGAAAAATCAATTCAGGAAAACTCCGAAGTGGAAATTACCCATATACACCTGAATGACGGTACTGTTGCGGGAATCAGACTAAAAAACAAACCTGTTTCTTCGGTACAGTATCATCCCGAAGCATTTGCCGGTCCACATGATTCACGGTATCTGTTTGATGATTTTGTAAAATCTTTGTAGATTTACATTACTATTATTTACTAAGGCTTAAACAAAACTTAATGAAAAAACTTTACGTAGCCATTGCCCTTCAATTGGCTCTGATGGGAAATATACTGGCCCAGGAGAACATATTCCGCCATGCACCGTCGGGATATACCTATACAAATGATGTAAAAAAACTGCCAACACAATTGGTAGCAGGCCCCTCAGAAGAGACAATTACATCAATTGTAAGTGGCGAGCACCCGAAAAGCGGGGAAATGTATATCATTGCCCAAAACATGCCCTGCAACCTGAATATGCAAAATTCAGGCGAATGGACCAGCTACAATGGATTCAAAACCTGGAGGCTGAAAGTAAAAAGCCCGGGAGCAGAAGCCATTGCCCTACTCTATTCCAGTTTCCGGATTCCGGAATCGGCATCCGTTTTTGTGTATAACAGCAGTTTTACGCATAAATCACGAGCTTACCGCAACCTTGAAAACCCGGGAGGCGATCATTTCTCTACAGAAATAATTATGGGTGATGAAATTGTTTTAGAATACTGGGTGCCCGAAACCGAAACTGAATTAGCGGATATCCAGATAGAAGCCGTATCGCATGTGTTCCGCTAGGGAAAACAATTTATGCCAAAAAATGCCCAACAGAACGGCTCTTCGGATGCATGTCAGGTAAATGTAAACTGTTCTGAAGGCAGCAACTGGCAAGACCAAAAACGTGGGGTAGCCAAAATATATGTTGTTGATAATGGGCAAGGCGGTTTATGTACAGGTTCCCTAATTAACAATACAGCCGGCGATTGTAAAAATTACTTTTTAACCGCTCAACATTGCGGTGGTGGAGCTACGGCAGCCAATATGAATCAATGGCAATTCTACTTCAACTTTGAATCGTCAAACTGTAACGATTTAACCAGTGCCCAGGCAAATGCCGTTGACAACCAAGTAATGACCGGATGTACGAAAAGAGCCGCCAGTGGAACAAGTTCGAACATAAATCATTCTGACTTCCTTCTGGTAGAATTTAATTCTGCCATTCCATCCGCATTCAACGTATATTATAACGGCTGGGACAGAAACAATACAGCCGCTACAAGTGGAACCAGCATACATCATCCATCCGGTGATATTAAAAAAATAAGCACTTTTTCAAATACGCTTCAAAATGCAAATTGGCAAGGTACACCATCCGGTTCGCATTGGCGTGTAACTTGGGTTTCTACCACCAATGGCCATGGGGTTACGGAAGGCGGATCTTCCGGTTCACCTATCTTCAATCAGGCTAAGCGCATTGTTGGTGACTTAAGCGGAGGATCGTCTTATTGTAATGCAACGAATCAACCCGATTTATACGGTAAATTTTCATATTCATGGGAAACAGTAGGTGCAAACAATAACCAGCGTTTAAGACCCTGGCTAGATCCCAATGGCACAAATCCGACTACCCTTGATGGTAAAAATGCCTGCGGTACTACACCCACTCCTGTTGGTGGATGCGACACTGCATCGAACTTTAACGCACAAACCCACACGGCATCTGCCTTAACAGCGCCGGGCGGAACTGGCTGGCTGGCAGGTACAAACTCCTATAATGACAAAGCAAAAGCCGAATATTTTGCCAATACTTTTCCTGCAAATTCGCAACTTGAAGCCTTTTACATGTTCTTTCATACCGCCTCCGGAAGCGGTAACGTAACCTTTAAAGTTTGGGATGCAACAGGAGCCGGTAATTCGCCTGGAAATATACTGGCCCAGGGTAATGTACCCATTGCCAATATTCCTTCCAATGGTAACGCCATTTTGCTTGATTTAAGCGCAAACCCGATTGCTATTCCGGCCAATGGATTCTACATTGGTTTTGACGTACCGGCCACGGGAGGCACAAGCGTAGGATTATATACAACTGCCGCTAACCAGGTGGCCACCAATACCGGTTGGGAAATGTACTCAGACAATAGCTGGCATTCATATCTTGAATCGTACAGTAACCGTTATGCGCATGCAGCCTACGCGGTTGTTTGTTCCCAAAGCCAGTCGGGTGCTGCGCCCGTTACTAATTTTACGGCTAACCTTACCACTATCCCTGCCGGAAGTAATGTAAACTTTACACAAACGTGTACCAATAATCCAACCACATTTGCCTGGACAGTTAGCCCTGCAACCGGAACTTCGTATCAATCCGGAACCACGGCGGCATCGGCAAATCCGATTATCCGCTTCAATAACGTGGGACAGTATACCATTTCACTTACGGCTACAAATGCCAGCGGTTCGGATGTAGAAACCAAAACAAACTACATTACCGTTACCAGCACAGGAGCTTCTATCTCAGAAACAGAAATTGGGGGCATCATCAGCATTTATCCAAACCCGGTTTCGGATAATGTTACAATTGAGCTTTCAAATGCTCCGCTGAACGATGTATTTATTACCGTTATTGATATGATGGGTAAATCGGTTGGCCAATACAGGCTTGCTGCCGGAACCCAGTTCATCAACATTCCAACCGATGCGCTGGCACAAGGTATATATACCATTGAACTTCGCTCAGGGATCCAAAGAGCCAATTACAAAATCATTAAAAAATAATTTCGTATAAATTAAAAAAGGGTGCATATGCACCCTTTTTTAATTTATACGAAAACCAAAAACAATTCAATATCCAACCACGTCTTGAACATTTAACCGAAACATAATCATGAAAACCGCTTTTAAAAAATTACATTTAAAAAATGGTAAAATTGTCACAGTTTTTATCCTTTGCCTTTTTAGTGGAATCGAACAACTAATGTCTCAAGTTATTTCTTCTTTAAACGCTCCTACTGGATACTCGCAAAGATTAGAAATAGACAAACTACATTTAAATGAAATTATTGCACCAAACCAATCACTAATTGACAGTGTACTGATGCAAAAAAATGTAAATGGAAGTGAAAATTATGTAGTTGGTTATAATATTCCTACCCATTTTGCTCTAATGAAGCATGGAACATGGTATAGTAACAACGGTGTGAAAACTTGTAGGCTGAAAATAAAAAGTAAAGATGCAAAAGGTATTTCAATTTTATATTCAAAATTTAAAATTCCTGAATCTGCTTCTGTATTCGTATATAACAGTAACTTCTCCCATAAATCAAAAGCTTATCGCTCTAATGAGAACCCTTCTGGCGACCATTTTTCAACTGAAATCATAACTGGCGATGAAATTATACTCGAATACAATGTACCTGAATATGAAATCAGCGAACCAGAAATTGAAATTGAAGCTATATCATATTTATTTCGTGGGGAATCAAATTTTCAATCTAAATTATACTTTCAAAATGGATATTCTGATGAATGCGAGGTAAATATTAATTGCTCAGAAGGCGGTAATTGGCAAAATGAAAAAAGAGGCATAGCAAAGGTTTATGTTATTAATGGAAGTTGGGCAAGTTTATGCACAGGTACATTATTGAACAATACCAGTCAAAATTGTAAAAACTATTTTTTAACTTCCCAACATGCTGGTGCTGGTGCCTCATCTGCAGACATGAACCAATGGCAGTTTTATTTTAATTTCGAGTCTCCTAATTGTTCAAATTTGAGCTCAATTCAAGCTGGGGAAGCCGACAATCAGGTTAAAATTGGCTGTCACTTGAGATCAGCAAGTGGCCTCAGTTCCGATATTGAATATTCAAACTTCTTACTCGTTGAATTAAATACACTTATTCCTTCTAACTACATTGTTTATTACAATGGATGGTATAGAGGTATGCCGCTTGTACAAGGCGGTGGAGTGAGTATTCATCATCCACAAGGTGACATAAAAAAAATAAGCACTTACACAAATACTCCACAAAGTCAAAATTGGCAAGGTTCTCCATCAATTCCCGGTATTTCATCACATCACAAAGTAACCTGGGTGCCTACCAATAATGGTTATGGAATTGTGGAAACTGGTAGTGGAGGCGCACCATTGTTTAATCCTAATAAATTGGTTATTGGCCAGTTGACAGGAGGCTCTGCATTCTGTGCCCCACAACAAACTGTAAAATCCAGCTTGTATGGCAAATTATCTGTAAGTTGGGATTTATCAAATTATAATAATCTTCCAACTTTAGCCTCATTTTTGGACCCTTCTGGTTCAAATGTAACATCATTAATTGGCAGAAATGCTTGTAATGTTTTTCCACCAACCGAAATTTGCGATACAAGCTCAAATTTCCAATCGGATGAATTTACACTTTCAGCCATTTCTGTTCCAAACGGAAATGGCTGGATTGCAGGAAGCAATAGTTTTAACCCTAGAGCAAATGCTGAACTATTTATTGATTCTTTCCCAGACCATTCCATGGTAACTGGTTTTAAAATTTACTTCCATTCAGCTTCACAATCATACGATTTAACTTACAAAATATGGGACGCAACTGGCCCAAATGGGTCTCCTGGAGATGTTTTAGCCCATGGCGGGTTTAACACATCAACTTTGGTAAGTAATGGAGCTGCTTTTGATTACACACTCCCCGTTCCCGTAGATATCACTGGAAACTTTTATATTGGAGTAGAATTACCAAATAATTTATCTGCCAATATTGGTATATATACATCTGCAGTAGATGAACCTAATACCAATTTTGCATGGCAACAAGGAAGTGATAATTTATGGACTCCATTCAGTAGCTCATATTCTGGGAACTATTGTCTTGCTATTTCTGCATTAATTTGCCAAGAAGGAGTTCCTGAAAATCCAGCACTAGCAGTTAACTTCCAATCAAATAATAATTTTATTACGACTGGCAATTCAGTTAGCTTTTTTCAAATGTGTAATAATTCCCCCATCTCATTTAAATGGTATGTGTCACCTATTGAAGGGGTAACATACGTTTCAAATACCAGTTCTACATCATCTAATCCAGTCATTAAATTTGAAAATCCAGGCTCATATACCGTGAGCCTTACGGCCTCTAATGCACATGGGAGCAATAGTATCATCAAATCCAACTATGTAACCGTTTCTTCCCTTGATATTTCTGAACAATTTTCCTTGGAAGGACTGTTCCAAATATTTCCCAATCCTACATCTGATATAATCAACATTGAAATGAAAGAAACTGAATATCAAGAAGAAATTACTATCCACATAATTGACATACTTGGTAAAAAAGTTATTAACACAAACATGCCTGAAGGTCAAAATCTTTTAAGTATTCCGATCACTAACCTTGCCAATGGAATTTATACTATATTTATAAAGTCTAGCAGTAAAACGATGTTCAAAAAAATTATAAAAAAATAATACTACAATTTTCAAAACGCATGAAAAGAACACTATTATCCGCAGGTATTCTGCTATTCAGTTTAGCATTTGCCAATGCACAACAAACGCAAACGGTGCCCAACAGCTTTTTCCAAGCCGCAACTGAAATTACATATCCCACTGAGATATTGGGAAATTTACCGGATATCAAACCGCTGAACAGCGAAGATATTGAGCGCGAGAAAAGGGGAATGTTCTACCGCACGGGAATCATACTGCCGATGAATACCATTACCGAACAAAACGGAAAATGGGAATACCTGGCCGATGGAAGCGTAACCTGGCGAATAGCCATCAAAGCTCCGAATGCCAAAGCCCTGGGTTTATATTTCAATTATTTTGAACTTCCGGGCGATGGGCAATTTTATGTGTACAATCCGCAAAAAACGCATCTGGTTGGGCCGTTTACTGCCGAAAATTCCAATATGGGAGATGTATTTGCCACTGCCCCGGTTATGGGTGATGAAATTATTTTGGAATACAATGGTTCGGCAAACACAGCAGCCGACTTTCATATTGAACTGAACGAGCTGGGCTACAATTACCGTGATGGCGGGTTTGGCCCCAAAAACGCCGGAGATTTTGAAAGTTCTGACAATTGCGAAGTAAATGCAAACTGCTCCGAAGGAGATGCCTGGGATGCCCAACGCCGCTCAGCCGTAAAAGTAATTGTACGCGACGGTTCTACTTCCGGGCTTTGTTCCGGTGCCATGATTAACAGCGTAAATACAGACTGTACACCCTACGTTTTAACTGCAAACCACTGCGGAGGCGGCGCATCGGTTACCAATTACCGTCAGTGGATTTTCTATTTTAATTTTGAAACGCCCAATTGCACCAACCCGGCCAGCGCAACCAACCTGGACGACCAGATTGTTACCGGCTGCATGAAAATGAGCAACTCATCGGATGTTTCGGATGTAATTGCTTCAGATTACCTGTTGGTGCATTTGAAAAACAGACCGGCCAATTCATTCAATGCCTACATGGCCGGATGGAGCCGCAGCACAACGGCCTCCGGAAGCGGCGTGAGCATTCATCACCCGGCCGGTGATGTAAAGAAAATATCTACGTACTCAGCCACCTTAACCAACTCCGGATGGAGCGGCGGTAATGTTGGAAAACACTGGGGCGTGAAATGGGTATCCACCGCAAACGGACATGGCGTAACCGAAGGCGGTTCATCGGGTTCACCCATCTTTAATGCAGCCGGACAGATTGTGGGTGACCTCAGTGGCGGTTCTTCTTTCTGCACCAACACAAACGGACAGGATGTTTACGGTAAATTCTCATACAGTTGGGACCAAACCGGCACCACGGCCAACCGCAGGCTCAAAGATTGGCTGGATAAAGCCAATTCCAATCCGCAAACCCTTGCCGGCAAAGAAGTAAGCTCCTGCGCCTCGGCAGCTTTACCTACGGTAGATTTCATTGCCGATAACTTAACGCCAAGCGTTGGGCAGTTGGTAAACTTAACCAATCAGTCAACGGGCACTGCGGCCGGATATGAGTGGGTAATAGCCCCTACCACCTTCACTTACCTCAACGGCACAACCAAAAACAGCGAAAACCCGCAGGTCATGTTCAGCGGAACTACCTCATACAGCGTTACCCTACAAGTATATAACACCGGTGGATATAACATCAAAACCCGGAGCAATTACATCAAACCGCACAATACGGTGGGTATTGAAGAGTCTGCCGAAACACAGGCTCCTGTTTTATTCCCCAATCCCAGTTCAGATGGTAGTTTCCAAATTTTCGCCAAAGAAGCTGAGTTGATTGAATCTGTTATTATTTATGACCTGAACGGTAAAGTGATACTGAGCCGCAATGCAAATGACAGCGCCCTGTTTTTCACGGGTATGAGTTTGGCGCAGGGCATGTATGTGGTTAAAATCCAAACAAATAAAGGTATGTATACCGAAAAGTTGATTATTGAATAAACATACCAACGATACTAAAAAGGGCTGAATACCTATTGGGTTCAGCCCTTTTTTGTTTTATGAACTTATTTTGCGGTTGCTACAGTTTTATCTTGAATACAAACCTGCAATCCAACGGAAGACAAACTTATTTTTTAAAATTTATACGGTAATTTATTAGTCTAAGACATTTTGCATATTACTACCACAGCTAACGCCAGAAAACCCTTGTTAACAGCATACCTATTTGCTTCCTTTTATTTGTCAATATTCCCAATAAAATGGTCATCACACTTAAAAAAATCGCTGTTTGAAGAATGTTTGATTTGAAAATTTTTTCATCAAAAACGGTTGTTCCATTTTTAGTTATCTCGATAATGTTATTTTGTGAACCCAAATTAAACAGCCCATTTTCGAATGTAATGGAAATTTTATCACCTGGCATTACATTATTCAATATCTCATCAAATTGATTTTTATATTCATCTGAAAGAAAATAGGATTCGGTGGTATTGTCAACTTGAATCCGAAGAGGATAGGTTGCATTTCGGAATTTAACAACTGTATCAATTTTCATGAGTGCAACCACTCCTGTCTGATGCCGATAAGTTTCAATATTGCGAAAATAATCCGTCCACAAATAAATTGCTCCTGTAAAGAACATAATTGTCAAAAACGGCAATGCGAAATTCCAAAATTTACTTACAAAAAATATATTTGATTCCTTATGATTCAATTGTGCGTTGTGTTTTTTCGTTTGCTGATAAAGTGTTTCGGCTATACGGACGTTAAGGGCTCGGAACACCATCCCTAAAGCCATGATTAAGTTTATTCGAATCTGAAAAGGTTCCTCCACCACGAGAACCTGGCTTTTGGCAAGGTATTGTTAACAGGCGTAATAATTTCATTCAGTTTATAATCATTATCAGAAATCCAATGAACTGAATATACACCTCCTCCTTCATCAATCTTGTATGCTTTGCAGTCAAAAGAATTTAGAAACATTGTCAATCCAGCAGTTCCTCCATATGGATATCCAAAGGCAGAGAACTCTATTCGTCCTTTATTTTCTAGTCTTTTACACTCCAATAGTTCCACATCTAAGTCAATCTGTAAATGATTGATAATACTAGAAAAATGCCAATTATTATTGCCTTCTGGGGCTGTTGCAAATTTTGGTTTAACATCTCCATTTAAAAAATAGAAATGTTTTAATGAATATTCTGGAAAAACTGTCAACCAGTATTCTTCGGGTTTGGGCTGGCCAGTATTTTTTGCTTCAGCAATTAAGTCATAGACATATTTCAAGTCAAGAAACTTTGTTTCCTCAACAATAGTAAATTCAATGTATTCGGATTTAATGTCCATTAATTATATACATTTAAAATTTTGCCTTTAATTTCCATTACCATAAAATTCATCAATTTTTACAGAAAAAGGAAACGAAGTCCAAAATTCATCTTAATTATGTAATTGATTATCAATTTTTGTGTAGTATTTCATTCCGTTTCAAAATTTGCCCATATAATCTTACCATCCTGAATAGTAAAACGAAAAAAATGGTTATAGATCGAATCAACAGAAAAACAAGGCTCCAAAACTAACCACCATGTTCTATTATCCTCTTTCAAATTTACCGCTGATAAATAATACATTTCCCCAACTGCATCTCTTGTTACCTCATATTCAGTACCCCTAAACTTTTTATAAATCAAGTCATAAAGTTCAGCAACAATTACCTCGTAGTCTGCTGCCATTTGTTTTATCAATCCAATTTTCTGAGTTAAACTTTGGCCGATATGCACAACTGAAATACTAAGCTCAACTTTGTTGCCAGGGCTGATATTATCTACATAACCAACCCACTCTTTAGCGGTTTCGTCAAACTTTAATAATCCAAAGGGTTCTACTATCATACATTTTTTTCATAAGAAATTTATAATTAAAAACCTAAAAAACTCAATATCAATATACTTAACATCAATTACAGTTTTACCTTTAAAAACTAAATAAAGCTTGGAACGCCTTCTACTCTGCTTTGCTGAAGCACTTTTACTAACATCGGTTGTTTTAGTTAAAAATTATTCACTGATTTTGCCGGGCTTACATCTGGCCGAGATACGCAAAAACACTAAATCGTTTATCAACACGTATTAAGTTATCAATTAATCCCAAGCAACTGTCCAGGTCGCGATAACAAAATGGGGCGTCTGTCTTTATATTATCATTCGCAATCATTTCAGGGATATAGATTTTTTCCCTCAATGCATCATAATCAAATGCGGCTGCATATTCTTTTGCTTCTCCTCTTGACATTACCCGGCCGGTACCATGGCAAAGCGAGTTGTATGTTTTTTCAACTTCACTTGTTGCAGAAATCAAAACCACATCACCATTCATATTGGATGGCACAACCGTTTGTTCCCCAGGACTTACTTTTACCGCTCCTTTCCTTATGATTACTCCGTTTTCAGTTATTTCAAAATGATTATGGTTTTTATCTAAGATTAAGTTAAGTCGTCCAAAATACTTTTCCAATATCTTAAAGATTGCAAAGCGGTTATCTTTTGCCCATTCACATACATCATAAAATTTGGTATCAAATTTTTCCGGTTGGTCAATAAGGTGGTCAACGAGTTTGGATTCATTGCGCGAACCCGTATGAATAAGAAAATAAAGTTTGTCGTCTGTATAGGACTCTAACGCATCAAGAAAGTGATTACCTGAACCAAGATCACCCAGTTTCCCTTTATTTGCTTGAATGTCGTAATAAATCTTGTCCCACTTTTCTTTTTTAAAATCTTCTTTTGTTAAGTCAGCCTCACACATCAACATTCCACAACCGCAGTCTGATATGGCAAATTTCCTCCAATCGTCTTGCTCGGTGTAAACTACGGTTCCCGTGGGAAGCGGTGATTTTCCGGGACAAGCATCAGGAAAAAAAATCACTCGTTCTGCTTTAAGGTCGTGTGGCAGCCAACCATAAACCTTATTCAAGGGTTCGGCTGAATAATTGATAACTTCCATTTTAGTTCTTTTCTGTCGGCGAGTTCGTTTTACAATGGTTAGCTCTACCGGATTACAGCCCTACACCGTTATTGCTACGTCAAAATTACGCATTTGAATCATATTAAGCGCTGAACGGTTTCATTTTTTCGTAGTTCGCCCTGCGCCAAACAAACATTCTTAAAATCTACTACCCCAAAAGAAGCCAACTGTTCACTCGCCTCTTAAAAACAAATAAGAAAATCGCATAAAAGTGAAATAATGCAATAAAAAAAGTGCCCCAAATTGGAACAAAATCCTGCATGGGTCCTAACGCGCTCAAGATGAGATTCAGCATATAAAGAACTGAAGCTATAATAAGGGTAAGCCTTACCCAAGCTATTTCATTCATCCATAAATATATTGAACAAATAGCTAAATAGGGTATGTACATCACCATCATTAAAAAATCATCCAATATGGTTATTCTTTCCCAACAGGAACGGTCAACACAACCGTCCTTGGGTACAAATACTTCAGCGTATGGTATGAATGGAATTAGAACCGAAATAATCACGAATAATATCTTAAATGACAATATGATATATTTTTTATTCATAGGATTAAATTACACTGTTGATTTTTGATGCACAAAAAATGATTGTAAAACGATGTTGTTAATGCAAAACACACACGTTAGCCCAAACCCCTTAAACCGCTTGTTTTACGCCATTATTTCTAAAAAGTCAGCTCAATTTTTCATTTTGGGAGGGTTGTGCAACAGCCACGCCTGTTAACAGTGGTTGTTTTCGTCTTGTAACTATAAACCGTCCTCTCTTTTTGAAAGCCAATCTTTGTATTTCTCTTTATAAGAATCTCTTGTTTCTTTGTCCTCAAGAACAAAATCGATGCCTCCATCATAAGGTGCCGCAATTGTCTTTTTGTCTTGCGAAATAAAGAAGGCTCTGATTTTGTCGTCAGCAATGTCTCTTAACAGGCTATCATGCTGATGTGCCTTCCAAACCGTCTCAGCAAAAGCAGGTCTGTAGACCTGTCCTTTGTCGTATTGTTCAGGACTTAGCTCAAATAGGTCAATGTCGTCAAGAAGTTGGAAGGAAAAATTAAAGAAACTCGGCTCTTGCTTGGTTATGTGTACTTCAATCGGCTCGTTATAATTGTAGTCGCCTGTCACTAAAAAGACTTTTGCACTATCCCCAAGAATGTCTGTAATTATAGTATTGTGTCTCGTCAGCAGAATGTCCCACTGTTGTTCGGTATCAGCGTATCTTTTTGATTGAGGCAAACTGTGTATTCTAAACCATTTGTCTGGATAGTCGTGCCTGAAAAAATGCTGTATTGGTAAAGTCTCTGGGTACGTAGAAGTCCAAAACTCTTTGAATTGTTCGGGTGTCATTTTACAATTACTGATAACTTGTTTACAACCCTGATAAAATCATACTTATCTCCCCCCATATATTGTATAAGCCTGATAAACATCAGCGTTTATTTTTTCTTAAAAGTATATTTTTTTCTTAAATCTTCAAAAGGCTGAACCAAGGTCTTGGACCTCTTTTCTTTGCTCACGTATACAGCTGGGCTATTCAGTTGCCAATCCCTTACAAGATGTTCAAATCAAATTCAGCAAAATCCAATCGTATGAAGCCGTAAAATCGTACTTGCCCCTATCAACAATCTTAAAGCTGATCGGCTATTTGCCTAAAAATAAACCACCAATTCATTCGTTCTGCCAGCAAGGGTTTTTCTCTGTCGTTAAATACAATAATCAGTAGTTTTTTATTCGGGTTAATATAAATATGTTGCTTATACAATCCGATGGCCATGAAATCGCCATACTCCTTTAGTCCGATGTGCCAGCTGTAATTATAATTAAAACTACTCCCGTTTGAGGTATCTCTGCTAATCGATTTAGTATACCATTTCTCACTTATGATTTGCTCTCCATTCCATTCCCCTTTATTTAAATAGAGTCTGCCAAATTTGGCATAATCCAGGGCTGTGGCACCGATGCAACAAAAACTTTTTTCAAGCTGATTTTTCTCATCCACCGACCAAATCCCATTTCCACACATTTGAACGGGTTTCCAAATTTTATCTTCAAGGTACTTGGCAGGGGTGATTCCCGTGGCGCGCTTTAAGATAATTCCCAGGAGTTCAGTATTCATGTTGAGATAATGTTGTTTTGTACCGGGAATGCTCTCAAACTTGATTTTATTTAATGCTTTTAATGCATTTCGGCCATAGTATATGATGCCGTCATTTGCCAGATTGTATTTTATACCCGAAGTATGGTTGAGCAAATGCTCAATGGTTAATTGCTCAGCATAAGGCACATTTTTCAATTCGGGAATATACGTTATCACGGCTTCCTTTTCGCTTTTAATATATCCTTCGTCTATTGCTATGCCTATCAACGAAGACATAAATGATTTAGCGATGGAATATGAACTGTGCAGGGTATTTTCATTGAGACCTTCCCTGTTGTATTCATACTTTATGGTATCATTTTGAATGATGAGTAAACTTCTGACCTTATGGCTGGATGCAAAAGAATCCAGAGGCATAAAAAATGGAATATCCGTTGACCAGTCATCTATCTTAATCTTTTTACCTGAAAGGGGATTTTCTTTCTTAAATTCAAAACACGTATTTCCGGAATGAATTATGGAACTATTAAACCGGGCCAAATCCTTTTCATCGGGGTGCCCCAGAAATATTGACCTTGGCGGAAAGCAACTGTAAAAAAATAAAGGAAGGAGAAAGATCAGGTATAGTTTCATTAATTTCATGTGGGTAAATATAAATAACTGTCGAAGATGGAATTAAATTTTTCACTTACGCACAACCACATTCTCACACCGGTAGAACTACCCTATTAAAACCTGCTCTGTTTGCATAGCCAGACAAACCTCATAACGGATCACGCATAAAAGTAGTAGCGCGATCATTGATTAAATGTACTGAACATAATGCTAACCCACCAAGCCGGACAAAAACTTTTTAATAAATTTCGTTGTTTTAAAAAAAATGTGTGGTGACCTTGCTATGAAAAACTAACCTTGACGTAACCGAAGCGCTGTTACTTTTTATGCGATTTTATGCATAGTTTTTTACTCCTTGACAATAACTTCAAAGGTTTTTAAACATGCTATCATTATAGACATATTCTTAAATAAATTATCGGTTTGAGAAGCTCCTGCAATCAGATGGTAAAAATAACCTTTCTCATCGCTTTTGAGTATAAAACCAATATTTTCAATTTCTCCATATTGTCCAGTACCTGATTTCGTATGAATGAAATACGCAGGATAATTCAATACTTCTGTTTCTCCTGATTCCACCAATATCATTCCTTGCGGGTTCGTCTTGGATAGATTTAATAGGTGATCGTATTCGGTTTTTAGGTCATTCGATTTACTTTGACTTTTGATTTTTTGAATAGAAATTATATCAATATAGCCATCCTTATCAGCAGGCGATGCCGCGTTAAGCATGATGAGTACATTCTCGCCGTCACAATCCTCTTCTTCATTTCGCCAACTCCAACCAGAAGGAATCATTAACGAGAAAGTTTCAGAAGTCAACGAAATTTTTTGCTTTTCAAAATCAACGGGATCATTGGCAATTTGATCTAAAGTAATGTCTCCCTTAGCGCAAGAACTTAACGCAGTTATATAAAGTAGAATTAGAATTTTGTTCATGATTTTTTCATATTATGCACAACCTGTTTATAACCCTCACAAAATCATATCTATCCACACCCCATATGTTGTATAAGCCTGATAAACGTCAGCGTTTATTTTTTCTTAAAAGTATATTTTTTTCGCCAATCTTCAAAAGGCTTCATCCGATTTATGCAACAGCTTATGAGCCAGTGAATAGTCTGTTTGCCGGTATCCGTTTGCTTTAACTGCGCACATAAAAAAGGGCTGAATCCCTCATGAATTCAGCCCTTCTAACTATACTTACTTAATCGGTGTTATTTCCGGCAGCAGTCGGGTAAGGTTTTGTATACTTCCGCATCGGCCGGTACTTCGTC
>Ga0075154_10001098_pt1 | contig 20144 bp, 17 predicted proteins | sample JI71714BDNA_FD_70965 | JGI IMG/M metagenome (GOLD analysis project Ga0075154, IMG submission 70965) | Wastewater effluent complex algal communities from Wisconsin, to seasonally profile nutrient transformation and Carbon sequestration -... | ecosystem: Engineered > WWTP > Effluent > Algae...
GCTTTCAGCGCCGTCAGCGCTAATTTATGCCCGGCCGGCACCTCAGCCGGTAAAGCAACCGAGCTCGCAGAAAATTCTGCCGGCAGCACAAAGCCGGCTTCGAGCTGGTGCAATGCAACGGCCACGTTATCGCGCGGATGCACCTGCCACACCGCAATCGCCGGCGTTTGCAGCAGCGGTGCGCTGCAGCTGGAGTTCGTATTTGCTTCAATCGCCATCACATCAGTGCCTGTTGTCTAGTTCACTTCGCTCACCAGCCGCCGGCAGCGCCTTGCTGTGCTGGTTATTTCAATTTTATTCATATACTGTCTATCGGTAGCAATTTTGGTGACAACAAAGACCTAGCCTTGGTCAGCCTTGCCATTGCCATGGTTTGCCATTGACGATGACCCGCTCAGTTTGCAAGGAACCGACGTCGTCTAATACGCCAATACTCTGGCAATTGACCTGAATGCCGGACAGATGCAGTGGCCCGATTGGTGCCTCGGCAAAACCACGCAGTTCAAACAAGCGCTGCGCTTTATTGACCTGTAAATTGTGGACAAAGATGTTACGGACTGTCGGCATATGGTTACCGGCCCGGCCCTCTTCATAGAAGTAATTGACGACGATGACGTCTTTGACTTCGCCGATGACGATATCGCGCAGCGCTACGGTATCAATCAGACCGCCACGCAGCGCGTTGGTCTTAATCCGCAGGCCGCGGTCCAGATCCGGGCTGCTCATCAGCAGACGCCGGGCAAAAATATGGTTAGCGCCACCGGAAATTTCGCTGCCGATCACCACCCCGCCGTGACCCGCTTTCATCGTGCAATCCTGAATTAAGATTTGTTCCACCGGCCGGTTGATGCGACGGCCCTCGGCATTGCGGCCGGATTTCAGCGCAATACAGTCGTCGCCGGTATCAAACAGACAATGTTCAATCAGCACGCGGCGGCAAGATTCCGGATCACAGCCGTCGGAGTTCGGTCCGTGCGAGATCACGGTGACATGCCGGATCACCACATCTTCCGATAACACCGGGTGCATCACCCAGAACGGTGAGTTTTGCAGGGTCAGGCCTTCCACCAATACCCGTTTTGACTGATACGCCTGAAACAGCGGCGGCCGCAGAAAATTCTCCGGCAGGACGCGCTCAGCCATCGGCTTGCCTTGCTCAATCCACTGCATTAACAGATCGCGGCCACCATGTTGTACCTGAGTATCATCCACCGTCCAGGGGGTGTGTTTCCATTTGCCTTTCCATGGCCACCAAGTGGTGTTACTACCGCCGCCATCGATTTTACCGCTGCCGGTGAGACCAATATTTTCCGCGCCAAAGGCATAAATCAGTGGCTGATAGCCCATCAGTTCCATGCCTTCCCAGCGGGTATACACCAAAGGCAAATACAGCTCTGTCGCCGGATGAAAAGCCAGTAACGCATCCTGCTGCAGGTGCAGTTCGACATTGGATTTCAGCGTTAAAGCCCCGCATGGCCAGACCCCGCCCGGCACTAAGACGCGCCCACCGCCCGCGAGATGACAGGCATCAATCGCCCGCTGAAAAGCGGCTCGGTTATGGCGAGCGCGGTTCAGATCGCCTTGGACACCGGTCTGTGCCGCAAAATCACTGACGCTGAAAACTTGCGTGGCAAAGCTGGTGCGGGCTAATTGACGCTCTATCGCATCCGCCTGCTGCCATAACAAATCGAGTGCGCTATGCCCCGTAAGCTCCGACTCTGCTGCCGCTAACGGCACTGTGGCAGTGCCGGTGCAGCGCCACAACAGCAATGGCAACGTGGCGGCGAGACCGGCTTTGAGAAATTGGCGTTTTGGCATCACGGGCATTGTCTGCTCCTGCTCGAATCATTTGCTGGGGGCCACTGCTTGACTGGATATCTTTCCATCATCAGTCTGCGTTGAAAACCAGCATAAGACAAGCTGCCACCGGTGGCAATAGCTGAAGAAAAAATTTTGCCACCGTAGGACAGAAATCAGACCAGCGCAATGTCAAGGCGCTTTCTCCACCACTGCATTCACCAGAGCGCGCACGACGGGCGTCACCAGCACGATGGTCGGAAAAGCTACAACAAAGGCGATGCCCCAGGCGTGCAACCAAATGCCGACCAGGCCATCCACCAGCCCTAAATTCAGCAGCGTGATGACAAAAGACATAATGCCGGACATCAATAACGACATAAAAAACGAAAAAACATAAGGGGTATATTTGCGTGCGATCACTCTTCATCTCCGGGAGGTTTGCCGCGGTTTCGCCTGGCAACGCCACAGACTATACCACTGCGGCAACGCTGTTATGCTGTCGCCGCGGTGGCGGCTTTGCGCTACGGCTGCGGTGTCGGCGGCTGATCTAAACCTAAATCCAGATAGGCCACGATGTAGCCATATTGCTGATCGGTGATCTGACCGGCTTTATGCTGCGCGGCAGCTAATTCATGGCTCCAGCGCTGGCCCGCCGGCGCGGCCGGGATCGTCAAATCCAGCTGCAACAAGCGCCGATCTTTAATCTGATGGCCTTGCGCCAGCGCGCCTTTGGCGCAATAAGCCAGTACGTAATCGACAGCATGCTTATCCACCGCTGGCGCCCAGGTGTACTCCGTGTGACAGCCAGTCTTGTGCTCGCCTTGTGGCGTGACATAGTCCAACTGACCGCGGGTACAGCCGCTGAGCCACAGACAAGTCAAAAGCCCAAAACCCAGGGCTCGCGGCCACTGCCTGATGTGCAGCGGGCGGTGCTGCATCCTGATACGTTTTTTTTGCATCATCATTGCTGAAAAATCTGCCATTCCCTTTGATCTAGCGCGCTGCGCACAACAAAAACACTGAATACTGCCCCTGTGGTTTTTGCACCACACTGGCATCTGCAATCTGCACAGCGCTAAACCCGGCGGCGCGGGCGTCGGCACTGAGCAGGGACCGCTCAAAACCATGATGAAACACACCGGTGTCTTCGGTATGAAAACTGCCGTCCTCGCTATCCAAATCTGCCAGCGCAATAAAGCCACCGGGTTTGAGCATCCGATGAAACTGGCGGAACAACGCGGGGATATCGGCGATATGGTGTAACGTCATCGACGAGATAATGCCATCGAACTGGCGCTGCAGCGGTGTCTGCAGCAGGTCCTGTTCCAGCACTTCCAGTTCACAGCCAATCTCAGCAGCCTTAGCCCGCAACTGCGCATTCATCGATGGCGACACATCCACGGCGGTGATTTTGGCAACCCGGGGCGCGATTTGCTGCAGTAACAAGCCGGTGCCCGAACCAAAATCGAGCAGCTGCATCTCAGGGTGCAGCGGCACCAGCGCTTTAATGGCATTGCCGATAGCCACCACATTATCGACCCGCAGCGGGTTCTGTTCATAAGACGCCGCTTTCTGGGCGAAAAAATCGTGGGACATTTAATTTTCCTCGCATCCTTTGCTGCTGTTGTAACAGACACGCGAACAAATTGAAATATGAGTTCGACGCTATCTCTTATTGCGCTGCGCCAGGCTTTGCAGGCTCAGCGCCAAATAAAAACGGCTTCAGGATGAAGCCGTTTTTTCCGGTGTCACGTTGCGAATGACTTAGAAGAAATTGTAGTCCACACGGAAGGTGTAACTGCGCTCCGGTGCATACAACACGTTCAGATTGTTCGTGCTGTTCGTCCGGCTCCGCGCCTGTTTGAACTCTTCAATTTCGGTATCCAACAAGTTGTTGATAAAGAAACTCAGTTTCAGATTGTCATTCAACTCAACGCGGCTGGACAGATTGACGCGTTCATAAGCATCTGATGTGTCAGAACCGTCAGTGCGTGCACCGAAGTGAGATTTGTACTCACCATAAGCTTCCACATCAAGCCGCACATTGGTTTGTTTGTTATACAGCGTAAAACCTTTGTCCAGACCGATGTAGGCGTTGTACTTCGGCACCTGCGTCATGTCCTGGCCTTTTTTCGCGCTCAGCGCGACCACATCGTCCAGCATTTTGGAAGATGTGTACGAGGCGTTAAACACCAGATCTAACTGACCATCAAACGAGTATTTACTCTCCCACTCGACGCCGCGTGACCGTGCTTTTGCCGCGTTGGCGGTGTAGCTGAAACCACAAGTTGGCATGTAAACACTGGCCCAAACATCTGACCAATCGATTTGGTACACAGCGGTTGAGAATTGCAGATCACCGACCCGTGCTTTGTAACCGACTTCATAGTTGTCGATGCTGTCGGATTTGTAACGTTGCACATAACCTTTCGCGAATTCATCGGCGCGGCAGGCATTGGCTAGTGGCGCGTTGTTACCACCCGGACGATAACCTTCGGAATAGAGTGCATAAACCGATTTATCCCCGCTTTCCGGTAACCAGGCGATGCTGAGCTTTTTCCGGTTGCCACTCTCTTCACCTTCGCTTTGTACTTTGCGGCCTTCACGCGCTTCCCAAATCCCGCTGTAACCAAAGGATGCATAGTCTTCCAGATCATAAAAACGAATACCGCCGGTGACTTCGAAGTTACCGATACCTGTCTCGATGGTGTAAGACACTTCGCCGAAAGTAGCCATTTCCGTGGCGTGAGAACCGTTGTAGTACAGGTTATAGTTTTTGCTCTTGTCGCCGTATAACTTCTGACCTAACTGGCCGACGTTAAAAATACCGAGCTCACCCCAGTAGCCTTCCCAATCCACCCAGTCGTTCCAGGCCGAAAATACAGCGATGCTGCGGTCATCACTTTCATGATACTGATACTGCGTATTTGGGATCGCGCCACGCCAGTCTTTGTCGTAGAAGGCACCGACTGTCCATTTCAGATTTTTCACGTTACCCAGGTCCTGCAGACGCAGTTCATGGGTCGCACGTGAGGTGTAGTCGTAGTTGATGATCCAGGTTTTGACTAAGTCTGCCATATCCAGGCGCGACCAGTTGTCCAGTGAATCTTCGCGGATAGTCCGGTAAGAACCGGCGTACGACAAACTGGCAACGTCGGCGATATTGTCAAAATCTGCGCTGATCGTGAAAAGGTTCGTTTTGTCTTTTGACCAGCCATCCAGACTCTCCCAGGTGTGGTACTTCGTTGTACTTTCCGAGGAACGGTTACCAAAACACTCAGCACGGCTCTGGCCTGTGGCACATCTGGTTGAGCCAAAATCGACATCGAAGCCATAAGGTGAAGCCTTGTTCGCAACGGTGTTGGCAAACTGACGGCTGGTCGGTTTGGATAAGTCGGCAAAACGGCTGCCCACAGAATCAAACAACACGCTGTAATAACCAAAGTTAATCCGGGAATCTTCTGTTGGTTTCCACAGCAACTGCGTGCGGATGTATTTATCTTCCACTTTATTTTTCACGCCAGTATTGGCGTTGATAATTGCGCCAGGCTTGCTCGAAGAATGCGTCGTGACACGCATCGCAAGGGTATCGTCAATCAAGGGTAAGTTGATGGCAGCCCAGGCTTGTAAATCAGTTCCATCGACACTGCCGGTCTCTTTTGCCTGTACCGAACTTGAAAATTCAAAACTGTTCAGCTGAGGTTTTTTGGTAATGACCCGGGTGGTACCACCGATCGCATTAGACCCCCACAAAGTGCCTTGCGGACCCCGTAACACTTCAACCGCTTCAATATCATATAAATCAACAAAGTTGAACGGGATATCGTCTGTGAATGACGATGTGGTCGAAGGTGCAGAACTGTTACCACCGGATAAACCGCGTAAAATCAACGTGCCGGTCGGTGAAGCGGCGCCGGCTAATGTCCGGTATAAGTCATCTTTCGTGATGAGATTACGGTCGTTGATTTCAAGTGCTGAGACCGAGCTGACATTCATCGGCACTTCGATCAGGGTCTCTTCACGTTTACGCGAAGTCACCTTAATCACTTCAATTTCTTTTTCTGCATTTGGCGTCTCAGCAGCCTGTTGCACAGCATGAGTATTAAATGCGGTGAGTGAGGCCAATACCGCAAGGTACAAAGCCGACTTAGGTAACGGGAGGTGTTTCATTGCATATCCTTATTTTTATAATACTTGGCAGTGTTCGCGCTTACACATGTAAATAAGTGTAAGCGTTCATGACAAAATATCGGCATGCAGTTGAGTTTTCAACCGAAAAAATAAGCATTTTATAAATTAGATATATTCATTTGTATGAATTGCAGAAACGAGTGAGTTGTTGAAAAAGACCAAAAACAGGGGAGCACACTGCAGGTTCAGGACAATACCAAGATGCCGTGCTGCTAGTCGCTGCGCTGGCGCAGCCACAACGACAACCCCAGCATCAGGCCAAAACCCAGCACCGGCGCTGCACCGTAACCTAACAACGGTGCTGGCGTGGCGCCTGCGACAGAGCCGCCGTATAACACGGCGTAATAGACCGCGACAGCCGCCAGCCAAGGTTGGTCTAGCAGGCTTTGCCGGTATAGCACCAGCAAGAAAATCACAGCAGCGGCAATCACCAGCACACCGCTCCACCAGGCAAAACTGAGTGCCAGCGCAAACACCCCTTCGACATAAGGCACAGCGCTTAACATGTCCTGCTGACGCAACGTCCAGAAACACAGCGCCGCCAACGGCACAAAACAAAGTGCCGGCACCATACCGGCATGGGCACCGGGCCGTCCTGCCTGTAAATACAATAATGGGAAAGCAATAGTGAGCGCGAGCAGCTGCGCGGCGTCTGGCTGTAAAGCCAAAAACACTGCGCTCGCCAGCAGAATGCCGCAAGCGGCAGCACGGCTGTCCGGCTGCTGCAACAATACCGCCACCAGCACCAGAATGGCCGGCATCAGCAAACCACCGCTGTAGAGTTGCAGCATGCCAAACTGTAACCAGCGCAGTGGCTGTCCGGTGGCACCGGCAGCGAACTCTGCCAGCAGCGGCGCGCCCAGCAGCAACACCAATAAAGAGGCCAGCGCCTGCAAGGTGCCGGGCAACACATCACCGTCGCTTCTGGCGCCAAGCCAAATCAGCCCCGCAGCCAGCAGCAAACTGGCCGCCTGCACCAGATACAACTGCAAAGCGACACCCGCCAATGCTAACACGGCAAAACCGGTCAACACCGGCACTATGCTGAACCACAAACCTGTAGATCTGTCAGCCATCATCGCAAGAATCCTTTGCTGTTCTGCTGCAAGTGCATAGAAAAAGACTGCAGAAAAAAGCAGCAGAAGTAAATGGGGGGAACAAGGTATTTATCAGGAAAAACAACTGGTCAGCGTGGGTTCGCACCGCGCCTTGACCGCCGCATTGTTCTGATAAAGTGTGCGTGCTAACATTTGTACACACGCCAAGCGGGGGGAGATATTGATGGAAAGCAGAATTCAGTTTCGGATTAACGAAGAAACCAAGCGTCTTGCTCAGCAATTGGCTGAAAGTCAGGGTCGAACCCTCAGCGACGCCTGCCGTGAGCTCGCGGAGCAAATGGCAGAGCAACAACGCAAAGCCCTCTCACACGATGAGTGGTTAATCAATCAGGTGGCAGCGGCATTTGCCAGACTGGATGCAGGTCAGGCGACATTTGTTTCACACGACGCGGCAAAAGCTATCATGGCTGAACAGAAAACGAAGATCCGCAACCGGGGGCAATGATGATTCTATGGGAAACGGAAGCCCTCAATGACCGAGTCAGAATCTTCGAGTACCTCTACGCAGTGAACCCCTTAGCAGCAGAAAAAACCGATGCGATCCTTGAAGCCAAAGCAGAGTCCCTGCTAACCCACCCATTAATAGGAGTACAACGTGATGGCATGCGGGGCCGTTTGTTGATTATCCCCGAGATAGGCATGCTGATGTCATACTGGGTGCAAGGATCCACCATTCATGTGATACGCGTTTTGCACCAAAAACAACAATTTCCAGACGTTTGAAGCGCAAGCCTAATGATGATCAGTGATAGCTGACCTTCACGCCCTCCACTCTAAGTTCTTGTTTGATAGCGTCCTGTGCAGAACCCTGGATGATCACTGACGTTTCAGAGGACCATTGCAGCACCAAGCTGCTTTGGGCTGGGTGACCGTTCGCGATATAAAGATTACCAGCAGCATGATGACTGAGAGCTTCTTCGGCCGCTACGATGGAAACATGGGTGCTAAAACCGGTAGTTGCACCACAATCACGTTGAAAAACCACCGCTTTGAGAGTGCGTTCGGGTGAATAGATTTCTTGATGAATTTCATTGGCGCACAGGTCAAGTGACATCAGTAATAAATAAAGTCCCACCAAAGCGATGGCCAAAAAGCCTGCCAAGCCAAGGACGAGGCAAAGCAGCAACTTTATCCATTTGTTTTTCAACATCCCCAACATCCCTGCAGTTCGCGCGATAATCCCTGCAGCAGCGGCCAGCATAACCTTGCGCGAAGCTAAGTAAAAGAGGGACATGCCCTCTTCTACCTCACCAGCAATTAAGCGCCGACCACTCCCAGCGGTTTGGTTTTCTGCCATAAGCCACGGGTGAAGTCGGGGAAATCGCGGCTGTTGCCACGGTCGGCGACGGAAGCGACCGACAGCGGTAATACCGCGGACCAGGCGGCGCCGTCGTAGACGTCCTGATCCAATGGTTCAGCGTTACGCAGACAATAAATCAGCCGCCAGCACATCAGAAAATCCATGCCGCCGTGGCCGCCGTTGCGCTCTGCTTCCTGCCCCATGCGTTGCCACAGCGGGTGGTCGTACTGCTGATACCAAGGCGCCATATCCATGTCCCAGTCATGAAAACTGCCACCACGACCACCGTTTTCCAGCGCGATACGGTTCGGGAAACCAGCAAAAACGCCGTTGGTGCCCTGAATGAGGTTATGCCGGCTATAAGGCCGCGGCGTGGTGGTGTCGTGCTGCAGCATAATAGTTCTGCCCTGCACCGTTTTGATGATGCTGGTATTGATGTCACCGCAAGTGTATTTGATTTGGTTACGCGGATGGTCCGCCGGGAATTCGCGTTTGGCATAAGCCGCGCGACCAATCGCTGGCGAGCTGACGGAATTTAGGAAGTCAAAGCGGTCACCACGGTTAATGCCCATGTACTGCGCGACCGGGCCTAAGCCGTGGGTCGGATACAAATTACCGTTTTGCCGCGCTTCTTCAAAAGTGCGCCATGAACCGGTTTTGCGTTCAATCTCTTTGATTTGCCAACGTAATTCGTGAATGTATGCAGCTTCGCCATGCAGCAATTCACCAAATAAACCCTGACGCACCATATTTAGCACCATCAGCTCGTCACGGCCATAACAGACGTTTTCCAACATCATGCAGTTGCGCTGTGTCGCTTCGGCGGTGTCGACCAAATCCCACATTTCAGCCAGTTCCAGCGCCATCGGCACTTCGACAAACGCATGTTTGCCAGCCAGCATCGTGGCTTTGGCCATCGGATGATGCAAAGCCCAGGGCGTGGAGATCACGACAATATCAACATCCGCGCGCGCCAATAACTGATGGTAACTGTCCGGGTTGTCACCAAAATAAACCGGTTGTGGCTTTTTCATCTGGTCAAACAGGCCACGGGCGCGCTGCAAGGTTTGTGGATCTGTGTCACAAATCGCCGTAATACGCGCCCCTTCGATTTGGCTGAAATGGTTGATAAAACCAACACCCCGCTCGCCGACACCAATCAGACCGACCCGCACTTCCGCCATCGCCGGCACCACCAGGCCCATCACCGATTTGCCTTTGGCGACAGGCGCTGCACCGGCCGGTTTGGCAGCTTGCTGACTACAGGCTGCTGCCACCCCCAGCGCCGCTGTGGCCATCGAAGCCTTCATAAAACTGCGCCGATCAAAATTCGCCATAACTCTCTCCTGTGATTGGACAACAACCCATGCCGCTGCAAGCCAACGTCGCGCCGGGTCTGATTGTTTTTATGTTTGATAACCTTGGTATAACACACATAAAAACACTTTGAAATACTTTCGATTTGTTTCGATATTATTTTGCGACCAGTGCATGCCCGCGCCGGTGAGCCGGATGCACCGCAGTGAATACTGCAGGTTGGCCGCCGGTTTGCTGCGCAGCAGTGGCCGCAATCAGGAAATAAATTTGATGAAATTCATCATGATAAAAATTTTTTGCGTTTTTTTGTCACAGCAGAGGCAATTGGCGGCACTTGGAAGTATCAATCATCCAAAGGAGTTCACCATGTTCAAATGCGCTAAATCTACCCCGGCCGCTGGTCTGTCGATGATCCCAACCATTTTTGTCGCAGTGATGGCCGCAAACCAATCTGGCCACAGTCACGCGGCCAATGCGGCTGGCGCAGTAACAACGCCTGTCGCAATCAGCACAGCCGCAAGCACGGCAAATGCAACCAGCTTTAGTGTCGAAGTGATTGGCCAAGGCCGGCCGGTGCTGCTGATCCCGGGTTTGATGTCAGCGCCCTCGGTCTGGCAAAGCACTGTGGAGCAGCTCAAAGCCGATCATCAGCTGCATTTAATCCACATCGCCGGCTTTGCCGGCAAAGCCGCCCTGACCGGCCAAAACCCGCAGCCAGCACAGCTACTGCAAACCGTGCAGCAGGAATTGCTCGCCTATATTGATGCGAAGCAACTGAAACAGCCGGTGGTGATTGGGCACAGCCTGGGCGGTTTCCTCGCTTTTGCCATGGCAAGCACAGCGCCGCAGCAGATAGGCCCGATTGTCTCGGTGGATGGGCTGCCTTATTTAGCCCCGATCTTTACGCGCAACCCGGCCACAGTGCCGGCGCAGATGCAGACGCAGGCAACACAAATCAGCATGCAATATGGCGGCATGACACAGGCGCAGCTGAGCCAAACCACCGCGCAGGGCCTGTTTATTCAGGCGACCAGCCCAGCTGCACAGCAACAAGTGCTGACGATGGCGGGTCAGTCAGATCCTGTGACTGTCGGTCGGGCCATGGCTGAGCTGCTGACCACGGATTTGCGCCCGCAACTGGGCCAAATCAAACAGCCGGTGTTGTTATTAGGTGCCAGCGGGGCTTTACCGCGCGAAGCGCAGGCCGGCGTCCAAGCGTTATATCAGCAACAACTGGAAAAATTACCGGCAGCGAAACTCGACATCCACACGCAGGCAAGGCACTTTATCATGCTGGACGACCCGGCCTGGCTGAACGAAAAAATCCGCAGCTTTTTGCAGGAGGCAAAATAAGATGGACCACAGTATCGAATTGCAGTTAATGCCCGACGTGCTAGCCGCCCAACAAGGCGATCTGGCCGCATATCAGCGCCTGATCAGCCGCTGCCGCCAGATGGTCAGCAGCATCGCGCTGGCGATTGTCAAAGACTTAGACCGTAGCGAAGATATCGCGCAGCAAGTGTTTATCCACGTCTGGCAACAATTGCCGCAACTGCGCGAAGCCAACAGCTTTTTGCCCTGGCTGCGGCAAATCACCCGCTATCAGGCGTTTCATGGCCTGCGTGACCAAAAAGCCCGGCGGGAACTGGATAGCGATGACGCTGAAACCGTGCTCGCCGAATTTATTGACCCGGATGCCAACCCCGAGCTGTGGCATGGCCGCGCCGAGCAAGCGCAGCTGCTACAACAATTTCTCGACGCGCTGCCAGCCGAAAGCCGGGAAATTTTGCTGCTGTTTTACCGTGAAGAGCAATCCAGCAGCCAGGTCGCGGCACTGCTTGGCATCAGCGAAGCCAGCGTGCGCAAAAAGCTGCAACGGGTGCGCGAATCGCTAAAAGAGCAATGGTTAAACCGCTACGGCCAGCTGATTTTATCGACTGCGCCGGGCCTTGGCTTTTCCGCCGCATTAACGGCGGCACTGGCGACCGCCAGCCCGCCGGCTGCGGCCATGGCAGCGGATCAGCTGACGCAAACGATGCTGCACGGCAGTGCCGCAGGCCCCCTCAAGCTGCTGACTTTACTCGGTGGTGCTGCCATCGGCGCCTTACTGGCGATTGCGGCGGTGTTTTATGGCATGAAACCAGCGATAGACCGCGCCGACAGTGCCGAAATTGCCGCGGCTTTACGTCAACTCAGACGCCGCACCATGGCCTGGATGGCGTTATTTGGCTTGTGCTGGGTCGCCGCTTATGAGCTGACAGACAGCGCCTGGGGCCCCATCGGCTGCATGACGATGCTGACGCTGTTGCTGCTCAGCACGCAAGTCCAGCTCAGCCGCCTGCTGGCACCGCAACAGGCGCGCGAACGGGCGGCAGATCCAATCAAAGCCGGCGCCAGACAACGCAGGCAATGGCTTGGCTGCGCCATCGGCACTGTGGTTGGCATTGGTTTCGGCTGGGGTGGCATGATTGCCGGGTTAATCGCCGCAGGCAGGCTTTGACAGCAGGGAGCACGCCGGTTTAATCCTGCCCCGGCTTTTGCTGGCGCAGGCTTTTGGTGCCGCTGCGTTGTTTTTTGCTGTCGAGCCGGCGTTGCTGGCTGCCGTAGGTTGGTTTGGTGGCGTGGCGTTTTTTTGGCACGATGCCGGCAGACTTAATTAACTCGATCAGCTGCTGCAACGCCGTTTCGCGGTTCATTTCCTGGCTGCGGCTTTGCTGGCATTTGATGATGATTTTGCCTGATGCGGTGATGCGGTGATCGGACTTTTGCAGCAAGGCGGTTTTGTAATGCTCAGGCAACGAAGAGCGCTGAATATCAAACATCAGCTGGATCGCGGTCGACGTTTTGTTGACATGCTGCCCGCCGGGGCCGCTGGCGCGAATGGCTTGCCAGTCGATTTCAGCGTCATCGATGGCGATGGTGGAAGTGATTTGCAGCATCAATAACAGTCCTGGTGCGAAGAGGCGCCAGTGTAGCAGCTGTCAGCCTGCAACTGTGCGGCTCGTCGCTTTGAAATATTGGCACACAGGCAAGTCGGGGCCTGCTGATTGACAGGCTGCCAGCAACACTGCAGGATAAATGAAAGCGCTTTCTACACGGAGTTGTGATGCCTGTTCTATCCCGCCGGATGTTCCCTGTCACCGCATTATGCTTTGGTTTGCTTGCGCCTGCAGCGGCAGATGCCAAGGCCCCGACCGCCAGCTGCCCCGCTGCTGCGGCACATGGCTCTGTCTTATCACGGACGCTGTATCAGGAAAAACTCGCCGGTTTCTGGCTCGGCCTGAGCATCGCCAACTGGACCGGGCTGGTCACTGAGATGGACAAAATCGGCGGCGCCGGCCCGGTCGGGCGCTTTTATACCCGAGCCGACTGGGGCAAAGCGGACGAGCCGAGTATCTGGGGTCAGGGCGTCCCCAGTGATTTATCACCGACAATCAACTGGGTGCTGCGCAAGCCGGAGCAAGTCTGGGGCTCGGACGACGACAGCGACATTGAATACATCTATCTGCAACTGATGGCGCAAAGCCCCAACCCGCTGCTGACTGGCGCGCAAATCCGCGCTGGCTGGCTCGCTCATATTTATCGCGACGACAACACGCCGCACCGCACCAAAGAGGGCAAACCGGAAAATTTCCTCTGGGTGTCCAATCAACAAGCCTTTGATTTAATGCAACAAGGCTGGGAACCGCCTTTTACCGGTTTACCGCCACAAAACCCGCACTATGACATGATTGACGCGCAGCTGACCACGGAGCTGTTTGGCGCCTTGGCGCCGGGTCGGCCCGATATCGCCCAGCAGCTGGCGTACTTACCTATTCGCACCACAGCGTCTGGCGAAGCGGCTGATATTGCACAGTTTTATGTTGAACTACATGCCCGTGCAGCGATATTCAGTCAGGCACTGGTAGAAGACCAAAGCCAACTGCGACAAGCACTGCTTCACATCGCCGCCCAAGCCCGGCAGGCGCTGCCGGCCAATCAATATCCGGCCAAAATGTATGATTTTGTGCTGGCGCAGTACCAAGCCGGCGTGCCGTGGGAACAAGCGCGGGACGCGGTCTACCGGCGTTACCAGCTGGAGCAACAGGACGGCTATGAGATCAGCGCCAAACAGCTGTATTGCAACGGCTGTTTTGCTGCTGGCATTAACTTCGCCGCCAGCCTGATCAGTTACTTGTATGGCGCCGGCGATATGCAGGACACAATTAAAATCGCTGTGCTGGCCGGTTGGGATTCCGACAATCCGGCGGCAACCTGGGGTGGGCTCTATGGCCTGATGCTCGGCGCCGATCGCGTAGAACAGCTGTTTGGTCAGCCGCTCTCCCGGCGCTTTGATATTCACCGCACCCGCAAAGGTTTTGCCAATAACGGCCTGACTGATTTCGAAACTATGGCGGCACAAGGGATTGCCATTACTGACAAAGTCGTGACACAACTGATGCAGGGGAAGCGCAGCGCGGACGGCCAATGTTGGGTCATTCCGCCTGCAGCAGCGCGAGTTGTCACGCCGCTAGGCTGATGCAGACGATCGTCTGATTGCAAAGTCACACCAGCTTGTCATAAAAATACAGCGCCAATCAGCGCAACACGACTATCATTGCTTTATCCAATCCGCCGCAGTCAATGCTATCGCGGCACCGGTGTGGTATGACCAGAAAATAACCTATTGTCCTTCGCCGCTATTGCACAGAAACTGCGCAAACATCGCGCAAGTCAGGTGCATGAGAACCCGGGAGTTGCTGTTCGTATGTCTGATCGGGAGCTGTCGTTACAGGGCACCTTAGACGTTCTCTATAACAATCTGAAAACCGGCCTCGCTGGCACTGCGGTGGCAGCTACGGCGGCGTCGTTGTTGCTATACACTTACAGCCTCAATACCAACATTGGCTGGTGGTGGCTACTGATGATGTGCCTGCTACTGTGGCGACGCTACGACCTGCGCTGCTGGCGCAGTTTGACCACCAAACGTGAGAAGTATCAGCTGAAAACCCTGCAACATTTCTCCCGGCTGGCCATCGCGACGGCGGCACTCTGGAGCCTGTTTGGCCTGGTCTTTAGCTATCAGGCCACTGATCAGCAACTCGTCATTATTCTGGTGACCTTAGCGGCGATTGCCGCAGGGGTCACTAACGCTCTGTCCTCGGATAAGTTCCTGATCATGGCTTACATTGTGGTTTGTTTGATGCCATTTAGTCTGTGGATGATCTGGCAAAGCAACGACAATATGGTGCTGGGCTATCTGGGCGTGATCTTTACCGGTTTGTTATGTTTTTCTGCGCGCAATAGTTATCTTTTTACCTTCGAATCGATCCGGCTGCGCCGCGAACATGAACACCTGCTGGCCAACCTCGAAACGGAAGTATTACTGCGGACCAAAGAGCTGTCCCATCTCTCCGATACTGAATCCTTAACCGGCTTGTACAATCGGCGGCGCTTTATCGAAATCGCCGCAGAGCTGACCGAAGTTAGCCGGCGCAACCAGCTGAAATTGGCGCTGATCATGATTGATCTGGTCGGCTTAAAAAGTATTAATGACGGCCTCGGTCACGAAGTCGGCGACCAATATCTACGTGAAATTGCCGATCGCTTAAAACAGCTGACCCACGAACCCGCGATTTGTTGCCGTTGGGGCGGCGATGAGTTTCTGATTGCGATCCCGATCACCGAAGCCGCCTTGTACGACTTTGCCGACACCGTGCAGCACAGTATTTCCCAACCATTCCGCCTGCAGGAAAACGCGCTGAAACTATCCGCCAATATTGGCGTGTCGCTGTATCCGGACCATGGCCATGACATCTCCAACCTGATTAATCTGGCCGACCTGGCGCTCTATGGCAATATCGAAAAAGCCGGTAAGCAGGGCTTTACCGTCTATGACAGCCAAATTGCCGGCAAATACCGGCGTAAATCGATGCTGCGCACCCGGTTGGAACAGGCCATCAGCCAGCAGGAATTGCGACTGGTATTTCAACCCATCATCCGGACCGGCGCCGCGCAGCAAAATTATTATGAAGTGCTGCTGCGCTGGACCTTAGACGGTAAACCGGTGGCTCCGGATGAATTTATCCCGCTGGCTGAACAAAGCGGTTTGATTAATCCGATTGGTCATTGGGTGCTCGAGCAGGCTTGCATGGTGATCCGGGACAGCCTGCAACGCGGGGACGCGCTGCAATTGGCCGTTAACGTCTCAGCGCTGCAGTTCCGGCAAGAGGTGTTTGTACCAGACCTGCTGGCTTTGCTGGAGCAACATCAAATCCCACCTCGGCTGCTGAATATCGAAATCACCGAATCGGTGTTTACCGTCGATAAAAATACCCTGATCGATAAGACCAACCAGCTGCGGGATGCCGGTATCGCCATTGCTATCGATGACTTTGGCACCGGTTATTCATCTTTGTCCGTGATCAACGAGCTGCAGGTTAATAAGGTAAAAATTGATAAAGCCTTTATCGACAAAATCGAGGATGGCGGCATGCCGGTGCTGCGCGCCATTGCTTCCATGTCAGAGTCGATGGGTTGGGAGATTGTCGCGGAAGGCGTGGAGACCGCGGCACAGGCGGAGGTGCTGCGCGGGCTGAATATTCACTATATGCAGGGTTATTATTTCAGCAAACCGATCGAGTACAGCGCATTATTTCCAGCCGACCCTGCGGCTCAAACCTCACACTGATGCATCTGCAAAAACAGCGTCACAACTTTGCCAACATGGCCGGCTAAGTCAGCCGGTTTGCGCTTCGGCGCTTGCTGAAACATATTGCGTAACATGTCCATCCCCACCAGCATACCAAACAAAAACTCGGCACTGAGCGCCGGGTCCGGACAGCAAATCACTTTGGCCTGATGCGCTTGTAACAGCCAGGCTTCCACCTGATCACAAGTCGCCTGCGGCCCCAGTTCATACATCCGCAGCCGCAGTTCTTCTGGCATACATTGATGGCCCTGCAACGTTTTCATCAGACACAGATGGTCTTCGCTGAATAAATACTGCAGCAGGCGCAGGCTGAAACTTTCCAGGGCGGCGAAGGTTTGCGCGGCGTTTTGCACGGCCGGGCTTAAACTTTCGACAAAAAAATCCGACTGGGCACGCAGCACGGCTTCAATCAACGCATTGCGATTACCAAAGCGCGAATACAAGGTCGCCTTGGACACCCCGGCTTTGGCGGCCACAGCTTCCATCGTCAGCACCCCGGCGCCTTCAAACAGCAGGATCTGCCGCGCGGCCTGCAAAATGGCGATATCCTTAGTGCGATCAACAGGCCGGCCGCTTGACGCAGGGCCGGCTTGAGGAAGATGGGATGTGCCGGGTGTTGTTGTCATCATTTTTCTCTTGTTTATTGAACGCGGTCGTTCAATAATACATTTCTGAACGAAGCCGTTTAATAATACCAGACTCTGCCCGAGGTGGCCATGTTACGCACTCTTCCTCTGCTCGCCCTTGTGTCTTTGCCCTTGTGGCTGACCGGTTGTTCCGATCCGGCCACCGCCAATAATGCCACAGAACAACCCAGAGCTGTATTGACTCAGTCATTACAGCCAGCCGGGCAAGCGCAGCTGGTGCTGACCGGTGTGGTGAAAGCGCGCAACGAAGTGCCGGTGGCCTTTCAGGTCAGTGGCCGCATCGCAGAGCGGCTGGTGGAAGCCGGCCAGCGTGTCGAGCAAGGGCAACTGCTGTACAAGCTTGATCCAAAGGATTTAGCCGAGTCGGTCCGCGTTGCCAAAGCCGCGCAAGCGGCCGCCAAAGCCAGCCTGGAAACCGTGCAGGCGGAAAAGAATCGCACGGCGCAGCTGATTAAGCAGCGCTTTGTCAGCGAACAAAGCAGCGAACAGGTTGAACTGCGCTACAACGAAGCCAAAGCCAACTTAGACCGCGCCAACGCCCAGTTACAACAAGCCGAACACGGCTTGAATTACGCCAACCTGACCGCCGGTAGCGCGGGCATCATCACCGATATCAGCGCCGAGCCTGGCCAGGTGGTGAGTGCCGGTCAGCGCCTGGCCGCGCTGGCCAGCGCGCAACAATCTGAAATTGAAGTGCAGTTACCGGAACAAATCACCCCGCCGACACAGGGGACTGTGCAATTCGGTAGCGAAGCCCTGACGCTGACGCTCAGAAGCGCCGCCGGCAGCGCCGACAGCACCAGTCTGACGCGTCAGGCCCGCTATAGCCTGAGCAGCCAGCCGGCCGAATTGGCGCTGGGCCGGGTGTTGCAGGTCCAACTGCAGTTGCCGGTGCATGCACAGCAAGCCGAGGTTCCGCTCGGGGCCCTGGATGAACGCGGCACTTCACCGCAGCTATGGTATGTAGCCGCCGGTAAAGCACAGCCCTCTGCCGTGACGGTGCTGGCGCTGGATGGTGAATTTGCCACGGTGCAAACCAGCCTGCCAGCCGGTAGCCGCATCATCACGCTTGGCACCCATCTGCTCAGTAGCGGCATGCCGGTGCGGGAGCTGCAGCCATGAATTTCAACCTGTCGGTGCTGGCCGTACGCGAGCGCGCCATCACGTTGTTTTTTATCCTGCTGGCCTTTATTGGCGGCGTCTGGGCCTTTTTATCCTTAGGCCGCGCTGAAGATCCGTCTTTTACCATCCGCGCCATGATTGTGTCGGTGTACTGGCCCGGCGCAACTGCCGAAGAAATGCAGGCGCAACTGGCCGACCGGCTGGAAAAACGCATTCAGGAAGTGCGCAATATTCACAAAATCGACAGTCAGATCCGCCCGGGTGCGGCCAATCTGACCATCGAATTTAAAGACTACACGCCCTCGGCGATGGTGCCGGATTTGTTCTATCAAATCCGCAAACGGATGCAAGAGGAGGCTACTTCCCTACCTGCGGGCGTGATAGGCCCGGTCGTCAACGACACCTTCTCCGATGTCTATTTCAGCTTGTTATCGCTCAGCGCCCCCGGCCTGCCGTTTCGCGATTTAAGCCGACAGGCCGAGCGGCTGCGCGATGAACTAAGTATGGTGCCCGGCGTGCTAAAAACCGTGATCATCGCCGACCGGCCTGAGCGGATTTATATCGATTTTGACCAGACAAAACTGGCGGCGCTCGGGATCAGCCAAACGGAAGTCCAGCAACAGCTGAGCGCGGCCAGCCGTTTATTACCGGCCGGTCAGATTGAGACCCAAGGCCCGGGTTTACAGCTGCGCATCGATGCGCGCACCGACAACTTCAGTGAATTACAACAGCTATCGCTGCGCGTAGCGGGCAAGCTGGTGAAACTCAGTGATGTCGCCCGGGTGCACCGCGGCTACGAGGAGCCGGCGCGGCTGCTGGCCCGCACTGGTGGCGATGCTGCCGTCCTGGTTGGTGTTGTGATGCAACCCGGTGAAAACGGCCTGGTGCTTGGTCAGGCCCTGCAGCAAAAACTTGCCGATATTCAGGCGCAGCTGCCACTGGGCATCACGCTGCATCAGCTAACCAATCAGGCAGAAGCTATCTCCAAAGCTGTTGATTTATTTCAAATTAAATTTCTTGTCGCCGTCCTGGTCGTGATGGCCGTCAGCGTGCTCGCCATTGGTCTGCGCGCAGGCTTAGTCGTGGGTATCGCCATTCCGCTGACGCTCGGCATTACCTTTTTGCTGATGAAAATGGTCGACATCAATCTCGACCGTATCACGCTCGGCGCCTTAATTATCTCACTCGGATTACTGGTCGATGACGCCATCATCGCTATCGAAATGATGATGGTGAAAATGGAACAGGGCGTAGACCGGGTGCGGGCCGCCGGTTATGCCTGGTCTGCCACCGCCGCACCCATGTTATTTGGCACCCTGGTGACTATTGCTGGTTTCGTGCCGATTGGCTTTGCCAAATCAGGCGTCGGTGAATACACCGGCAACATTTTCTGGGTGGTTGGTTTTGCGCTGATCGTGTCCTGGGTCGTTGCGGTCACCTTCACGCCATACCTCGGCGTCAAGTTGCTACCGGAGGTGAAAGCCCATGCCCATAACCCTTATCAGACGCCGTTTTACCGCAAACTGCGCGCGCTGGTGCAGTGGTGTATTGACCGCAAAAAAACCGTGATCAGTATCGTCATCCTGGCATTTCTATTGTCCTTGCTGGGTATGGCCAAAGGCGTGCAAAAGCAATTCTTTCCAAGCTCTGACCGGCCTGAAGTGCTGGTCAGTATTTACTTGCCGCACGGCACTGCGATTGCCAATACCGATGCGGTGGCCCTGCGGGTCGAACAACTGCTCAAAGGCAACGAAGATGTACGGTCTTTGTCGAGTTTTGTCGGCGCTGGCGCACCGCGCTTTTTTATCTCGGCCAACCCGGAACAGCCGGACCCGTCTTTTGCCAAAATATTGATTGTCGCCAAAGATGCCGACGCGCGTGACCGCCTCATCAGCCTGCTGCATCAACATATTGATGCCGGCGAATTCAGCGCCGCCCGCGTCCGTGTCACGCGGCTG
>Ga0075154_10001100_pt1 | contig 20006 bp, 18 predicted proteins | sample JI71714BDNA_FD_70965 | JGI IMG/M metagenome (GOLD analysis project Ga0075154, IMG submission 70965) | Wastewater effluent complex algal communities from Wisconsin, to seasonally profile nutrient transformation and Carbon sequestration -... | ecosystem: Engineered > WWTP > Effluent > Algae...
CCCTACATCCTGATCCACGAAAAGAAGCTCAGCAACCTGCAAGCCATGTTGCCGATCCTCGAAGCTGTGGTGCAGTCGGGTCGTCCGCTCCTGATCATCGCTGAAGACGTCGAAGGCGAAGCGCTCGCAACGCTCGTCGTCAACAAGCTGCGCGGTGGCCTGAAGATCGCAGCTGTAAAGGCTCCCGGTTTCGGCGACCGTCGCAAGGCGATGCTCGAAGACATTGCGATCCTGACCAAGGGTGAAATGATCAGCGAAGATCTTGGCATCAAGCTTGAATCGGTTACGCTGGGCATGCTCGGTCAGGCCAAACGCGTCACGATCGACAAGGACAACACCACCATTGTCGACGGTGCAGGCGATGCAGACAGCATCAAGGGTCGTGTCGAAGCAATCCGTTCGCAAATCGAAAACACGACCAGCGATTATGACCGTGAAAAGCTGCAAGAACGTCTGGCGAAGCTCGCCGGCGGTGTTGCCGTGATTAAGGTCGGCGGCGCTTCGGAAGTCGAAGTGAAGGAGCGCAAGGACCGCGTCGATGACGCGCTGCACGCAACCCGCGCAGCCGTCGAAGAAGGCATTGTCCCTGGCGGCGGTACCGCTCTGCTCTATGCAACCAAGGCTCTCGAAGGGCTGAAGGGTGCAAATGACGACCAGACCCGCGGCGTCGACATCATCCGCAAGGCTATCACTGCACCGATCCGCCAGATCGCTGAAAATGCTGGGCACGATGGTGCGGTTGTTTCGGGCAATCTGTTGCGCGAAGGCGACCAGACCCAGGGCTTCAACGCTGCAACCGACACCTATGAAAATCTGGTGAAGGCTGGCGTTATTGACCCGACCAAGGTTGTGCGCACTGCATTGCAGGACGCAGCTTCGGTTGCCGGCCTGCTGATCACCACCGAAGCGACAATTGCGGACGCTCCGGAAGACAAGGCAGCTGGCGGCATGGGCGGAATGCCCGGCGGCATGGGCGGCATGGGCGGCATGGACTTCTAAGTCTAACCGTTCAGCCTCGGCTGAGACACAAAGGGCCGGTGTGGAAACGCACCGGCCCTTTTCTTATTAATGTGCGGTGCTAAAATGGTTTGTGGTAACAAGGTGAGGATCATGCAAGACGACCAGAAACAGATCGTAAAACAACGCGCGACCTTTTTGGCGATGGTCAGCGGAGCTATGGTTGCAGTGCATCTGCTCGACCTGCTAATGGGCGGCTATCTGAAAAGCTTTGGCATACAGCCACGCGAAATGGGAACGGCCTACACCATTGTAACCGCGCCCTGGCTGCATGGCGATTTCGCGCATCTTGGAGGCAATCTTGCGGCCTTCATTATTTTGGCGGCGCTCAGTCTGCTCAACGGTATCCGCTATTTCGTCAAAGCCAGCGCGATTATCATAGTCGTTGGCGGCGCGATGGTCTGGCTGTTCGGGCGTGAAGCAATGCATATCGGGGCCAGCGGCTGGATATTCGGGCTTTGGAGCCTTGCGATAGCGCAGGCTTGGCTTGATCGCAGCTACAGGAATATCGTCATCGCACTAGGCGTGCTGTTTTTTTACGGCGGGATGATTTTTGGAATTTTGCCGCAGGGCGGGAACATATCCTATGAATCGCATCTGTTTGGTGCTCTCGCCGGTGGTGTCGCCGCCTTTGCATTGGCCCGCAAAACGCAGCAGCCACTGCCGATCGCTCCGCGTACGGGCGAATTGAAATTTTGGCCAGAGGATGTGCAGAAAGTGAAACGCCGTTAAACGGCCCAGCCAATGTCGCGCCTTGTCCTCTTTAACAAACCATACGGCGTGTTGCCGCAATTCACCGACAGGGGCAGTGCGGAATCGCCGCGTCCCACTTTGTCCGCCTATATCGACATGCCCGGCATCTATCCGGCAGGGCGGCTGGATATGGATAGCGAAGGACTGATGCTGCTCACCGACGATGGCCGGTTGCAGGCGCGGATTTCCGATCCGAAATATAAAATGTCCAAAACCTATCTCGTGCAGATAGAGGGTGAAATTACCGACGACGCCCTGTACACGCTGCGCAAGGGTGTAAACCTGAAAGACGGGCTGACATTGCCCGCGACGGTAGAGCGCATTGAAGACCCTGAGCTATGGCCCCGCGATCCGCCGGTTCGTTTTCGCAAGACCGTGCCGGATTGCTGGATAAAGCTGACAATCCGCGAAGGACGCAACCGGCAAGTCCGGCGGATGACGGCGGCGGTAGGGCTACCCACGCTGCGGCTGGTGCGCTGGCAAATCGGCGACTGGAGCGTCGAAGGGCTTGCTCCCGGCGAATGGTGCCGCTTGCAAATTTGATGCGGCAAAAGTCGTGTCCCACTTGTCCCCACTTTTTGTGACGAAATTATGACAAGACTGTTGCAACGGCGGGCAAGTCAGTGTTGCTAGCGCCAACGATGCGACTCGGTAGGGGGGTTCGAGATGTTTGCCTGGTTCCAGAAACTGTTGCCGCGGACCGGCAATTTTTTCGAACAGTTTGAAGCGCATGGTGCAACAATTTCGATCGCGGCAGCGGCGCTGGCGAAATTGACCCGTGGCGAGGATATTCGCGCGCAGGTCAAGGCAATCGAAGATGCCGAACATGACGCTGATGATATTATCCGCGAAGTATTGCAGGATGTACGGCGTATTTTCCTGACCCCCTTTGACCGGGGTGCGATCACCGCGTTGATCGGTGTCATGGACGATGCCATCGACCAGATGCAACTGACCGCTGGTGCGGTTGAACTATACGATGTGACCGAATTCACGCCCGAAATGGTTGGAATGGCCGACATAATCGTGGAGGCATCCACGCTGCTCACACAAGCTTTGCCCATGTTGCGCGATGTCTCCGGAAATGCAGAGCGTTTGCACAAGCTGACCGCGCAACTGGTCAAGCTGGAAGGTGACGCCGACAAGCTGAACTTTGATGGCCTGCGCAAGGCTTTCATCACGCATGGCAAATCTGATCCGACGACATTCGTTGTGGTCAACGAAATTTATCGCCATCTCGAAAAGGTCAGCGACAAGTTTGAAGATGTCGCCAACCAGATTGACGGTCTCGTCATCGACCACGGATAAGAGGGGAGGGCCTACCCATGGAATTAGCCTTCCCGCTGCTCGTCGGGCTGGTCATTCTTGCGCTGCTGTTCGATTTTCTGAACGGCCTGCATGACGCTGCCAATTCGATTGCCACGATCGTTTCGACGAAGCTGTTGAAACCATTTCACGCTGTGCTGTTCGCGGCATTCTTCAACTTTGCTGCCTATTTCCTGATGCTTTACTTCCCCAGCCTGCATAAGGTTGCAGATACCATCGGCAAAGGGTTGATCGACAAAGATCTGGTCACGCCGGCGGTAGTGTTCGGAGCGCTGTGTGGGGCGATGTTCTGGAATGTGCTGACCTGGATAAAAGGCATACCGTCTTCATCCTCGCATGCATTGGTCGGCGGGATCATCGGCGCGGGAGTTGCCGCCAACGGCTTTGATGCTGTCCAGTGGGCTGGATTGAACAAGACGATCATCTTCATCTTCCTCTCGCCAATGCTGGGAATGGCGTTGGCGATGGTGGTGATGTTGCTCAGCAGTTGGGTGTTGCGCAACATGCATGCGAACAAGGCGGAAAAGGGTATGAAGGTGATGCATGTCATATCATCCGCCGCTTATTCGCTCAGCCACGGCTTGAACGATGCGCAGAAAACGATGGGGATCATTGCGGTTCTGCTCTATTCAACCGGCTACCTGAAAGGTGAATTCCATGTACCGCACTGGGTGGCGATCAGTTGCTATATCGCAATTGGCCTAGGCACGGCCTGTGGTGGATGGAAGATTATTGAAACGATGGGGACCAAGATCACCAAGCTTTCGCAGCATCAGGGATTCAGTGCATCGCTTGGCGGTTCGATCATGCTGTTTTCAGCCTCTGCCATGGGTATTCCGGTTTCGACCACGCATACAATTACCGGCGCCATTATCGGGGCAGGCGCAGCAAAACGCGAATCGGCTGTGCGCTGGGGTATCGCCAGCAATCTGCTTGTTGCCTGGGTTTTGACGGTGCCAGCATCAGCGAGCGTCGCTGCGCTGTTCTACTATCTAACGCGGTTGTTTTAACCCGCCATTTTCGACAGCATCTCGCCCATTTTCTGGTGCAGCATATTCACCGCCTTTAACGGGCGCACCATTACCTTGAAATGGGTGATCAGGCCATCATCGTCGCAACTGATCATGTCAATGCCGTTGATCTGGATGCCATCAATTTCAGCGGTAAATTCCAGCACCGAACTATTCTCGCGGTGCCATTCGCCGACATAACGGAAACTGTCATTGCCCAGCGTGTGCCCTGCCGCCGTCAGATATTTCGCGGTGATGTCTTTGCCACGCTGTGGTGTGTGGACCACCGGGCTTTCAAAAACGCAATCGTCGTGCAGGATCGCGGCGATGGCGGCATAGTCTTTCGACATGGCAACCTTGTGCCAGATTTCAGCGGGGTTGTGCGGCATAACCTTTATCCTTCCGATACCGTAGCCCTGAGCCTGTCGAAGGGCGCTTAACGGCTAGACGTGCTTCGACAGGCTCAGCACTACTGTTTTAGTAACCCAATTCCAAATTCACCAACGGCTCGAGCTTTTCACCTTTGTGATAGCGCGCCAGATTTTCGAGGAAACGTTCGGCGGAGCGAACAAACATCTTGTCCTGCGCACGCCCTGACAGGTGCATGGTGATATGCGCATTGTCGAGGCTCCACAGCGCGTGGTCAGCGGGCAACGGCTCGGGCGTGGTAACGTCGAGGAACGCGCCGCCAATTTGCTTGTCCTGCAATGCCTTCACCAGCGCATCCTGATCGACCACCGATCCGCGCGCGATATTGATCAGCACTGCGCTCTGCTTCATCGCCGCCAGTTCGTCGGCACCGATCATTTCTTCGGTTTCGGGCGTCGCGGGGACGGCAAGAATGATCCAGTCAAACTCGCCTAGCCGCGATTGCCATGCGTCAGGCGCCAGACTGTTCGGCCCGGGCGTGCGGCGGACAATGGTGACATCGACATTGAAGGCTTTCAGCCGTTCCTCGATTAGCTTGCCAATCGCACCATAGCCAAGCAGCAGCGCCTTTGACCCGAATAACTCGACTTTGCCGGGGGAGTCGAGCAGCCACTCATGCTTCTCCTGCGCGCGCACAACATCGCGGTAACCCTTGGCAGTGGTCAGCATTCCCATCACGACATATTCGGCGATGGTAATTGCATTGATCCCCGCGCCATTGGTCAGCTTCGTTCCGCGTGCTCTCAATTCCGCAGTCGGGATATCATCAACCCCGGCGTAAATACTGTTCAGCCATTTCAGCTTGGTCGCAGCAAGGATGATCTCACGCATCGCCGCCTTGTCATACATATCGAACCAGCCGATTTCGGCGGTCGGGGCGAGCGCGAGTGCTTCATCCTTTGACATAAACCAGTGCGGTTCGACCCAGCCGGGAAGGCGCGGTTCGACCAAGGAGCGGATCAGGCCAGAGGCGACGAATTTGGTTTTGGTCATTTGGCTCTCCACCGCGCTGTTACCACTATCGCTTTGCCCTTTTCCGACTTACCATTGAAAATGTCGATGGCAGAAAAACCCGCTGCCACAAGCGCCGAATCCAGCCTGGCTTTCCAAATTTCTGGTGATCCGGCATGTTTGGCCGCCGCCCAGTCATGAGTGATTGTCACGAGCTTGGCATTGGGCTTTAATACGCGGCCAATCTCCGGCAGAGAATTTTCGAAAGGCTCGCATAGCTGGATCGTATTGACTGCCACAGCACCATCGAAACAGTCCTCTGGTTCTGATATTGTCTCTGCGGTTGCCTGAATCAGCCGAAGTCGGCCTGCTTCTATTTCGCAGGCGTTCCGTTTCGCGGCAATCTCCATCATGATTTGTGACGGATCTAATCCTACAACCTTAACGTTCTGCGTGCGCCGGAACAAATCCTGCAAGCCAACGCCGGGGCCGAAACCAAGAACTAGAAGGCGTGCACCTTGAGTGGCACCAAGAATTTCATTGGCTTCAATTTCCGCTTCGCGATTCTTGCGGACCATGATGGGCGCTGCAATCCGTCCGAAAATGCCGTCGAAGGATTTGATTTTGGTCACGTAAAAAAGGACTTCCATGCGACAAAGGCGAGGAAGGGTAATCCGATAAGATCGACCGTGGCAATCGTCTTCAATGCTTTTGGACTGCCATTGAGAAAATAGAGCGCGAGGAAGGAGAGCATGCTGATCGCCACCACAAAGGTTGCCGCGCGTCGCGGCCCCTCATCAAAGGCCGCCCACAGGCACATCAGGAAAACCGCGACAAACAGCGCCGCCCGGTGCTGCATCAGCAGGAACAGCGGATTGGCACTCTCGATCCCGTACATTGTCGTCAGCGTCGCTGGCCGGAAAAAGGCCAAGGCAGGCATGGCATGGATAGCAGCAAGGACGAGCCAAGAAATCAGTTGCAACATGCAACTATGTTAGCGGAGTTTTGGCGAATGGCAACTTACCCTTTTTAACACCCGTTCGCATCGAGCGTAGTCGAGATGCCAAGAAGGCATGCCCTAACGATGGGTGTCTCGACTTCGCTCGTCACGAACGGAACGGTGGAGTTAGAATTCCAGTCGCCAATCCCAACCCAGCGGATCGCCATCCATCACCTCGACACCTTTGGCGATCAGATCGTCACGGATAGCGTCGGATTTGGCGAAGTCCTTTGCGGCACGGGCTTCCTTGCGCTCGGCGAGGGCGGCTTCAATGTCGGCTTCTTCTATCACTGCTGAATTGGGACGAATGCGAAGGCTGGATCGCGAAAATGATGCAAGTCTGAAGCCTAAAACTTCATCCATATTTAAGATGGCGTCGCCTTTTTCGTGAGGCTTTATGCTCTTTTCAAACAAAAGACTTTCGAAGCAAATCAATGCACGTGGCGTGTTTAAATCGTCAGAAACGGCTGCCTCGAATTCGTCCAAATGGTTTGAGAGGATTTTGCCCATAGAGGTGGGTTGAAAATCTGCAGGTGGCGAGGTCATGCTGATCTTCTCCCACGCCATCACCATCCGCTTCAACCGCACAAAAGCCGCCTGCAACCCCTCCCAGCTAAATTCCAGCTCACTCCGATAATGCGCCTGCAGGCACATCAGGCGGTAGGCGAGGGGGTGGAAGCCTTTGTCGACGAGCGTTTGCAGGCGCAGGAATTCACCTGCGCTTTTGCTCATCTTACCACGCCGGTCTATCAGGAAATTATTGTGCATCCAAATGCCAGCACCGCTGTGATCGCAACCAGAATGCGCCTGATTTTGCGCGATCTCATTCGGGTGATGGATTTCGCGGTGGTCGATACCACCGGTATGGATGTCAAACGGATGGCCGAGCAGCGATTGCGACATGACTGAGCATTCCAGATGCCAGCCAGGTGCGCCACGGCCCCAAGGGCTGTCCCATTCCATTTGTCGTGTTTCGCCGACTGGCGTCTTGCGCCAAATCGCGAAGTCGGCCTGATGGCGCTTGCCGTCGACATGCTCGATACGCCCTTCGCCTTCATCGGTCGAAGCACGCGCCAGGCGGCCATAATCGGCAACCGTCGAGGTATCGAAATAAAGCCCGCTTTCCAGCTCGTAACAATGCTTGGCTTCAATCGACTTCGCCCAGTCGATCATCGCCTCGACATATTCGGTCGCGCGGGGATGGGCTGGTTTGCAGATATTCAGCCGCGCCAAATCGGCCTCGAAATCGGCCTGATAAAAAGCTGCGATATCCCAAGCGGTCTTGCCCTGCGCGGCCGCCATTTTCTCCATCTTGTCTTCGCCTTCGTCGGCGTCAGAGGTCAAATGGCCGACATCGGTGATGTTGATCACATGGGTCAGCTTATAGCCCTTATAGCTCAGCACCCGGCCCAGCGTGTCGGCAAAGACATAGGCACGCATATTGCCGATATGCTGGTAATTATAGACCGTCGGCCCACAACTATAGACGCGCGCCTCTCCGGGATGGATCGGCGTGAAGGTTTCGAGTTCGCGAGTCAGGCTGTTGAAGAGTTTCAGGTCGGACATGGTGCGGGCGATGGCTTACCCAATGTGCGAGGTCAAGCGTTCAAAACCCCTCCCACGTCACCACTTCGTCGAGCGGAGCACGCGGCACGGGGAAATTATTCACCGCCGCCGCTGGATCGCGATAGCCGATTGCCATTCCGCAAAAGAAGATATGATCTTCGGGAATATCGACGCATTGCCGGATTTGCGGCGTGTAAATCGCCCAAGCCTCCTGAAAACAGCAATCGAGCCCTTCTTCGCGCAGCAGCAACGCCACCGTCTGCAACCACATGCCGATGTCCGACCATTGCGGCGGGCCCATATAGCGCGGCGTGTGGATCAGCATCAGGATCGGTGCGTCAAAGGCGCGGAAATTTTTGGCAAACCACATCATGCGGGCCATTTTGTCTTCGCGCGGTATCTCGAGCGAGGCATAAAGCGCTTCGCCCACGCCAAAGCGGCGCTCACTATATTTGCCGTCCAATTCCGGCGGATAGATAGCATATTCCGGTTTATGTGCAGCCGGACCCTGCGGTACGACCTCAGCTGTCATATCCAGCAGTTTTTGCAAAGGCGCGCCGGTTAAGACGGTGGCATTCCAGGGCTGTGTGTTGCCCCCCGACGGCGCATTTTGCGCACGTTCAAAGATGCTGGTCAGCAATGCCTTATCGACGGGCTTATCGAGATATTCGCGCACCGAACGGCGGGTGGCAACGGCTTCGGATACGTTCATTTGCTACTTCCTTAATATTTAATCGTCTGATTAAACTTGTGTCATGTCGGATGGCAATTGCAAGCCTAATCCTCTGGTAGCTCGGTCCAATAGGCTTGAAGCAATTCCTTTTCGCGAGGCGCATCGGAAATGTGGACAATATACGCGCCTTGTAGTTCGATTTCAGGATGAAATGCGGTGTAGCGGCAGAACCAAAAGGCGTCTTCAATTGGCTCACTGTCGTGCCATGTGGTCATCACGAAACGATCACCTGGAATTTCACCATAGTCAAAATCTTCGAGGTTCGCATGGTCGACACTATCGTCCCATGACGAACAATCCTTACCCCATGCCATCATGAACAAGCAGCCGGAATCGACGATCCACTTGCTGACCTTCGCTTGCCATTCAGGGAATATGTCCTGTTCAATGACGACGACGATCCGGTTCGGGCCACTTTTGATTTTAGGCGGACAACTACCAGCAGGCAGATGAATATAGATTGGCGAGACTTCTGACTGGACCATCACTCCTCGTCAAACAACCCGGCCAATTGCTCGATCATCGTCCCGCCCAATTGCTCGGCGTCCATGATCGTCACGGCGCGGCGGTAATAGCGGGTGACATCGTGGCCGATGCCGATGGCGACCAGTTGCACCGGGCTGCGGCCTTCGATCATTTCGATCACCTTGCGCAGATGCTGTTCCAGATAGCCGCCATGGTTGACCGACAGCGTCGAGTCATCGACCGGCGCGCCGTCGCTGATGACCATCAATATCCGGCGGTCCTCTGGGCGAGCGATCAGGCGGTTGTGCGCCCAGAGCAGCGCTTCGCCGTCGATATTTTCCTTCAGCAAGCCTTCGCGCATCATCAGGCCCAGATTGCGGCGCGCATGGCGCCACGGCTCGTCGGCCTTTTTGTAAACGATATGGCGCAGGTCGTTGAGGCGACCGGGCATGGCGGGGCGTCCGGCGGCGAGCCAGTCTTCGCGCGCTTGTCCGCCCTTCCACGCGCGGGTGGTAAAACCGAGGATTTCGGTTTTGACCCCGCACCGTTCGAGCGTGCGCGCCATGATGTCGGCGCTGATCGCAGCGATACTGATCGGGCGTCCGCGCATCGATCCGCTATTGTCGATCAACAGCGTCACCACAGTGTCGCGAAACTGGATGTCGCGCTCGACCTTGTACGACAGTGAACTTCCCGGCGAGACGACCACGCGCGCTAGACGCGCGGCATCGAGCATGCCTTCTTCCTGATCGAAATCCCAGCTGCGGTTTTGTTGCGCCATCAGACGGCGTTGCAACCGGTTGGCAAGCCGCGTTACCGCACCCTGCAACCCGGCGAGCTGCTGGTCGAGATAAGCGCGCAGCCGGTTGAGCTCCTCCTCATCCGCCAATTCGGTCGCGCCAACCACCTCGTCATATTTGGTGGACCAGCTTTTATAGTCCGATTGCGGCAGATGGTCCCAGTTGCGGCGTTGCGGGTTGACCGGCTGCATCCCGTCATCGCCCATTTCGCCGTCGCCATCGGCCATGTCATCCATTTCAGACTGGTCATATTCGGCGTCGGTTTCCTCGCCTTCACCTTCCTGCGGCTCGGCGCGGGCTTCGGCTTGCCCAGCCTCACCCTGACCTTCATCATCGCTTTCGCCGTCCTGCTCCTGATCGTCGTCGGCCTCGTCGCCGCCTTCGTCGGAATCGGTCGGGTCGAAATCGCTTTCGGTCATTTCCAGATGTTGAAGCATTGTCTGCGCAAGCGCGGCAAAGGCGCGTTGGTCGTCGAGCGCGAGGCCGAGCGCATCAAGATCGCCGCCCGCTTTCTCCTCGATCCAGCTGCGCACCATTTCGACGCCGGGCGCAGCAATTTCGGGCGTGGGCTGGCCGGTCAGCCGTTCGCGGACCATCAGCGCGAGCGCAGTGGACAAAGGCACTTCTTCGGCGGCCTGTGCGCGGCTGATCGCGTCGGTGCGCAATCGCATTTCGAGCGCATGGGTCAGATTGCCTGCAACCCCCGCCATTGAACGCGAGCCCAATGCTTCGATCCGTGCAGTTTCTATCTCGTCAAAGGCAGCCCCAGCCATTGCCTCGTGCGGGCGCAGTGCAGCGTGGCTGGCAGCATCATGATGCTTCAAGCGGAGAGCAAAGCTGTCCGCAAAGCCGCGTGCCTCCGCGACCTGTTCGGGAGGCAGCGAGCGGCCGGGCATTGGCACACGGAAATTCTTGCCCGCTTGCGTCGGCGCGTCGGCAGTAAAGGCCAGCTCCACCTCGGGATCATGCGCAATTGCGCGCGCCGTGCCGGTCAGCACCTGCTTGAACTGTTCGAGGGGGGAATGGTCTGCCATGTTCGATTCAGGCTCTAGCTGCGAAGGCTTTGGCAGAAAAGCACTTTCCTGCTGGCTGCAAATCCGCGCCTATTTGCAGCCATAGACAAGTATTTCGTTCGCCTGATCGGGCAGCAGTTCTCGCACCGAGCGGTTCATATTGCCGATTTTGTCGAGCAACGCGCTATCGCCAGAACAGCTTTTGACTTCATAGCGGTTGCGCGCTTCGCGGGCCTTGGCCATTGCCTCGCTTCCCAGCAAATGACGCTCGACACGGTAAAGCGATTTTTCAGGTTCAAAAGTCACCACCGAAACCTGCGCTTCGCTGCCCGGGACAAGTGTGCGGGTCCAGACGCCATTAGCCTCGGCATATTGGGTGCGACCGTTGACGCAACCGCCAACCGCCCAGTCAAATTCGACATCCTTGGTATCGGAAACGGTGACGCGGCTGCGCGCAGGATCGAGTGTGCAGACTTTCTTGCCAGCCTTCGCGACCAGTTCCTTGGCTATAGTACTGGTGTCGTTCTGCAGCGTCTCTTTGACGCGCTCGTCAATCTGGTCAAAGCCGGGGCGAGTGAAAAAAGTCATTCCTGCCGCCAGCAAGAGCGCCGCCGCCCCGCCTACCGCCAGCTTGCCGACGTCCTTCTTGTCGCGTTCGAACAATTGCCATGCGCTTCCCGCCGCACCGAGCGCGCCAAACAGCAACAACACAGTCAGCATCATCCGGTTTTCGCGGTCGCCGATAATGGCATATTCGGCCTGTCGCCGTGCTTCACCCAAAGTGGTGGCGCGGGCGGAATCATGGGCGCGTTGTTCCGCCTCAATCTTGGCACGCGCAGCGGCTTCGCGCGCTGCTTCCTCCTGATTAAGTTCGGCGACCGAGCGGCACGGCCCGCTGACCGAGCGGACACTGACCCCGTTCTTGCGCAGGAAAGCGGTCAGTTCGCGCGTCGAAATAGCGAAGAAAAATTCGGCGTCGTTGCCATTGGCGACGGTGCCGAAACTGTTAATCCCGACAACGCGACCGCAACTGTCGACCAACGGCCCACCACTGTTGCCGCTTCCGATCGGTGCGGTGTGGAGCAGCGTTTCAAAATCCTTGGCAGAACGCCCGGCGGAGATATTACCCCGGGTTTTGACCGGCACCTGCGGACGCAACATGTCCTCGATAGCGAGACCTTGTGCGACTTCCACCCCGCCTGGATAGCCGATGGCAAATACGTCCATTCCGTCGCCTACCTGTCCGCTGAAAATACTTCCGGGAGTCAGCTTTGCACCGTTCATCAACTGGATCAGAGCGAGGTCGTTGCCGGGAGAAAGATCAACAATCTCTGCGTCATAGACCTTTTGCCCCTCGGAGGGCACAATCACGATACGGATCGGCGTCTCATATTCCTCTTCATCGACAACATGAAAATTGGTCACGATCCGGTTGGACGACACTACAATGCCCGATCCATGGCCGATTGGAGTTTCGCCGCCTTCACTTGCGAAAACAGCAACGCGCACGACGCTGCGGCTGGCGGCGGCGATGTCGGAGGGTTCAGCCCGCGCGACCGAAGCGCCCGCCAGCGCCACCAAAATCAACCAGAGCCAGCGAATTGCAGCCACGCGCGAATCTCCCGAAAGCAGGAGCACACAGCACACCATAGAGTGAGGCGGCGCAACCGCGAATATCAGCGACGGGCGGCTTTATTCTCGCGGGTTCGCACATCGACACCGTCGCGGCCCAATGTCACGTCCATCGGCACGCCTTCAATTTCGCCACTGACGGTCACCCCGGTGTCACGATCGATGCGGATATCAGGCTTGCTGATGTCTATTGGAATTTCGGGCATGTCAGGGATTTCGGGCAAGTCGAGTGGCTCGACCGGACCTTCGGGGTCTGGTGCCTTCTGCACGGGCTTAGGCCGTGGCCGCGCGCCGGCGCCTTTGACTGCCTGGCGCATGAAATCAGCCCATATGCGCGCGGGCAGGCCGCCGCCATTAACGCCTTTGAGTGGCGTATTATCGTCATTGCCAATCCACACACCCACCACCAGATCGCCCGCAAAGCCGATGAACAGCGCGTCGCGATTATCCTGACTGGTGCCGGTTTTGCCATAGGTAGGGATGGCAAGGCGCGCATTGCGGCCGGTGCCTTCGTTCACGGTCGCGCTTAGCAGTTCGAGCAGCGCACTATGGGTTCGGCTGTCAAAGCTACGTTCGCCAGAGAAAATCCATTCGAGCCAGCCCTGTTCCTCACTGACAAAGGCACGCGGGGCAACTGGCCACTGATTGCCGGCCACACCCGCAAAGGCGGCGGTCAGCTCCATCAGGGTAATCCCCGAACTGCCGAGCGCAAGGCTGGGGTCCTTGTTCAACGGGCTTTCGATTCCCAGATCACGGGCGGCGCGCACCACTGCTTCGTCCCCCAATTGCCGATAAAGACGCACAGCGGCGACATTGCTCGACTGGGCAAAAGCCTGCTTGAAGGTGATCTGACCGCGATAGCGCTCGCTGGAATTTTTGGGGCGGTACAGTCCTTCAGTGATCGGGCTGTCATCGACCATGGTTTCGGGGGTATTGCCCGCGCGCAACGCCGCGAGATAGACGAAGAGTTTGAAGGTCGAACCCGGTTGCCGCTTTGCCTGTGTTACCCGGTTGAAAGGTGACTCCTTGTAGCTGCGCCCGCCAACCATCGCGACGACTTCACCATTTTTGCGCATCGCCACCAGTGCAACCTGTGCTTTGCCCAGAGGCGCGCGCGCAATCGCGTTGCGGGCGATGTTCTGTAAACGTGAATCGAGCGTGGTGCGGATAGTCTGGTCGGCATAGCCATAGTCCGCCTGCAGCCGCGCCTGCGGCATGGCCCAATCGGCGAAATAGGTGCCTGTGGGCAACGTTTCCTTATAGCGGACATCCACCCGCGCAATGGGTGTCGCGTCGGCCTTTGCCTCGGTCAATTTGCCATTGGCGACCATCGCGTTGAGCACCAGCTTCGCACGCTTCGCGGCCCGCGCTGGATTGCGCGTCGGAGCTAGACGATTGGGTGCCTGCACCAGTCCCGCAAGCATGACTGATTGCGACAGCGTCAGATTTTCGGGCTTGCGGTAGAAATAATGCATCGACGCTGCGCGCAGGCCGTAAATATTGTCGCCGAAATAGGCGTTCGACAAATAGCGTTCGAGTATCTCGTCTTTGGTAAGCCACGCCTCTAGCCAGAAGGCGATCAACGCCTCGCGCGCCTTGCGGGTAATGCTGCGTTCGGATGTCAGGAAAGTGAATTTGGCGAGCTGCTGGGTGATCGTGCTCCCGCCTTGCGTGATGCCGCTGCCAAAGGTGTTGCTCCACACGGCGCGTGCCAGCCCGCGCGGATCGACTCCCCAATGGGTGTAGAACCGCCGGTCCTCGATCGACAGAAAAGCATCGACGACATGCGGTGGCAGATCCTTGATCTTCACTGGCTTGTCGGTAATCGCGCCGTTGCGCGCAATCGGGGTGCCGTCCCATGCGAGCAAAGTGATGCGCGGCGGGGCAATGGGTTGCAGCGATTTGGAAAGCGGCGCCGTCACCGCCAGCCAGAAAATGATGATCATCAGCAGCAACAGGAATGCGGCAAAGCCCCGGCTGAACCAGTACCAGCGCGATTTGCCGAACAGGCCTTTTTTGGGAACCGCTCCGGGCACGCCCGCTGGCGAAGCAGGCGGCGGCGCATCCCACGGCTTTGGATCGTCAGGAAACAGCCCGGCATAGGCCTGATCAAAGGCAGCAAGGCGGCTGTCAATATCGGCCGGGGGAGGATTGGTCTGCTTGCGCCTGAAGAACATGATTGTTGGTGTATTATCTCAATAAGACGGTAGAGGGTAGAGCAAATTTCACCTTGCTGAAAGATGAAGCGTCAGGCGCGGATCAGCCAGCCTTTGCTTTGCAGCCAGCGCAAAGGCGCGACACATATTGCTCCAGCCAGCAAAGCGAAAAGCAGCGAGGCAAAAGCCGGATCGAGTCCCAGCGCTGTCATTTTTGCGAACAGCGCATCCCAAATCCGCGTGCCGTCGGGCAATTTGCGGACGATCAGCGCCAGCAGCAGCATGTGGATGACATAAAGTGTCAGCGCGGTCTGGCCGAGCAGAACCGCCAATCTGGCAAAACGGCTTTGCGCGATACCGGGCCAGATTTGGCGCATGACCATCCAGACAACCAACCCCGTCCCAGCGGTCAGCAAGACGAAGCTTGCGCTCCACAGTGCCTTGTTGACGGGTATCCACGCGCTGATCAGCCAGCCGAGGATAGCCATGATCATGCCAATGATTGCGCGGTTCAGGTCGGTGGTTTTCGCTCGCATCACTGCAACACCGATCAAGCCTGAGGCTATTGCGGGCAAAGTGGAAAGCACACCCTCTGGATCCCAAGTCTTGCGCAACAGTCGTCCGGGAAGCAATTGCTGGTCTAACGCGGCGTTTAATCCTGCGCCTTCGGTCAGGCTGTTCGCGCCATCGACGATCACGAACAATAGCCAACTGTGGAGACCCAATGCGGTCACGGCAATGATCGCAGCAACCGCCCAGCTACGCGACGCCAAAGCAATGGCGGCGCAAGCGCAATAGACTATGCCGATCCGTTGCAGCACCCCCATCCAGCGGATCTGGTCAAATTCCACGGGACGGATCAGCCACGCCAGCAAAACCCCCAATGCAAACAGCAACAGCGAGCGTTTAATGACCTTGGGCCAAGGCGAACCGCTGGATATCCGGTCAAGCGCGAGCGGAATTGAAAGCCCGACAATGAACAGAAACCAGGGAAAGATCACATCGGCAAAGGTCAGCCCGTGCCATTCGGCATGTTTCAGCGCGGCATAGGCCGCATCGCCATTGCCTTGAATGTTGACGATGATCATCATCATCACGGTCAACCCGCGAAAGGCATCAAGCGACAGGTCGCGCTGGTTTGGCATTGGAATTCCCCTTCGGCAACCAACTTAACGCGCAGATAGCGGCGCGTCATAACAAATCCGTTCGTGTCGAGCGTAGTCGAGACACCCAAAAGTAGTGCGCGAGATCACGGCCTCTCGAATTCGCTCGAGGCGAACGGATTCTTACGGTTATAGAAAGCTGTAAGGATCGACATCCACCCCGACCCGCACCCCGCGCGGGAATTCAAGGTCCCCCAACCATGCCCGCATGATCGACTGCAGTTCGACCGAGCGTTGCGCGTGGACCAACAGCCTTTGCCTGTGCCGCCCGCGCAGCATGGCGAGCGGGGCGGGGGCGGGGCCGTAGACGAACATGCCGTCCACCTTGGGCGCGGTTGCACCAACGACGCGCGCCGCCTCAATCGCTTCGCGTTCCTCCTCTGAGGAGATGATGATCGCGGCATAGCGGCCAAAGGGTGGTGCACCCGCGCGTTGGCGCTGCGCGGTTTCGGCATCGTAAAAGGCATCGCGTTCGCCAGCGACCAGCGCCGCGATGACAGGATGCGAAGGATTGCGCGTCTGAATGAAGACCTCGCCCGGCTTCTCCGCCCGGCCAGCGCGCCCGGCGGCTTGGGCGATCTGCTGGAACGTGCGCTCGGCTGCACGCAGGTCGCCGCCTTCAAGGCCCAGATCAGCATCGATCACCCCGACCAGAGTGAGTTCGGGGAAGTGATAGCCTTTGGTCACCAACTGCGTGCCGATGATGATATCGACCGCCTTATTTTCGACCATAGCGACAAATTCGGCGGCCTTTTCAGGCGACCATAATGTGTCAGAGGTCGCAACCACGGTGCGCGCTTCGGGGAAAAATTTGCGCACTTCGTCGCTGATCCGTTCGACCCCGGGGCCGCACGGTACCAGCACATCCTCCGCACCGCATTCGGGGCAGGCCTCTGGCGGCGGCATCACATGGCCGCAATGGTGGCAGGCGAGGCGGCGGACGAGGCGGTGCTCGACCATCCATGCGGTGCAATTGGGGCATTGGAACCGGTGCCCGCAATTGCGGCAAAGCGTCAGCGGCGCATAGCCCCGGCGATTGAGGAACAGCAGGCTTTGCTCGCCGCGTTCGAGCCTTTCCTGCAACGCCTTGAGCAAAGTCGGTGCGATCCATGTGCCGCGTTCGGGCGGGTCTTGCGTCAAGTCGATTGCCTCGATCCTGGGCAGTTTGGCAGCGCCAAATCGCGAGGGGATGGCGAGCCCCTTATACCGTCCGATGGCAACCATATGGCGGCTTTCGAGCGCGGGCGTGGCGCTTGCCAGCACCACCGGAAAGCCTTCAAACTTCCCGCGCATCACCGCGACATCGCGCGCATGATAGCGCACCCCATCTTCCTGTTTGAAGCTGATTTCATGCGCCTCATCGACGACAATCAGCCCCGGATTGGCAAAGGGCAGGAACAGGGCAGAGCGCGCACCCGCGACCACTTGCACCCGTCCCTCGGCCACTCCGCGCCAAGTGCGGCGGCGCTGCGACTGCTTCATGCCGCTGTGCCAGGTCGCAGGCTCCACGCCAAAGCGCGCTTCAAAGCGTTGCAGAAAGGGTTGGGTCAGCGCAATTTCAGGCAGCAGAACAAGCACTTGTTTGCCCATCCTCAGAGCCTCTGCGACTGCCTCAAAATAAGTCTCGGTCTTGCCCGAGCCGGTCACCCCGTCGAGCACAATTGGTTCAAACCTTCCGCCGCGCACAGCATCCCGCATCACGGCGGCGGCGGCTTCCTGCAGATCGGAAAGCGGCGGATGCTCATGGTCGGGATCGGGCGCGGCAAAGGGCGCGTCGATACTGACGCTGACCGGCTCGAGCGCGCCGACCTTCACCAACCCCCGGATCACCGCTTCGCTGACCCCCGCCTGCTCGGCCAGTTCGCGCACCAGCCCCTGTGCATCGACCAGCGCGTCGAGTGCGGCGGCGCGTTGCGGAGTCAGTCGCGCGGGTTCAACCCCCGAGGGCCGATATTCGGTGATCGTCCCACCCGACGAAAGCGCGGCAGAGGCCGACAGCACCATGCGCAACACCGCCGCATGGCTCGACAGATAATAATCCGTGACCCAATCGACCAACCGCCGCAAACCGGGCTGGATCGGCGGGACATCGGCAACCTCGATAACATTGCGCAACCGCGCCTCATCGACCGCTTCGTCACCGAACACGCCCTCATCCCAGATCACCCCCAGCATCTTGCGCGGACCCAGCGGCACCACCACCACCGAGCCGACATCGGCATCCATCCAGTCGGGTAGGCGATAGTCGAGCGGGCCGATGACCTGCGTCATCAACACCACACGCACGCGCTTGCCAGAGGGTTTGGGGCGATTCATGCAGGAGCTATAGACGCGGATTGGATTGTGCAAAATGGTGGTGTCACAGGAATAGGTCGAAAGATGCGGGGCGTGGGTTTTATTGCGCGAAAAATGGCAGATTCGTTCGAAAGTAGAAGCCATCCTCAGGGGTGGGTGGGGGATAGAGGAATGATTTGGTATCGATGTGTCGGGGAGGTGTTTGGTCAGCGAAAAGTCTCACTACAGCGTCACCAGAAACGCTGCTGAATATGGATTAGCCTTGGCTGTATGTGCGGCCCCGTGCAGCCATTGAGGCAGTTTGCGATTTCTGTCGAAAAGGCTGGAAGAGCAAGTCCTACATTGCAAGTTGCGGCCCCCTCTTGTCCTCCACTGTGATGAATTGTTGGCATTGAATCGCGATGGACATTTGGCCGGATGTACTGGTGCATCATGGATATTGCGGCGCTGACGATTGGTTCCATATCCTGTTCAGTGTGCGTTTCTGTCAGTTGGCAAGTTAGACCAGCGCGGCAAGTGACTTGGAACCGAGATTATGTGCATATTGCAGCCAAAATGGTTTGCGCAAAATGGAAGGCATCTTCGTCATAGAATGCCGCTGGAGCGCCGATCGATTTTTGGGGCGATACCGGTTTTTTGGGGAGTGCAATCGAAAGCTCCATGAGGAAAATGGCATGATAAGAATATTTGCGTTGTTTTTTTTCCTATCGCTTACCTTCCACGGTAGCGCTCGAGCGGAAGGAAATTGCCCGCCAGGTACCGTTCCTATTGGTGGTGGGAATTCGGGCTACGAAGGTTGCGCTCAAGTGTCTGACGGGCCAGCGACAAACAATCAAGATCTGGTGGACGAGCTAAAAAAGAAGAAGGTCAAAAAGCGTTTCGACAACCATTATGCTGTGGCTTTTCATCCTGACTCTTCAGACGTATTTATCATGGGTGGTGCAACCAAACGGCAACCGGCAGAAAAAGATGCGCGATTGCTCTGTGGAATCAACATGCTCCTCAAGGCAGGGGCGGACGAAGCATCGGTCGAGCAATGCTCAGTTACATTCAGTTCATTCAATAACGTCGCTTCGTTCGCGCGCGGAATGAATGGAGATATATTTTACGCAACAGGCGTTGACACCTCCGTGAGCGATGCGGCCGTTTTGGCCAATTGCCGAAGCCAGAAGGATTATTGTTTAGTTTTTCGGCATTGGGTGGCCCACCCGACAATTTCTTACGCACCCACGCAGGAATCTCATCAACCTGAAGGCAATTTCCGGAAAGTCTATGCTGCGGCGGCATGGCAGGGCGAAGCAAGTCCGACAAAGTCGGCAAAAAGCATGATTTTTGTAACAGGTGGACATGCCTCGAAAGCCGCAGCCGAAAATAGCGCGGTAGAATTATGTCAACAACAGACTAAAAATGCGTGCTCAATCGCCCGTTCAGTTGCGGATACCTTTATGATAGTAGCACATCAAAGCGACGGTCGAATTTTTGTCACATCAAGCCCCAATGAAGATCTGGTCGATACTATAACAAAGGAAGTTTGTGGTGTGGGTTTGACCTGCGCTGTGAAAGCGGTTGTTTCGGCGAGCGAAGCGGAATCGAATACGCTTGGACCATTCTGAATCAGGTGCTTGAATTACGGTGAGAATTACGGTGACAGGTGCGAAGACCCCTAAATAGCTCTAGGTTTTCGCGCCGGTCAGCAT
>Ga0075154_10001102_pt1 | contig 19983 bp, 21 predicted proteins | sample JI71714BDNA_FD_70965 | JGI IMG/M metagenome (GOLD analysis project Ga0075154, IMG submission 70965) | Wastewater effluent complex algal communities from Wisconsin, to seasonally profile nutrient transformation and Carbon sequestration -... | ecosystem: Engineered > WWTP > Effluent > Algae...
TAGCGCTTGTCGTCCTTGAACTTCAGCGGGTCCTTCTGGACGGGCGGCATAGGGATCTCGGTCCACAGGCCGCCATCGAACATGTATTCGAAACGCTGCTCCGGGCTGATGCGCATGTGTGCGCCCGACGGCGTCACCCAATAGGCGCTCTCAAGCTCCTGCCGGTAGACCAGCTCGCCCGTCTTCGGGCATTTGACCCAGAGGCTGTCGCCTTCGGAATCATCCCTCTTGGAGAAGATAGACTTCAGGCCCGGGGGGAGGTTTGTCAGCCAATTCAATGAACGCTCCGTGGAATACGCGCCGAGGCTATGGCGTTTGACAGTGACTTAGCAACCACACTTATTCTCTTGACAGACGAGGCGGGATCACCCTGCTCCACCGCCGCGCGGACTTCTTCAACAAGCGCCGACCCCACCACGACCCCGTCCGAAATACGTGCAAAAGCAGCGGCCTGTTCCGGCGTTCGCACACCAAAGCCAACAGCCACGGGCAGTTTCGAGAGTCGACGGGCCTGGTTGACGCCCGCGGAAATGTCGGCTTCGGCGCCTATTCCCGCGCCGGTCACCCCGGCAACCGACACGTAGTAGACGAAGCCGGAGGCGCCATCGGCGATCCGGGTCATGCGCTGTTCGGTGGTGGTCGGGGTCGCAAGACGGATGACGGCAATCCCATGCGCGGACAGTTCCTGGCGCAACGGGGCGTCTTCTTCCGGCGGCAGGTCCACGGTGATCACGCCATCGACCCCGGCTTCGGCGGCAGCACGCGCAAACGCGGCATAGCCCATGCGGTGGATCGGGTTGGCATAGCCCATGACGATCAGGGGCGTTGTCTGATTAATCAGACGGAAGCGCCGGGCGATATCCAGTGTCGAATGAAGGCTGGCGCCAGCAGCCAGCGCGCGCAGGGCCGCCTTCTGGATCGCGGGACCATCAGCCATCGGGTCCGTGAACGGCGCGCCCAACTCGATGATGTCGACCCCGGAATCTACCAGAGCCTTGATATTGCTGAAACTTGTCTCAATGTCGGGGTCGCCGGCCATCAGGTAGCCGACAAACGCCGCCCGTCCCTGCTTTGCACAGGCTGCAAACGTCGCGGCTATCCGGTCAGCGGTCATGGGCTCGGGTTTTGGGGTGTTAGCGCTTCAGACGGTCAAGGCCAAACGCAGGTTCCATTGCGCCCCGAGAGGGGCCGGAAGGCCCGTTAGATACCCCAAATTGCCCATCCGACCTACCCCCCTCCGCGCTTCCCGATGACGCACCGCAACAAAGCGGGAACAGGGGTCAGAACTTCTCGAACGACACCAGCAACCCGCCGGACTTGGCGTTGATCGGGAGTTCGGCCTCGAATCCCTTTGGCCTTGAGAAGTCCAGATCGAGCACCCGGTGCTCGTGCCCTCCGCTCTCGCGGCTCGTCTCGACATGGATGCGGTACTTTCCGGCGGGCACGGAGCCACCCCCATCATCAATGCCGTCCCAGAAAACCTTGTACGTCCCCGATCCGCGCGTCGACATCGACCGCCCGGCAAAATAGCTGTCCACCTTTGCACGGTTCTGCCGCCACCAGATGTGGTTGCCTTCGTGCCATTCCTTGTAGCGCCCGATCAGCAGCAGCGTGCGCACGGGCTTGTCGGCCATGTCGCTCACCCAGATGACGACATAGGGAGAGCGGAACGCGATCTCGCGCCGCATGTCCTTCGGCGGCGCCTCGAAGGTGATGTTGGCGTACCAGCCCTGTTTCCAAAGCGAGGGCGCACCTTGGGCGGGCTGCTGTGGGGCATACTCGACCCAGTGCGGCTGCACCGCGCCGAACCGCTGCACGCCTTGAGGATCGGTCACGCGCGCTGATACGCCGGGCAACCGGGCCACAAGTTCGCGCGCATCGTCGGGCGTCATCACCAACATCGCCGTCGCCAGCGCATCGGCCTCCATCGCAGACGGCGCAATCGCTGTCGCCGACCGCTGATGTGCAATCGGCCAGCCGGTGCGCGGATCAAGCGTCGCGCTTTGCACGCGGCCATCGACGCCAACATCGCGTGGGCCACAGCCCGACGTTGCGATGGCCGCATCCCGCAGGTCGAACTCAGCCGCGAGCGGCGCATTGTCGAACGTGGACAGCGGATCAGCCAGACCGATGCGCCAGCATCCGTCATAGGGTCCGTCGCCGGTGCAACGTATGTCGCCGCCGATGTCGACCATCGCGCCCGCCACGCCGGCAATGCTCATGGCCGACGCCAGCGCGCGATCGACGATGTATCCCTTGGCGAGGGCGTCGAGATCAAAGCGAACGATCTCCGGCCGCGTGACCGTACGCGTCGTCGCATCCAGCCCTGCGTCCGCAGCGCCAATCTCGCTCGCGAGCAACGCCATCTCGCCGCGATCCGGCGCAACAAGCGCGCGCCAGCGATCCAGCAGGATGCCCATGCGTCCGCTCACCACACCGCCGCTAATCTCGCGCCAACGCTCCGCTGCCGAGACGACAGCAAAGAGATCTATCGATGCCTGAAACTTGCCCGCCTGGTTCAGCAGCGAAATCTCGCTTGCGGGATCGCGCCAGTTGAACACCGAATCCAGCCGGTCGATCTCCGCCCGCGCAGCGCAGGCCGCCGCATAGGCCTCCGTCTGCCCGCCCGCGCGCACGGCCACATTGAGCCGCGTGCCGAGCACGCATGGATCGTGGAAAATGAACACGTCATCAGCGCGCACTGCAATCAAAGGCGCACGCGCCTCGATCACAGGCTCAACCGCCACAGGCAACGCAGGCTGGCCGTCGGCAGGCAGCATGGCTGTTACAGATTCGCGCCGTCGAACTTCTGGATTTCCAGCGCATCGAGATCGATGTCGGGCACGCAGCGCAGGTTTACCGCCACCATCTGCTTGCCGTCTGGCGCAACGCCGCCGCCATGGGTCGAGATCCCGCAATTGGCGCAGAAGTAGTGATTGATGGCCTGCTTGTTGAACAGATAGACCGACACATCCTTCTGCGGCGTCTTCAGTTTGAAATGCTCGGGCGTCGTGAACGCCAGCATGTGCCCCGCGCGGCGGCAGTAGGAACAGTTGCACACCATTGCGCCACCGAAATTTCCCTCGACCTCGAAGGCAACTTGCCCGCAATGGCACGATCCGGCGTGTGTGGTCATGGCGTCTCTCCTCGCGTTCCGGGATTCATGCCCGTCTGCCGCGCTCATGGAAAGGGGCGACGCCAGAGACTATCCCCGATGCCCCGGTATCCCAGTGATCACTGGCGGCCCCTCGCCCGGATTGGCGCAATCGATTTCGGTGGGGTCGAGCAAGAAACGGATAACCGGCTTCAGCCTGATCCGCGCCGCCTTTCCGTCATCCCATACGCTGAACGAAATGCGGACGCACCGCTGCGATTGGGATGTCGTACGCAGGAGGGCCGAGCCCTCGTCGGCTGGCCATTGCATCTGCCAGCCTTTCGACTCCAGAACGGCGATATAGGCTGAGCGTATCTTGTCCACGTCGGCCTCGCCCTGCCCGCCAATCACCACGCACGCCTCGCGCGCAGGGTCTTTCACGCAATCGGGCGCAAGAGAATTTCCCGGCCACATCGGCAAGGCCAGAACGGCAGGCAGAACGATGTTGCCTGCCTGTTGCCGCTCCCGCGACTGAGACACCGATTGCTGAACCTCTGCCTGCAGGGCGGAGTTCTGCGATCCGCCCGGCGTCGCACATGCAGAAGCCGCCAGGCCCGCGCACACCAGCATCACGAAACCGCGTTTCATGTTTCCCCCGAACCGATCCTAGATCTTCATGCCCAAGTGCCCGGCAACGGCGAAGATGTCCTTGTCTCCCCGGCCGCACATGTTCATCACGATCAGGCCGTCCTTGCCCAGCTCCTTCGCCACATCGCCCGTGCGGGCCAGTGCGTGCGCCGGCTCCAGCGCGGGGATGATGCCCTCAAGACGCGTGCAGAGCTGGAACGCCTCGAGCGCTTCCTTGTCGGTGCAGGTGCGATACTCCGCACGTCCCGTCTCATGCAGGAAAGAGTGCTCCGGCCCTATACCGGGATAGTCGAGGCCCGCAGAGATGGAGTGAGCGTCGATGATCTGGCCGTTCTCGTCCTGCAGCAGGTAGGTGCGGTTGCCATGCAGGATGCCTGGCATGCCGCCGGTCAGCGACGCCGCATGCATGCCCGTCTCGACCCCGTGCCCGCCGGCCTCGACGCCGATCATGCGCACACCCTCATCCTCGATGAAGGGATGGAACAGGCCGATCGCGTTCGACCCGCCGCCGATCGCCGCGACCAGCGCATCCGGCAGGCGGCCTTCCTGTTTCAGGATTTGCGCCCGCGCTTCCTTGCCGATGATCGACTGGAAGTCGCGCACCAGTTCCGGATAGGGATGAGGCCCGGCAGCCGTGCCAATGACGTAGAACGTGTTCGACACGTTCGTCACCCAGTCGCGCAGAGCTTCGTTCATCGCATCCTTCAGCGTGCCCGTGCCTGAGGACACCGGCACGATCTCGGCGCCGAGCAGGCGCATGCGGAATACGTTGGGCTTCTGGCGCTCCACGTCGGTCTCGCCCATGAACACCACACATGGCAGGCCAAAGCGCGCGCAGATGGTAGCAGTCGCCACGCCATGCTGTCCGGCGCCCGTCTCCGCGATGATGCGCGTCTTGCCCATGCGCCGGGCAAGGAGAACCTGGCCGATGCAATTGTTGATCTTGTGCGCGCCCGTATGGTTCAGCTCGTCGCGCTTGAGATAGATCTTGGCTCCGCCAAAATGCTTCGTCAGACGCTCCGCGTAATACAGAGGGCTTGGACGCCCGACGTAGTGCTCCAGCAGCCAGTCGAACTCCTGCTGGAAGGCCGGGTCCAGTTTCGCCTTGCGGTATTCCTGCTCCAGATCGAGCACGAGCGGCATCAGCGTCTCTGCCACGTACCGCCCGCCAAACGTTCCGAACCGGCCATTGGCGTCAGGCCACTGGCTCCACGAATTGGGCGGGGAGGTTTCGGTGCGGGTTCCGGAGGCGTTTGTCATGACGTTGCGATAAACCGCCGGACGACAAGTTCCAAGCCCAGTTTGCGGTTGAGACCTGCGGGTATTGATCGCGCTGCGGGGCGCCCCGGCAGAAAATGCTGTCTGCGCTCAACCCGCTGCTTCAGAGGGCTATACGGCCAGCCTCAGGCCTTCTCTTCGCCTTCGGCGTCTTCCTCGTCGTCGTCCTCGTCCTCATCGCCGGCGTCTTCGTCCTCGTCGCCTTCCTCGTCTTCATCTTCATCTTCGTCCTCCCCGTCTCCTTCGGGATCGCCTTCAGCCGCGGCGAAAAGCGCGCGCTCCTGAAGCGCGTCGATGAGTTCGCGGAATTCCAGCGGCTCCGGCATTTCCAGCGGCGGCGACAAAGTTTGCAGACCTGAGGACACGGGACTTCCTTTGCGTGAACGGCAACGTCGATGCGAACGCCAGATGACGAACTAGGGCGATCTGCCAGAGAAGAAAGAGCAACAGGCGATAGACGCCGCGCTCAGCTGCGGAACCGGATTACCTTACGCGTCGTACGGAACAATTGTGTGACGCGTGCATTTTGGCCGCGAGACGTCGTGCGAAGCGGACACGGCGCGGAGGAGTACACCCAATGGGCAACATCATCTATCTTGTAGGCCTCGTCGTTATCGTGATGGCGATCCTTTCATTCGTCGGGCTCGGCTGAACCCATGCCCGAGATCATCAATCAGACCTTGAGCCGGGATACGCGCGTCGACTGGGCCGCGATCTTCGCCGGCGCCGTCGTCGCAACAGCGATCGGCGTCATTCTCTCCACCTTCGGGCTTGGCCTCGGCCTTGCCGTCAACTCGCCTTATGAAGGCGAAGGCGTCTCGCCCGGCATGTTCGCATTTGGCGCCGGCCTCTGGCTGCTCGCCACCCAGGTGCTCGCCTTCTGGGTCGGCGGATATATCTGCGCCCGCCTCCGCGCGCGCCAGCCTGAACTGTCCGAACATGAAGTTGACGTGCGCGACGGATTGCACGGGATCATCGTGTGGGGCGCGGGCGTGCTTGCGGCCGGCCTCATCTCCGCGCTCGTCATCGGCGGTGCCACAACGGCCGCCCAGACAGCCGATCGCGGCGGTCTCGTTGAAAGTGTTGCGACCGCAGCCGACGCGGAAATCGACCAGGCCGCTACACGCGAACTGGCGGACAACCCCGAAGCCGCCGATGAAACCTTCACCGAACGCCGCGCGGAAGTCGCCCGCAAGCTGACCATCCTGTCTGCTTTCATGACAGGCGCGGCCTTGCTGGTTGGCGCGGCTGTCGCATTCTTCGCGGCCGGCATCGGCGGACAGCACCGCGACCGCAGCACGACCTTAAGGTTCTTTGAACTTCGCCGTCCGCTGCGCAGCCCGGTCACGACTCCAGCCGCGCCTCCAACCACGCCGGTTGTCTGACGCTGAGAATGATCGAAATGGGAAGGGCGCTGGAAACGGCGCCCTTTTCCTTTTAGCCGCCCTGCCCCCCAATGAGCTTCGCTTCGGACCTGCGAACGCATTGGCATAGCTCCGCAACCCGGACAGGACACCCATGCGCTTCATCGATCTTACGTCCTGGCAGGGTATCCTGCTCACCATCTTCAGCGTTGCCCTGATCGCCCTGATCGGCGTCGGCATTCGCGTGCTGATGATGATGACCATCCAGCAGCGCCAGCAGCGCATGAACCGCCAGATCAACGAGCGCCTGCGCACGCTGATGGCGGCCTACAAGGTGCTTGGCGGCTCCTTCACCGGCGAACTCACGGTCGATCCCACGCACCTGCGCGAGCTCACGCAGAAGGCAAAGGAAGCCGGACTCGAAGCGCCCGATGGCAATGGTTCTGACCGTGGTCGTCGCATCCGTGACGCCGTAGAGGCCGCGCTCTCCGACATCCTGCTGCTCGGCACCGAGGATCAGGTGCGCCTCGCCGCACGGGCTGCGCGCGACATGGCCTCTGGCCGACCGATCCACACCGCCGAACTCGTCATCTCGCTCCGCAATTTCATTCGCACCGCTCTCGATCTAGCGCCCGTTCCCGGCGACGCCGAAATCCCCTCGCAGGGCCCCACCCGCTAGCAGGGCGGCGGACGCGGCAAGGGTGAAGGCGAGAAGCGTGGTGGAGGTGGCGGCGGAGGCGGTGGGATGGGCGGAGGCGGCACGGGCGGCGGGATGGGGCTCGGCATGGGCGCAGGCCGCGCGGCGGACGACGCCTGAAGCCTTCCCTTGCGGAGCACCCCCAGACCCGCTTGCGGAGGCTTTCGCCGCAGGCCAGTAGGAGGCGCTGACAGTTCGATGCACGAAGGCTCCTCCATGCAGTACGACGAAGTGATCTTTGGCCGCCGCAGCATTCGCGGCTACAAGCCAGATCCCGTCCCCCGGAAAGTGATCGAGGAAGTGCTCGCGCTCGCCATGCGTGCGCCGACCTCGATGAACACCCAGCCCTGGCACTTTTACGTGATCACTGGGGAGCCCCTGAACCGCATCCGGGCCGGCAACACCGAGCGCAACCTTGCGGGCGTGCCGCACTCGCGCGAATTCCGCATCGGGCAGCCCTTTGCCGGCAAGCACCGCGAGCGCCAGATCGGCGTCGCCAAGCAGTTGTTCAGCGCAATGGGTATCGCTCGCGATGACAAGGATGCGCGTCAGGACTGGGTGATGCGCGGCTTCCGCCAGTTCGATGCGCCGGTGTGCGTCATCATCACCTATGACCGCGACCTCGACGGCAGCGACGACACGCCCTTCGATTGCGGCGGCGTCGCCAATGCGCTGGTGAATGCTGCGTGGTCACGCGGCCTCGGCACGGTGATCAACAGCCAGGGCATCATGCAATCGCCCGTGGTGCGCGAGCATGCCAACATCCCTGCCGATCAGGTCATCATGAAGAGCATTGCGCTCGGTTGGCCCGACTTCACCTTCCCGGCCAACGCCGTCGTTTCGGAACGCAAGCCGATCGAGGAAGCCGCCGTGTTCGTGGGGTTTGACTGACTTCTGGTCAGGCTTCGAGGTTTCGCCTGGAGCCAGCGTCGCTGGCTGTGGCTTCTCGAGCGCATCGAAATGGTCGGAGGCTATGCGCTCACCGGTGTTAGCCTCCAGCCCGGCATCCCGGAACGCGCGATAGCGCGGCGTGACCCATCTAATCCGCCGCCTTCGCCGCCGCGATGAAGGCCTCGACCTTCGCAGCATCCTTCACGCCTGGGCTCGACTCAACGCCGGAGGACACATCGACCGCGCCCGCGCCCGACAGGCGGATCGCCTCGGCTACGTTCTCGGGCGTCAATCCGCCCGACAGCGTCCAGTCTTCATGATCGTGGACCCGGAAGCCCTTGAGGATCGACCAGTCGAAGCTGCGGCCATGCCCGCCTTCGCGCAGAGCGCCCTTGGGCGGCTTGGCGTCGAACAGGAAGGCGTCGGCGGCATCGAAGTCCGCCGCCTCGGCAAGATCGCGCGGCCGCTCGATTCCCATTGCCTTGATCACGGGAACCAGCTGGTGCCTGCGCGAGAAGAACGCGACCTGCCCGGGCGTCTCCTTGCCGTGCAACTGTACTGCGCCGATCTCCGGCGTTTCGTCGACCAGCTTGTCGAGCCAGGGGACAGCAATGGTCGCCACCACCCACGGCTCGGCGCCCAGTTCGGCGGCCCGGCGGATCAGCGCCCGCACCTTGTCGAAGTCCACGAAGCGGGGGCTGGTCTCGACGACTACAACGCCGATCATGTCGGCGCCGGCTGCGACCGCCATGTCGACATCAGCCTCGCGGGTCAGCCCGCAGATCTTCACGCTGACCATGCCGGCCTCCGTACCCAAGCAAAACTCAAAGTCAGAAACAGCCTGAACCCAGAAACAGAAAGGGCGGCCGTGGAGGCCGCCCCTTCCTTACTCTACATAACTCTACCAAGGCGGCCCAAATACATCAGCGACCCTTGGCGAGCAAGTCCCTGATCTCGACCAGCAGCTTCTCTTCAGCCGTCGGGACTGGCGGGGCGGCGGGCGCTTCGACCTCTTTTTTCTTCATGCGATTCATCCCCTTGACCACCATGAACATGGCGAAGGCGACGATCAGAAAGTTGATGGTGAACTGAATGAACTTGCCATAGGCGATTACCACGGCGGGTACCGGCTCGCCTGCGGCGTTGACCGTGGCGGCCTTCAATTCATAGCCGAGGTCGGCGAAATTCACCCCGCCCGTGACCACGCCGATTATCGGCATGAAGATGTCGGCCACAAGCGAATTGACGATGAGGCCGAAAGCCCCGCCGATGATCACGCCGATCGCGAGATCAACGACGTTGCCTCGCATGGCAAATTCCCGAAATTCCTTGAGCAAGATATCTCCCCTCCTGCCACCCGGCGCGTCATCTGCGCCGGTTACAGTCTCGCAATGCGACGGCCAAGCGTCCAGTCCGAATCAGGAAGGACGGCTATTCCGCTCCGGCAAGGCGCCCCAAGCCGGGTAGTCGAGGCACTTGCGTCAGGTTCGGTCTTCGGGGTCCTGGCCGTTGTTCAGGCGCGAGCGAAGCTCCTTGCCGGCCTTGAAGAAAGGCACGTGCTTGGCCTCGACCGACACCGAATTGCCCGTGCGCGGATTGCGGCCAGTACGAGCGTCGCGCTTGCGAACGGAGAACGCGCCGAAGCCACGCAGCTCCACCCGGTCGCCCCGTTCGAGCGCGGCGGCGATCTCGTCGAAGATGACATCGACGATCCGTTCGACCTCGCGGGCCTTCAGGTTCGGGTTCTCTTCAGCGAGCTTGGTGATCAGTTCGGAGCGCAGCATGACCCCAAAATTGCGCTAAGCGTCGAGGAAGGCAAGAGATTTTCGCAAAGCCCCTGCATCTGGCGGGGGCCGGGTGGGTCTTTCCGGGTCTGCCCCGAGCGATTCAGGGCGGGATCGGCACCCCGCGCCACCCCCAAAAGCAGAACGCCCCCGCTTTCGCGAGGGCGTCTGTTGCAATTAATTGCAAGCGAAGGATCAGTCTTCCTTCTTCGCCTGTTTCAGGGCGGCGCCGAGGATATCGCCCAGCGAAGCGCCCGAGTCAGCCGAACCGTACTGTTCGACGGCTTCCTTCTCGTCCTTGATCTCCATCGCCTTGATCGACAGCGAGACCTTGCGGCCCGCCTTGTCGAACGCGGTGACGAGAGCGTCGACCTTGTCGCCCACAGCGAAACGCTCGGGACGCTGGTCGCCGCGATCGCGCGCGAGGTCAGCCTTCCGGATGAAGCCCTTCAGGGCGCCGTCCGCGATCGACACTTCGATGCCGCCGGTCGTGATCTCGGTCACGGTCGTGGTGACGATCGAGTTCTTGCGCAGATCGATCGACTCGGTCGGGTCCTGGCTGAGCTGCTTGATGCCCAGCGAGATACGTTCCTTCTCGATGTCGATATCAAGGACGCGCGCCTGGACGGCGTCGCCCTTGTTGTACTTCTTGATGGCTTCCTCGCCCGGGACGTTCCAGTCGATATCGTTGATGTGGACCATGCCGTCGAGATCCGGGCCCAGGCCGACGAAGAGGCCGAACTCGGTGATGCCGCGCACTTCGCCTTCGATGTTCGTCCCGATCGGGTGTTCTGCCATGAAGGCCTCCCACGGGTTGTTCATCACCTGCTTGAGGCCCAGCGAGATGCGGCGCTTCTCCGCGTCCACGTCCAGCACCATGACGTCCACTTCCTGCGAAGAGGAGATGATCTTGCCGGGGTGCACGTTTTTCTTGGTCCACGACATTTCGGAGACGTGGATCAGGCCTTCAACGCCATCTTCCAGTTCAACGAACGCGCCGTAGTCCGTGATGTTGGTGACGCGGCCCGTCAGCTTGGCGCCGACCGGGTATTTGGCGGAGACGCCATCCCACGGATCGGTCATCAGCTGTTTCATGCCGAGCGAGATACGCTGCGTGTCCGGGTTGATCTTGATGATCTGGACTTCGACTTCCTGGCCGACTTCCACAACCTGCGACGGGTGCGAAACGCGCTTCCAGCTCATGTCGGTGACGTGCAGCAGGCCATCGATGCCGCCGAGGTCCACGAACGCGCCGTAGTCGGTGATGTTCTTGACGACGCCCTTGCGACGCTCGCCCTCGGCCATGTTGCCGACGATTTCCGCACGCTGTTCGGCGCGCGACTCTTCGAGTACTGCGCGACGCGAGACGACGATGTTGCCGCGCGGACGGTCCATCTTGAGGATGGCGAACGGCTGGGCCTGGCCCATGAGCGGGCCAACGTCGCGGATCGGACGGATGTCGACTTGGCTTCCCGGAAGGAAGGCGTTGACGCCGCCGAGGTCGACGGTGAAGCCGCCTTTGACGCGGCCGACGATCGTGCCTTTGACGGTCTCTTTCTTCTCGGACAGGCGCTCGAGGCGCGTCCAGGCTTCTTCACGCTTGGCCTTGTCACGCGAGAGCACCGCGTCTCCGAGCGCGTTCTCGATGCGCTCCAGGTAGACTTCGACGATGGCGCCCAGCGTCGGCTGCACTTCGTCGGCAGCGAATTCGCGGGCCGGGATCCGGCCTTCCGTCTTCAGGCCGACATCGACCGTGATAAAGTCGCTGCCAACTGCAGTGACCGTGGCGGGAACAACCCGGCCTTCGATCATGGCGGAGCCGGCAAAGCTCTCTTCAAGTAGGGCGGCAAAGTCGTCGGTAGACGGGTTCATGGTTGCAACAGGCATCAAGGCTCCAATGGATTTGACAATTTCAGGCCGGCCGGTTGCCCCGGCGGTCTCGTCGCGTTGTGCGACGTGAGTTCGGATTTCCGCGGGAAAGCTGGGGATTTCGCGGACATTCGCCGGCTGAGCTGGCGCGTCCACGAGAGCTGTCCTCATGGCGGGAGCGGGTCTCTAGTCGCTGAACCCCCGCAGAGTCAAGCTTTGGCCGGGATCGGCCGGCCTCCCGTTGAGCAAGCCAGACCGCCGCAGGCCACGTATAGACGCCAAAAGGCAGTTCCCTGGAGATCACAATGAAGTCCGTCGTAGTCACAGGCGCATCGACAGGCATTGGCTGGGGGTGCGTGAAGGTTCTCACGGGGAAGGGCTTCCACGTCTATGGCAGCGTGCGAAAGCAGGCCGACGCCGACCGCCTCTCGAAAGACTTCGGCTCGTCCTGCACGCCCCTCCTCTTCGACGTCACCGACGAAATTGCCGTTCACGCCGCTGCGCGTGAGGTCGGCGCCAAGTTGGGCGCCGAGACGCTCGCCGGTCTCGTCAACAATGCCGGCATCGCCAATCCCGGCCCCCTGCTCCACGTCAGCATCGACAGTTTCCGCCAGCAGATGGAGGTCAACGTCACCGGCCAGCTGATCGTCACGCAGGCCTTCGCTCCCCTGCTCGGCGCGACGCCCGATGCAAAGGGCAAGCAGCCCGGCCGCATCTGCATGATGAGCTCGGTCGGCGGCAAAGTGGGGATGCCGTTTGTCGGCCCCTACAATACATCGAAGTTCGCGCTCGAAGGCCTCTCGGAATCGCTACGGCGCGAACTGATGATCTACGGCGTCGACGTCATCGTCATCGCGCCGGGCGCCATCGCGACGCCCATCTGGGACAAGGCCGACGCCATCGACGTTACCCGCTACGCCAACACGCCGTTCGCGAAATCGCTCACCATGGTGAAGGGGTACATGCTCGAGATGGGCAAGAAGGGCTTCCCGCCCGAACGCATCGGCGAGGTGGTCCACACTGCCCTCACCGTCGCCAACCCTAAGACCCGCTATATCGCCACGCCCGACCCGTTCGGCAACTGGGCGAGCAATCACCTGCCCAAACGCATTGTCGACAAAACCATCGCCAAACGTCTCGGCCTTACGCGGGGATCGTAAGCCCGCGTGGCTTCATCAGCCGACCTTGCCCTCAAGCGTGCATGCCCGCGGACCGCGCTGCCCCCCACCGGACGGCATGCCGTTGGCGACCGCACTCTTGAACTCAACCGTCTTCAGCGCGGTTGACCCTGGCGATATTCCGTCGGCTGATTGACCTAGCCGCCGGCCGGCGGATTGAGACGCTGAAAGTGCTGTGGCCCCCCACTGGACAAATGCGCGCTAGCGGTTTCACCCTGCTCGCCATGACAAATCTCACCCAGCGCGTCGACGCCGCCATCACCTCCGCCCTCAACGACAAGCGCATCGTCGGCGCTGTGATCGCCGTAATGCGGGAGGGCGAGGTCGCCCACTTCAAGGCCTATGGCCAGTCTGACCGCGAGGCCGGCCGCGCGATGAAGGAAGACGACATCTTCCGCCTCGCTTCCATCTCCAAGCCGATCGTCACCGCCGCCGCGATGCGAATGATCGAACTCGGCAAACTCTCGCTCGACAGCGCTGTCACCGATTTCCTGCCTGCCTTCAAACCGAAAGCGCCCGACGGCTCTACCCCCACCATCACCATCCGTCACTTGCTCACCCACACCTCGGGCCTGTCCTACGACTTCCTCCAGCCGCTTGACGGCCCCTACAACACCATCCCTGTCTCTGCCGGCATCGACGGCGATTTCACGATGGAAGACAACCTCGACCGCATGGTGCAGGCAGGCCTCACCTTCCCGCCCGGCGCCATGTGGCTCTACTCCGTCGCCATCGACGTGCTCGGCGCCATCCTCGCGAAGATCGAAGGGACGGATGTCGAAGGCGTGGTGAGCAAATACGTCACCGGCCCAATGGCGATGACGGACACTTCGTTCCATGTCACCGACGCTGGGCGCCTCGTGCAGCCCTATTCCAACGCCGCGCCCGAACCCGTGCGCATCGGCGACAACTGGAAGCAGCCCTTCGTTCCCGGCTGCGGCCCGATCAACCTTGGCGTCTCGCGCGCCTTCAATCGTCACGCCTTCCAGGGCGGCGGCGGCTGCATGAACGGAAAGGCCCTCGACATTGTCCGCATGCTTGACGCCATCCGCGCCGGCGGCGCGCCGATCCTGTCGGAAGCCACGACGAAGCAGATGATGTCGAACCAGGTCGGCCCGCTGCGCATCCTGTTCGACCCGACGGGCAACACCGCCTTCGGCTTCGGCGGCTCGATCCTGCTGGACCCGGCCGCGTCGGGCTCATTCCTCTCACCGGGCTCTTGGCAGTGGGGCGGCGTCTGGGGTCACTCGTGGTTTGTCGACCCCACGCGCAAAACGACCGTCGTCAACCTCACCAACACCACCCTCGAAGGCATGGCCGGTCAATTGCCGCGTGATGTGCAGCAGGCGGCGGTGGGGGCCTAACCCCGCTTTTTCGCCAGCGTCGCCGCGATTATCTCGACCGCCTTGGCGAGACACTCATCCGGCGTCATGCGCGTGGTGTCGATCCAGATGGCATCATCGGCCGGCTTCATCGGCGCATCCTTGCGCTGTGAGTCGCGCGTATCGCGTTCCTTCAATTGCAGGAGCACGCCATGCTCGGTCGCGTCTTGTCCCAAGCCCAACAGTTCGAGAAACCGCCGCCGCGCACGCTCCTCAACCGAAGCGTCCACCCAGAGCTTCACGTCCGCATCCGGCGCGATCACCGTGCCGATGTCGCGCCCATCCAGCACCGCCCCGCCGGGCTGGTGCGCGAACGCACGCTGCAGATCGAACAGCGCCCGGCGCACATCCCCCAGCACCGCAACGATGGACGCCGCAGCCCCCACGCCTGCCGTGCGCAACTCACGCTCGTTGTAGTCTGATAAGTCGATACTCGCCGCCAGCGCCGCGCAGCCCGCCTCGTCAGCCAGGTCCACGCCCGCATCCATCGCCGCCTTGCCCACGGCGCGGTAGAGCAGCCCGGTGTCGAGATGCGGCAGGCTGTAGTGCGCAGCCAGTCGCTTCGCCAACGTGCCCTTGCCCGAAGATGTCGTGCCGTCGATGGCGATGATCATGGCCTACGCCTTCTCAACATCCGCGCCGAGGCCCGCCATGTGGTCGAAGAATTCGGGATAGCTGGTGGCGATCATCGCGATGTCGTCGACCGATACTGCCGCCCTAGCCGCCGAGCCCATCACGAGCGCAGACATGGCGATGCGGTGGTCGTGCCGCGCTTCCACCAGTCCGCCGCCAGGAACGCCGCGCGCGCCCATGCCCGTCACGATGAAGCCGTCCGGAAGTTCTTCCACGGCAACGCCGTTGACGGCCAGCATGGCGCAGATCGCCTTGATCCGGTCGCTCTCCTTGACGCGCAGTTCGGCTGCACCGGTCACTTTGGTCCGCCCCTCGGCGAATGAAGCCAGCACGGCAAAGATCGGCAGCTCGTCGATCATGGACGGCACCAGCGCAGGATCCAGGGTGATACCTTTCAGGCGCGAGGCCGAAGCAATCACGCGCACCGTCGCCTCGCCCGTCGCCTGCCCGTCGCCTTCGACGCGCAGGGCGCCGCCCATTTCCTTGGCTGCGTCGAGAAAGCCGGTGCGCGTGCGGTTGTCGAGCATGCCCGTGATGCTTGCTTCACCATCGCCCGCGATCAGCGCCATGGCGATCGCGAACGCCGCCGAAGATGGATCGCCTGCTACCGATGCGCCGCGGATCGCCTTCAGCGACTGGCCGCCCTTCACGGAGACGACCGGCCCACCTTCGCTGCGCTCTTCCACGCCCACTTCGACCCCGAAGGCGCGAAGCATGCGCTCGGTATGGTCGCGCGTGGCTTCCTTCTCTTCGACCACCGTGACTCCACCTGCGCGCAGCCCGGCCAGCATGATAGCGGACTTCACCTGCGCGGAGGCCTCTGGCGGGGCATAGCGGATCGCTTTCAGCCGCCCGCCCGTCAGCACAGCCGGCAGCCGCCCGCCCGGCGCGGTGTCAGCCTTGAGTCCCATTTCGCGCAGCGGCTTGAGCACACGCTCCATAGGCCGCGAAGACAGCGATGCATCGCCCACAAAGCGCGCTGTAACGTCATGCCCGGCCACCAACCCCATCATGAGGCGGGCGCCCGTGCCCGAATTGCCGAAGTCGAGATCTCCTGCGGGAGCGGCAAAGCCCCGCGCGCCGACGCCATCCACAGTCCAGGCGCCCTGTCCGGTGCGCTCCACCCCGGCGCCAAGGGCCTTCACAGCCCGCGCCGTGTTGAGAACGTCTTCCCCTTCGAGAAGGCCCGTTATGGTCGATTCGCCGTGTGCGACCGCCGCCATCATGACGGCCCGGTGCGAGCAGGACTTGTCCCCCGGCGCGCGGGCCGATCCGGCTATCCGGCCAACGGGTCTGGATGTCGCGCGCATTGAGCTTTGAGGCCTTGTGAACAGGGCTGCTGGCCACTATCTGGCCCGCGAAACATGAGCGCTTTACAGCCTCGCGCAGACATGGCAAGCGCCGACCCAAGCATGGGGAAATAACCTTGGCGAATTCAGAGCTTGGCGGAAAACATGTGTGCCCCGAATGCGGGTCGAGATTCTATGATCTCGGCAAGCTTCCGCCCACCTGTCCAAAGTGCGGAACCGTTGTTGAAGTAGCCGCTGAGGTGGCGAAGCCGAAACGCGCCGCTGCGAAGCCGAAACCCAAGGCCAAACCCGCCGCCGTCTCCAAGGCCTCCTCGCGCGACGAAGACGAGGATGACGAGGACGAAGACGACGAGGAAGAAGACGAAGACGACCTCGACGACGAAGACGATGCCGACGACGAGGAAGAGGACGAAGAAGAAGAGGAAGACGAGGAAGAGGAAGAAGTCGCCGTCATCAAGGGTGACGATGACGACCTCGACGAGGACTTCGACGACGATGACGATGACGACGACGATGATGACGACGATCTCGACGACGACGAGGACGACGACGATGATCTGACCGTCATCGACGAGGACGAGTTCGAGGACGACGATCTCGAAGTCGAAGACGGCGATGAGGAAGAGAGCCGCTAGGGCCTCGCTTCACGAAATTCTGGAAGGCCCGCGATGACCTCGCGGGCCTTTTGCATTTGCGGTGGCTTCAGCTGATCTGCCCCGGACTGCAGCTTTGGCATTTGCGGCCGGCTGTAGGGGCTAACGCGTTGAAACGGGCTTCCGCTGGAGCCCGTCGAGCCAGCGTCCCAACCAGACCAGGACCAGCCCGACCAGGATGTAAAGCGCCAGAATTATCACCACCGCGGTGAGCACCGATGCCCACCCGGCTTTCGGAATGTCCATGAAGGGATACGGATATATTCCGTCCGACGCGCCTCGCGTCAGCGCATAGAAGAAATACGCCAGTGGGTAAGCGGACCAAAGCAAGGCGTCGCTCCACCGCAACGCACCCTTCGGCGCGAACAACAGCCAGAACAGCACGATCAGGAATGGAACGACGTAGTGCATGATCATGTCTGCGATCAGCGCTTTTCCGCTCAACTCCACCAGTCCCCTGAGCAGGACGACATACACAACGCCGACGAACAGAATGGAAATCGCCAGAAGCGCCAACAGGCGCTGCGATTGAGCCGCGCGCAGACCGAAGGCGACACCTGTCAAAACGGCGGCAGCTAGAAGGTTCGTCAAGACAGTGAAGTATCGCAGGATGATCCAGGCAGACTCAGCGACTGAAACGCCTTGCGCCGTCACCGCCATGAACTCCTCCAGCAATCCGCCCCAGGCGATCGCCGCGATCACTCCCGCCGCTATTCGAGCAACTCCGGATTCGATGCGCATGGTCAGACCCCGCTCAGCCCAGAACCGCCGCGTTGGCGTAGGTTCTTTGAAGGGGAATGGCAAACTAGCGCTGGAAGCGTAGCGCTCACTGCGGCGAAACTGACCTTTCAGATCAATGCACAATCGCCGGCGCACAATCGCCGGCGCACAATCGCGTCGGGCGAACACATGCGACGCCAATGCAGCGCCACGCAGGAATGCAATCAGAAGCCAAACCGGTCGGCTTGTGGTCAAGCGGAGGACGTGCCGCTTCGCTTGAAGTCACAAGCAGGATGGTGGAGCCAGACGGAATCGAACCGACGACCTCTTGCATGCCATGCAAGCGCTCTCCCAACTGAGCTATGGCCCCACTTGCCGTGGATCAGACGCCCCGTTGCCGGGTGGCCCGATTTGAGAGCGCGTTGCTTATACCGTGACTCCCCAGTGATCAAGCGGGTAAAAGCGGGCGCTTTTCAGGGCTTCTCGCCTCACCCTGTCTCTCGGCGGGAAATCAGGCGGCGTCGCTGGCCAAGTCGGGCGCGAGGATTGTCAGCACCGCCTCGGATGTCTGCGCCTGACGCAGGGCCGTGCGGATGCGTTCCTGCCGGAAAACCCGCGCCGCGCGCGCCAGCGCCCGCAGGTGGTCCGCACCGGAATCCGTCGGCGCCAGAAGCATGAAGATCAGGTCGGCGGGCCGCTCGTCGATCGCCTCGAAGTCGGCCGGCTCCAGCAGGCGGGCAAACCCCGCCACCGGTCGCGACAGAGTTGCGATGCGCGCGTGCGGGATCGCAACACCCTCGCCCACCCCGGTCGAGCCCAGACGCTCGCGTTCCAGAACGGCGTCGTGAACCAGGCGGGGATCAAGCTCCAGCGCCTTGGCCATCAGGGCCGACAATTCGGACAATACCTGTTTCTTCCCCTGCCATCGCGCACGGGGCGCCAACGCTGCCGGCAGCAGGAGATCGCCCAAGCTTGGCGTGATCATGGGGTTTGACATCATCGGGTTTGAACCGGGGCCAGCCATTAGCGTGCTCCACCGGGAACGAAAAGACTGCGATGCATAACTCTACCACGCCCCTCTCGAGGGTGCGCCCTTGTGCCCGACGGGGGCCAGCATATCGCGCGGACAAGCGAACGCATCAAGCGGCGACGTCCCTATCGCAAAATCATCTGCAAAAAATCAGCCGGACAAAAACTGAGCCAGAAAGAATCAACCGTCCTTGCCGGGGTCAACCCAGCCGACGTTACCGTCATGCCTGCGGTAAACCATGTTCAGCCTGCCGTGGGCTGCGTTGCGGAACATCAGTGCTGGAGAATCCGCCAGTTCCAGCTGCATCACCGCCATCGAAACGGTCAGCGTCCGGATCGCCATGTCCGATTCTGCGACAATTGCCGGGGAATCCCCGGCTGCCGTCTCTGCGGCTGGCGCGTCATCGGGAGCATCCGTTTCGTCCGTGGGGAGAATGATCCGCTCGAAGCCAACTTCGGCAACGCCGTTTTCCTTGCCGCGATGATCGCGCAGGCGGTTCTTGTAGCGGCGAACACGCTTCTCGATCTTGTCGAGCGCCATCTCGAAGGCCTGATAGCCATCGTCGCCCTCGCCATGAGCCTGCAACGACACGCCGGACGGCAGGTGGATCGAGCAATCGACATAAAAAGCCCAACCCGGCTTGGAGACCGTTACGAACGCCTCGCCAGTGCGGTCGAAGTATTTGGATACACGCGACTCAAGACCGAAGGATATGCGCTCCTGAAGCGCTGCGCCGACTTCGATCTTCTTGCCTGCGATCTGGACTTGCAATGGAGGCTCCTCATTCATGGTCCGCGCTATGTAGACGGCGCGCATCTGGCCCGACCTTGCTGGTACCTCAAGTTTGGGATCGCACACAGCGAAGGTCAACGGCTCAAGCATGCCGCAGATGAGTAATGCTCAGTACTGTGAAGGAGTTGCAGTCAGCGCCGCGATTGCTTCTCGCAGGCGCCGCATCAGCCGCCCGATGCGAAAATCCGGCGGCGTTCCACTGAAGAGGGAATCCGCAGCGACTCGCGATACTTCGCAACCGTCCGACGCGCGATGTCGACGCCGTGCGCGCGAAGGCGTTCCACGATCTGATCGTCAGATAATACAGACTCGCGATTTTCCTGGTCGATCATTTCCTTGATGCGGTGACGTACGGATTCGGCCGAATGCGATTCACCGCCCTGCACGGCCGGGATCGAGGCTGAGAAGAAGTACTTCAACTCGAACACGCCGCGCGGTGTCGAGACATACTTGTTTGATGTGACGCGGCTCACTGTCGACTCATGCATCTCGACGGCGTCGGCCACGGTCTTGAGGTTCAGGGGCCGCAGCGCGCGCACGCCGCTGACAAAGAAGCCGTCTTGCTGGCGCACGATTTCGCTGGCGACTTTCAGGATCGTCCGCGCCCGCTGGTCGAGCGACTTGATCAGCCAGTTGGCGGACGCCTGGCATTCAGCTAGG
>Ga0075154_10001104_pt1 | contig 19955 bp, 15 predicted proteins | sample JI71714BDNA_FD_70965 | JGI IMG/M metagenome (GOLD analysis project Ga0075154, IMG submission 70965) | Wastewater effluent complex algal communities from Wisconsin, to seasonally profile nutrient transformation and Carbon sequestration -... | ecosystem: Engineered > WWTP > Effluent > Algae...
CTAACATGAACAAAAACCAGTTGGAAGTGGTAGAAAACACGGCCAATTCCCCGCAAACATCGGTGATTTTGCGGCAATGGGCCAATAGCCGCCTCGGCGATTATTATCAAACCCAAAGCGATTTTGAAAAACGAAACGAATATTGGGGTAAAAACAGCAACCTTAACAAATGGCAAATTGCCGGCCCGTTTGATAACCAGTCGGAAAGTGGTTTTGATAAAAATTACCCGCCCATTACCAACCCTAAACCCGACGCCAAGTTTAAATCCATTTACAACAGCGACATTGCCTGGTTCATGCCCGTCGAACAACCTTCCGATAACTGGTGGCGACCCAGTTGGTTCCTGCGTTATAACACGGCCATTTATTATGGTCAAAATTTTGTACAATCGGAAACCGATCAAAACGCCTTTTTGGGAGTGAGTTACGGCGGAACGGGGATTAAAGTTTGGGTAAATGACCGCCTCGTCCTGAGTGATAAAGAGTCGCGCTCAGCACCGTTTGACTTGTACAAAATCCCCGTCAAACTTCAAAAAGGAACCAACCGCATCCTGGTGCAACTGGGCCGAATTGATAGCGAAGGGGCGCGTTTTAACCTCCATTTGCTCGACGAGAAGGACAAACTATTGACCAACGTAAAATCTACGGGACAATACCAGCCTTATACCACCGATAAAAGACCCGAACAAACCGATCCGCCGGAATTTCCTTTTAGCCAGTTTTTTAAAACTAAAGTCGCCGCCGACCCCGAAAATAGCCTGAACCAATACCTGCTTTACCTCACGTATTCGCATTGCGGAGAGTACGAAAAAGCACTCGGCGTATTGAATAAAGTGTTGGAAAAACACCCCAAAAGCAGCCTGTTCCGCAATGCGCGCCGCCTGGTGTACAGTTCGCTGAAAAACGAAACCGAAGAAGCGCAGGAACGCCTGTTTTTTATCAACGAAGACCCCGAAAGTTTGCTCGGGTGTATTTTCCGGGCGCAGGAAGCCTACCAGCGTGAAGACTGGAACGAAGCCCTGAAAATTGTGGAATTTCGTGCCGAAAACTACGAAGATGACGAAGAAGTGTGGCAGTCGCGCATTCAAATCACGAGTAAACAAAATAAAATAGACGACCTGCTTCAACTCGTAGATGCGGGGGCCAAAAAATTCCCCGAATCACGTTATTTTGCCAATTTGCAATACAATGTGGCCACAAAAATGGACAAAAACCCGAAGGCGGGCATTAAAATATACGAAAATTTACTCGACAAACAATACACCTACGACCTGGCTTCTACCCTCAAAGACCTCTACTTTGAGCAGGGCATGGAACAAAAAGGTCTAAAAATTTTGGAGTCTTTTTACGAACATTTTACCGCCGACCCCACCGAAGCCGAAGCATTGGCCAAATATTATTACAACAAAAAAGATCCTGCCAAAGCCGAATCGTGGATTAAAAAAGCGGTGGCGATAGCACCCTATGACCCCACTTTTTGGCAAACAGCGGCCAGTATCGCTCAGTTGGACGGTGCCGACAAAAAAGAACTGGAGTACCTGTCCAAATCGCTCCATTATTTCCCTAATTCCGATAAAATAAGGGCGCGGATCCGGGAATTGGAAGGCAAAAAAGCGTTGTACGATTATTTGCCCATCGCCGGTGAAAACCTCGATGAACTCATCAAATCGTACCAAAAAAAGGAGTTCGACGATCAATATGCCTTTTATTACCTCCTCGACGATTTTGCGTCGGTGGTGTATCCTGAAAAAATCAGCGAAGATTTTATCACGTACGTCATTAAAATTACCAACGAAAAAGGCGTAGAAACCTGGAAAGAAAGTACCGTTTCGTACAACGGCTATTCGCAACGCCTTGTATTTGACAAAACCGAGGTGATAAAACCCGACGGTGCCCGTACCGAAGCCGAGCGGAACGATAATAACCTGGTGTTTACCAATTTGCAAATTGGCGATGTTATTGTGCTAAAATACAAAATCGTCAACTACATTAGCGGGGACCGAATGTCGCGCGAATACACCCGCACCTTTGGCTTCAATGGCGAAATTCCCATTGAAAAATCGCGCTTTACGTTGTTGTACCACAAAGATGTACAGTTTGAATCGCTGGTGGCCAATGGCGAAATCAAACCCGTGGTTACCGATCAGGGTGACTACAAACGCTCCGTTTGGGAAACCAGTGCGGAACCAGTCGTAGAAAGCGAATCGCTCATGCCGCCTTACGTAGATGCGTATAAAGTGGTGCACATTTCGACCATTAAAGACTGGAACGAGGTAAAACGCTGGTACTCCGATTTATCGTCGTCGCAGGCCAAAGTTGAATACGAAGTGAAAGAAGTATTGAAAGAATTGTTCCCCAACGGGCACGAAAAAGTGTCGGAAACCGAACGCGCCAAAATCATTTACAACTACATCGTTTCTACGATTAAGTACAGTTCGGTGCCGTTCCGCCAAAGTGGCCTGATCCCGCAAAAAAGTGCCCGTGTCATTCAAACCAAATTAGGCGATTGCAAGGATTTATCCACACTGTACGCCACCCTCGCGCGTGAAGTGGGCCTGAAAGCCAATCTGGTATTGGTCAACACCAGCGATAATGGATACAAAGCCCTGTTGCTGCCCTCCATTGACTTTAACCATTGTATTGTAAAAGTCAACGCCGACCAAAAAGACTGGTACCTTGAACTCACCGACAAATATTTGCCTTTTGGCAGTTTGGCGCACACGGATATTACGTCTATGGTGCTCGAAATTCCGTACAAAACCGAAAAAGAGAACGCCACAAACCTGTTTTCGCTCAATCCGGTGAACCGCACCATGAATACGCGCCGACAAATTGGGGAGATAAAAGTGGAAAAGAAAGATTTAGTGGTATCCAATCGCCTGGTTTTGGAAGGGGCACTGGCCACTGCCGCGCGGTACAACTACATTGACGAATCGCGCAAGGATATTTTGGAGTCCGTGCAGTCTGATGTCAGTAGCCGGTTTAACAATACGGTATCGGTAAAAGAATTTACGTTCGGCGATTTAAAACAACTCAAAGATACGCTGCATTTGAATGTGCGTTTTAACGTAAAAAACGAGGTCATTCAGGTGGGAGATATGAACACCTTCAAAGTGCCGTTTTATTACACTTTTGTCACGCCGGACGCTTTCCCCGAGCAGGAGGAACCGCGCCGTTTCCCCTTGTATTTCCACACGTACGATGACGCAGATATGTATGCCGACGAAATTACCCTTACGGCTCCGGAGGGCAAACAATTCACCGATATACCCTCAAATGTTAAGTATAGTTTTGATCAATTGACGTATAGCCTCGAATACGTTAAAGTAGCACCGCAAAAACTAAAAGTGGTGCGCACCGTCAACATCAACATTAATGAGGTTCCTCCGGCGCGTTACGAAGACCTCCAACGTTTTGTGGAGCAAGTCGTAGCCGCCGAACAGCGCTACGTGGTATTTAAGTGAACAATTGAACATCGAACATCGAACAGTTGAACACCGAACATCGAGCAATTGAACACCGAACATCGAAATAATAAAATACGCCGAAATGCACCTCCCGTCGCGGGATGCCTATTTTTGATTACGTCTGCGATACCACCGTTGTGCGGTTACCTCGGCTGTATAATTCGTAAAACAGCCCTTTTCGATCAGGAAAATAAGGCGTTGTCAGGAACAAACACACTTCGGTGTTCGATGTTCAATTGCTCGGTGTTCGATGTTCAATTGCTCGATGTTCAATTGTTCAATTGTTCGATGTTCAATTGCTCGGTGTTATAACGGCTACATCGGCGATACCACCGTTGTGCGGTCACCCCGGCTATCCAAGCCAAAGAACAGCCCTTTTTCAATCAGCAGCGTTTTCATAAAACCCTGCCGCATATTTTCTTCGTGGAAAAGATCAATGCAAATGACGCGGCCACGGTAATAGGCCGTCACGTCGTTCACCAGGGTATGCCCGATGACCAGTTTACTGGCGTTAAACTTTTGTAATGCCGCCGTTACGTCTTCTTTGCTGGCCTTGTTGCGGGCCATTTCCCGGTACCAGTACACCCCCACTTTATCGTCAAAAATGAGGATTGCATCCGGGTCACTGATGCTTTTGGCTGGTTTACCAAACCACCGCCGCGCCAGGCGGTTAATCGTTTCCAAATCAAGGCGGCTATTGGTCACCGACGGGCTGATACCCGCGTGGCAAAACAAAATATCACCAATTTGCTCCATTGTATTTTTGGCGCGTAACCAACGCCCCAGTTCCGTCTCTTCGCTGAACCAATTCTCATATTCTTCGTTGAGGAGTTCGGCGTTTTCAAAATATTTGTTGCGCACGTAACGCGTATCGCCCGCCATATTCATCACCTCGTGGTTGCCGAGGATAAAATGTACCATACCTCCGGCTTCGCGGGCCTCGCTTTCTAATTTATACATCAGCCAAAGGCACTCGGTTACATGAATGCCGCGGTCGAAAAAATCGCCCAACAACACCAAATGACCCTTGCCATACACCCAGTTAAAATCTTCATTAATTACCCCCGCGCCCTGCAACATGGTTTTTAGGGCTTTAAAATTGCCTTCAATATCCGACAGTACCAACATGCGGTCGGGGGCGGAAGGAAAAACCGCCGGAGCCAGCATAAGGCTGTCTTGCAGGCTAAAAGAAAAGGCATCGCCCGTTTCGGGAACGACGCAGGTGAGTAAAACTTCGCTTTTTTTGCGATAAACGGCCTTGCGGGAAACGGGCACGGTATCTTCCAGCACCACCGATTTTACCACAATTTTACCACCACGATAAAATACGTGTGGACCATCAACCCCCGCTTTGCTATAATCGGAGGCCAGTGCAACGGGCCTTTCTGAAGGTTCAAAATAAGCCGTTGAAGAACAGGCCATAAACCCCAAAAACAAGGTTGTAAACAAGGTCGTTTTAGTCATTATGTTGTGATTGATAACCTTTGTACATCCGTTTAGTACCTTATGTAACCTGAAACAGAATCGGGAAACACAAAGTAACGGGGATTTAATGTATTGTACTCTAAATCCCCCCAACGAGTGATAAATGAATGATTTGTGTTCATTGCCCGCTTGAATTCATCCTTTTCCTCTTCGATGGCAACGAAGCGTGTCACGCCTTTTTCCAATGTAGATAATAGCCAAAACTCGTAGTAACCATTCAATACGAGTGGTGTACAAGTCGTTGGAAGTACCAATGCGCACTAAGCCCGTAACCAATAATAATGGTACAATAACTTTAGACCACGGTTTTGACGGAATGTTTTTTAAAAAGTCGAAAACAAACGGAAAGATGACAAATAACGAAAGCAGGAAGTATTGGTTTTCAATACGGAAATCCCATTAGGTTATACAGGACAAAACCGCGTTTAGGGGGATGATGCAGCGGCAAAATAATGAACGCAAGTGAGTACAAACCCGCCACTTGGGTTAACAGAAGCCCGGCCTTGGCGGCCAAAAGCGGAAAGGCTTGCGTAAAAATTGCCCCAAAACGAAAGTTTTGAATAACGACCTCGCCCGTTCGAAGCAACTCGAAAAAGCCCCAGCCAAAGAATGTTTTTTTGTTGAGAGACATATAGGCATTACCCCTCGAAATGGAAGGAGAGCGTAAAGGTACGGCTCATCACTTTATCAAGAATGGTACTTTGACCTAAATTATTATTGTAAATGAGAATATTGTTGATCCCCTGCGACACTTTTATCTCCGGCGAGAAAATAAAATAGGGGAAAAAGAACTGAATTCCCGTCCCGTATTCAAACTGAAAATCGGTGGGCGAAATCTTTACCAAACCCGCCGCCTGCCGCGAACGGGAGTCGCTCGCCACGTCGAAGGAGTATTTCACCCCGCCAATGACAAACAGGCGAAAATCGTGGTACGGCGCCGATTTGTAACGCACGTGAAACGGCATTTCGACCAATACCGACTCAATTTTGCGGTTCAGCGGGCGCGCCTGATTGAGCGCACGGGTGTAGCGCAAATTGCGTTCGGCAAACGACAACGTGGGCAAAAAGCGCAGGTCGAAATAATCGCCAATGCGCAGGTTAGATACAATACCCAGGTTAAAACCCGGTCCACCCACCGATTCTACCCGCGCAAACGAATCGCTGCGGATAAATTCTTTGGATTTGAAAATTCGGTAATCGCCCTGGTTATAGCCCAAAGTGATGCCAAAATAGTATTGTTTTGCCTGAAAATCGAGGAAATTAAAATTTCCCTGTTGGTACTGTGCCTGTAATGCCGAAGCAGACACGAAGGTGAGTAATAACAGTAAAGCACCTTGTTTCAGGCGGGTGATTACTGCTTTGTTGCGGAGTAAATTGAACATATTCCAAGTGTTAATCGCTCGCATTGCGCTTGGTGAAAACCGGTTTTTGAAAGTATGGATAAAAACGCGTCACCTTCGGGAAATACCTGTACACTTTCGAATAAATAGGTATAGGCCCGAACGTCGCGGCTGGTTAAACGCCCGATGAAGGGTAAAACGTATCTGAAATACGCATTATAAAGTTGTTTGAACGGGAAAAGGTGTGGTTTGGAAAACTCCAGGATCACTACCCGGCCGCCGGGACGCAATACCCGCGCCATTTCGGCCAGCCCTTTTTCCAGGTGTTCAAAGTTCCGCACCCCGAAGGCCACCGTTACCGCATCAAACGATTGATCGGGAAAACGGAGGTTTTCGCTATCGCCCGTTTCAAGGGTAATAATGGGGTCCAATTGTGCATTTTTAATCTTAATGCGGCCAAAATCCAGCATATTATTGGCGATATCAATCCCGATAATTTGTTGGGGTTTCAGCATTTTAGCCGCCATAATGGCTACATCAGCGGTACCCGTTGCTACGTCCAGCATTTGTTGTGGCTGGTCGGCTTTCAGGTAACCCAACGCGCGTTTGCGCCACCACACGTCAATTCCCAGCGAAAGAACGCGGTTCAGGACATCGTATTTGGGCGCTATTTTGTCGAACATCTGCTCCACCTGCTCTTTTTTGCCGGCGGACGCATCTTTATAAGGTGTAACCACTTTTTTTAGTGAAAAGTGAAAAGTGAAAAGTGAAGAGTGAAAAGTGAAAAATGAAGAGTGAAGAGTGAAAATGTAAAGTGGGGAGTGAAAAGTGGAGCGTGTGGGTAGTTAGTTGACAACTCCGTACACCTTTTGTAAAAGATATATGTTGTGAATAGTGACGCTAACGGTGCCATATACAATAGCGCTCTGTGTATTTTGATTTCATGACGGATAACCAATTCACATCGAGCGAACTCCTAACACTCCGTTCTATTCACTTTTCACTATTCACTTTTCACTACTCAAACTCCACGTTTTCTACAATTTCCAGCCCGTAACCGATGAGGCCCATGCGGCGGCGAGGATGGTTGGTTAATAATTTTATTTTTGAAATGCCCAGATCGCGGAGAATTTGGGCACCAACGCCAAAATCCTTTTTGCCCATGGGCGAATTGAGTTCAAATTTGTCCAAATCACCATGATCACGTAAATTTTTGTAATGGTTGATTTTGGCCAGCAAGGTGTTACTTTTATCATTTTGCCGCAAATATACAAAAGCACCTTTGCCCTCTTTTTGAATCTTTTGCAGCGATTGCGCGATTTGCGTATTGTAATCGGCCAGCAACGTACCCAATATATCACCCGTTTCCGACGATGAATGCACCCGAACCAACACGGGTTCGTCTTCGGTCCATTCCCCTTTTTTCAACACCAAGTGATTATCTCCTGACGTTGTATCCACGTAAGCCGTTGCCTCAAAATCGCCAAAAATTGTGTGCATGGGGGTAGAACACTCGCGGCGCACCATGCGCTCGGTGCGCATGCGATACGCCACCAGATCGTCGATGGTAATGATTTTGAGTTGGTGTTCTTTGGCAATTTGCAGCAGTTCGGGCAAACGCGCCATTGTGCCGTCGGCGTTCAGAATTTCAACCAATACACCCATCGGGTACAGCCCGGCCAAACGCGCCAGATCCACGGCGGCTTCGGTGTGGCCGGTGCGGCGAAGCACCCCGCCGTTTTTGGCCCGCAGCGGGAAAATGTGGCCCGGACGGGCAAAATCAGCCGGTTTGGCGTTGGGATTGGTGAGCCACTTAATGCCGGTAGAGCGGTCATACGCACTAATCCCCGTGGTGCACCCCTGCCCGATCAGGTCAATGGAAACAGTAAACGCCGTTTCGTGGAGGGCGGTATTGGAACGCACCATGAGGTCCAGATCCATTTCTTCGGCACGGCGCTCTTCCATGGGCGTACAAATAAGTCCGCGCCCGTGGGTCGCCATGAAGTTAATGGTTTCGGGCGTGATGGTTTCGGCGGCACAGATAAAGTCACCTTCATTTTCGCGGTCTTCGTCGTCCACGACTATGATTACTTTTCCCTGGCGCAAATCAGCCAACGCCTCTTCTATTGTGTTGAGTTGAATATCTGACATTTTTATATGATCCGCAAAAGGAGCGCAAAGGTAACAAGAATCAGGGCCATTGGGTTGGGAGTTTGGGATTTATTCGTTTATTTTTGAAAAAAAAGCCGCCATCTGTCCCGTATGGGCGTATCTTTGTGGCCTTTTTTAAAAAGAGTTCTCGTTAAAAAATGACCACCATAGGAATACTTGGCGCCGGAGCAATGGGCGGAGGAATCGCTCAGGCTGCCGCCGCCGCCGGGCACAAGGTAATTGTTTGTGATCACCTTTCCCTCGCTCTTAATAAGTGCAATAAAAACATGCAGGGCACCCTCAAAACCCTCGTGGAAAAAGGTAAAATGACCGATGCGGAGGCCTACGCCATGAACAGCCGCATTACATACACCGACCACATGAGCGATTTTGAATCCTGCTCTATGGTCATCGAAGCCATTGCCGAAGACATCGAAGCCAAACAAGTGGCTTTCCGAAGCGTCGAAACAATGGTTACCAAAGACGCCATTATTGCCAGCAACACCAGTTCCCTTTCCATTTCGGCCATGGGGGCACAATTGGGCCACCCGGAACGGATTATCGGGGTACATTTTTTCAACCCCGCGCCGTTGATGCGCTTAGTGGAAATTATTCCCGCGCTCCAAACCAGCGCCGAAACCATGGAAAAAGCCCGCTCAATGGTCGATTCCTGGGGTAAAACCACCGTTATCGCCAAAGATACCCCCGGTTTTATCGTCAACCGCGTAGCACGGCCCTACTACGGCGAAGCCCTGCGCATCCTCGAAGAAGGCATTGCCGATGAGGTCACCATTGACTGGGCCATGCGCGAATTGGGCGGTTTTAAAATGGGACCATTCGAGTTAATGGACTTTATTGGCAACGATATTAACTACACCGTTACCGAAACCGTTTTTAAGGCTTTTTATTACGATGCGCGTTACAAGCCCTCGTTTACCCAAAAACGCCTGAAAGACGCGCACTATTGGGGCCGCAAAACCGGTCGCGGCTTTTACGATTACCGCGAAGGTGCGCCCGCCCGTCCCGAACCCGTTCAGGATAAAAAATTGGGCAAATACATCCTCGACCGCATCGTGGTGATGTTGATTAACGAAGCCGCCGAAGCCCTGTATTTGCGCATTGCCACCCGCGAAGACATCGAAACGGCCATGACCCAGGGCGTTAACTACCCCAAAGGATTGTTGTACTGGGCCGATCAAATCGGAATTGAGTTGGTGGTTCAACAACTTGACGTTTTGTACGTTGAATACCTCGAAGATCGTTATCGCTGCTGCCCCCTGCTCCGCAAAATGGTCCGCGATAAAAAGAACTTCTTTTAAAAAACGTTTCCATTTTTCACTTTTCGTTTTTCACTTTTCACTCAAAAAACTTGGTTCAATTTAAAAGAGAAATACTCGGCAACGGCCTGAAAGTGTTGGTACATGAGGACTATTCAACCCCTTTGGCGGCGGTGAATGTGGCTTTTGACGTTGGTTCGCGCGACGAAGACCCCGAAAAAACGGGCTTTGCGCACCTGTTCGAGCATTTGATGTTTGCCGGGAGCAAAAACGTGAAGGATTTTGACGAACCCCTCCAAAACGCCGGGGGCGATAACAATGCCTATACGACCAACGATTACACTACTTTTTACGAATCTATTCCCGCTCAAAATATCGAAACGGCGCTTTGGCTCGAAAGCGACCGTATGCTCGACTTAAATATCAACAAAAAATCGCTCGAAGTACAACGCCGCGTCGTGGTGGAGGAGTTTAAAGAAACCTGCCTCAACGAACCTTACGGCGATATGTGGCACCACCTGTCCGAACTCATGTACCAACAACACCCGTACCGGTGGCCGGTCATCGGGTTGGTACCGGAACACATTGAACGGGCAACCCTCGACGATGTACGGGCGTTTTATGAGCGTTGGTACCACCCGGCCAACGCCGTTTTGAGCATTTGTGGTCCCATAAAAAGCGACGAAGCGTTTCGGTTGGCAGAAAAATGGTTTGCCGATATTCCCGGCGGTCCCGGCGGCTTTCAACGCCAATTGGTGCAGGAACCGCCCCAAACCGAACACCGCACCAAAATTGTGCATTCGCCACAGGTACCGGTACCGGCCGTGTTCATCGCCTTCCGGATGCCCGGCCGCCTCGATCCCGCGTTTTATCCCACCGATACCATTACCGATGTGCTCGCCGAAGGCCGTTCGGCGCGTTTATTCCGGCATTTGTTAAAAGAAAAGCAACTGTTTTCGCAAATTGACGCTTACGTCACCGCCAATACCGACCCCGGTTTGTTGGTCATCGAAGGGCGCCCCTCCGAAGGTGTTAGCCCCGAAACCGCCATTGATGCCATTTGGGCCGAATTGGAAGCGCTTAAAACCGAAACCCTGCCGCTGCGGGAATTGGACAAAATCAAACACCGTTTTGAAAGTACCATTGTGTTTTCGGAATTGAGCATCATGAATAAAGCGCAAAATTTGGGTTTATTTGAACTGCTCAACGGCGCCGAACACATGAACAACGAAGTGGGCCTGTACATGGCCATCACCCCCGATGATATTCAAAGGGCGGCGCGGCGTTTCCTCACCAAAGAAAACTCCGCGACTTTGATTTATTTGCCCGAAACCCGCGGGTAGCCTGCATCCCGATTCTGACAAAACGCCTCTAAAAAAATTTGTTTAAAACAATTTTTTTTAAAAAAGTTTGCTAAAACTATTACTTTTGCCCCCCGATAATGGACAGGAGCGCGGCAATTGCCGTCCCTTTGCAATCAAATATTCAACAAATGGCCAAGCGTCAAAAAGATACAGCACCACCACCCACTACTTCACAAAGTGGTGAAGATCAGATTATTACACTGTCCGGAATGTATCAAAACTACTTTCTGGACTACGCCTCTTACGTTATTCTGGAGCGTGCCGTACCCGCCATGGAAGACGGACTGAAGCCCGTTCAGCGGCGGATTCTGCACGCCATGTTCGAGCAACACGACGGGCGTTACCACAAAGTAGCCAACCTCATTGGTCAAACCATGCAGTACCACCCCCACGGCGATGCGGCCATTGGGGAGGCGATGGTAAACATTGGCCAAAAAGAATTAATTATTGATTGTCAGGGCAACTGGGGCGATTACCGCACGGGCGACGATGCCGCTGCCCCGCGTTATATCGAGGCGCGTTTGACCAAATTTGCCCTCGACGTGGCGTTTAACCACGACACCACCGTGTGGCAACTGAGTTACGACGGCCGTAAACGCGAGCCGGTGAACCTGCCCATGAAATTCCCGCTGCTGCTGGCCCACGGCGTAGATGGTATTGCCGTTGGTTTGAGTACCAAGGTGATGCCGCACAACTTTATTGAACTGATTAAGGCCAGTATCGCCGTATTAAAAGGCCGCAAAACCGATTTACACCCTGATTTCCCCACGGGTGGACTGGTAGATGTCGCCAATTACAACGGCGGCGGTCGCGGCGGCAAAATCCGGGTACGCGCCCGGATTCGCGAAATTGACAAAAAAACGCTGCAAATCACCGAAATCCCCTACGGCGTGTACGTCTCCGACCTGATCGAAAGTATTTTGAAGGCCAACGATAAAGGCCAAATCAAAATCAAAAAGGTTATTGACAAAACGGCCGCCGATGTGGACATCGAAATTGAACTGCAAGCCGGCGTTTCCCCCGACGTAACCATTGACGCTTTGTACGCGTTTACCAACTGCGAGGTGAGCATTTCGCCCAACTGTTGCGTCATTCAGGATAACCGTCCGTTGTTTACCGACGTGAACGAGTTGCTCCGCATTTCCACCGAAAACACCAAAGAGTTGTTGCGGATGGAACTGGAAATTCGCAAAAATGAATTGGAGGAAAAACTCCATTTTGCTTCGTTGGAAAAAATATTCATCACCAACCGGATTTACCGCGACATTGAAGAATGCGAAACCTGGGAATCGGTGGTGGAAACCATTGATAAAGGGTTAAAAAAATACGTCGTTACGCCCTCCGAACCGGGATACGACAAAGAAACCAAACGCATCAAACTCCTCCGCGACGTTACCGAAGAGGATATTGTGCGCCTGACGGAAATCCGAATCAAACGCATTTCCAAGTACAACTCGTTCAAGGCCGACGAAGACATGGCCAAATTGAGCGCCGAACTGGAACAGGTGTTACACAACCTCGCGCACCTGACGGATTACGCCATTGCTTATTTCGACGATCTTTTGGCCAAATACGGCAAAGGACGCGAACGCAAAACCGAAATCGCGGTGTTCGACGAAATCCGGGCGACCGAAGTAGTGGCCAATAACGCCAAATTGTACGTGAACCGCACCGACGGTTTTATTGGTACCAGCCTCAAAAAAGACGATTTTGTGTGCGATTGCTCCGACATTGACGACATCATCGTTTTCCGCCGTGATGGCGTGATGAAAGTGGTACGCGTGGGTGATAAAATATTCGTGGGCAAAGACATTATCCACGTAGACGTTTGGAAAAAGAACGACGAACGCACTACCTACAATCTCGTGTACGTGGATGGTGGATCGGGGCGCACCATGGCCAAACGTTTTAACGTCACCGCCATTACCCGCGATAAAGAATACCACGTGGGCGGCACCGGAAAAGGTTCCAAAATCCTGTACCTGACGGCCAACCCCAACGGCGAAAGCGAAATTGTAAACGTTACGCTTAGCGCTGGCTCAACGGCTAAAATTAAGGTGTTTGACTACGATTTTGGCGAAATGGGCATCAAAGGCCGCGATGCACAGGGGAATATTTTGACCAAATACCCGGTCCGGGGCATTAAACAAAAAGAAGCCGGAAAAAGCACCATCGGGGCGCGTAAACTTTGGTTCGACAACGTAACCGGCCGCCTCAATATCCAGGAGCGCGGCGCATTGCTGGGCGAATTTGACACCGGCGACAATATCCTGATTTTGTACAACGATGGCTCCTACGAGGTGACTGATACCGATCTCAACCAACGTTTCGATATGAAGGAGATTTTGCACGTTGGTCGCCTGAGTCCTCAAGTGGCCATTAGTGCTTTGCATTACGACGGGCACAAAGGCTGGACAATGGTGAAACGGTTCCACATTGAAACCACCAAAATTAAAGAGCGTTACTCGTTCCTGACCGATCACCCCAAATCGAAATTGTTGTACGGTTCCGTGGCCGAAAACCCACGCATTAAGTACACCATGAAAATTAAGGGAAAACCCATGACCGGTGAAATTTCCCTCGGCGATTTTATGGACGTAAAAGGCTGGAAAGCCGTGGGCAACAAACTCAGTGATCAATTACTGACGGCCGTAAAAGAAGTGGCCGCGCCCGCCGCCGCCAAACCGGAACCGGTTGTAGCGCCCGCCGCTCCGGCCGCACCCGAAGTACACCAGGTAAATCTATTCGGTGAAGTGGAAGATGCACCAGCCACCAAACCAACGCCCGCGCAGAAGTTTAAACCGGGCGATACCATTGATTTATAAAATTGTTCAAGGATATGGCTAACTGTAAAAAAATAGCCATATCCTTTACTTTTATAGGCTGCTTGTAACTTATTCAGCGTACATTTGCCTTTGTAATGAAACGCATATTGGCATCGTCATTGGTTATACTTTTATTGGTTCCCTATTGTTTAAAAATAGGGGTCTGGGCGTGGTATTTCCAAAACCAAGACTACATTGCCACTACCTTATGCGAAAACCGGGACAAACCCGAAATGGAGTGTAACGGCTCCTGCGTCTTGAACAAAGCCCTGCAAAAAGCCGATTGTTGCGCCGTTGACGACATGGCCGGCAACGAAAGCCCGGAAGCCCCGGTACTACCACTTAAAAAAGCGTTGGATTCCTTTGGATTTGATTATACGCCGGTCTCCGCTGCGCTTTTAGTACCACTTACCCCCAACGATATTTATTCCACCCAAAAAGGTTATACCTGTCGGCCCCTGGCGCAGCGCCTCGTGGTCAGTGGTGTTTTTCATCCTCCGTGTTAATTCCCTTTTATTTTAGCGTACCTGTTTATTCCGGTTGTTGGGCCAATTGCTCCAACAAGGCCGTACGCTACGTAATTTCCTGATTTTTTAATTCCTTTTTATGAAACTACTATACAGCATGCTGTTGCTGTGTGGTGTTCAAATGCTGGCATCTACCAGTGTACACGCTTGCGATATTTGCGGCTGTGCGGCGGGCAGTACCCAAACGGGTCTTCTGGCGCTTACACAAAAGCATATCGTGGGTGCTCGTTGGTATTCGCAAGCCTATCGTTCTCGTCCGCACGGGAGCGGCTACGGCGCATTAGAACACTTCCAGACGGCAGAATTGTGGGGGCGTTGGCAGATTAACCGCCGCCTTCAGTTATCCGGTATTGTGCCACTCCGGTACAATCAACGCACCATTGACGATGGTACGCACCAAAACATTAACGGTTTGGGCGATGCCAGCCTTTGGGGCCACGTTTCGGTACTTCCTTTTTCCAAATCTACGGTTTGGCAACATTATTTGCTCGTGGGCGCGGGGGCTTCGTTGCCCACGGGTGCCACCAACCGCACCAGTGCAGAAGGTGAAGCATTCCACGCCAATGTACAACCCGGCACTGGCAACGTTCACGCGCTATTTTCGGCGCTTTACCTGTTCAAATACCGCTCGGTGGGAGTGCTGTTGGAAGGCGCGCACCAACGATTGGCCGTTGGGCTAAACGATTACGAGTTTGGCAACCGAACAACCCGCTCGGCGCGCGTTTTTTGGACCAAAAGTATCAAAAACACCGTATGGGTACCGCACCTCAGCGCCCAACACGAAAAAGCCCGAAAAGACTACGACGGCTCCTCGTACCTGAGTGAATCGGGCGGTGAAGCCTGGTTTGCCGGGGCCGGACTGGATGTATTCGTGGGCAAAATGACCCTCAGTGCCAGCACCCAAATACCCGTTCATTCGGCGTTGGCGAAAGGATTTGTTACGCCGCGCCCGCGCTTGCAGGTGGGTGTAGCCTACGCTTTAGGCCGTACCCGCAAGATGCAGCCCGTTACCATTCCCACACCCATTCCCACGCAAGATTTCGCACATTAATTCACAAAAACATACGTTTTAATTTTTTAATTTTTTATGAAAAAAGTACATTTTTTGGCTGCTTTAGCGGCAATTTCGATGATGACGGTTACTGCTTGCCACGATCACAACGATGAAGCAGAATACGCTGAAAAAGGAAGTCTCGTGGTTGAAATGGACCACCAGGCCGGCAGCGTGCCGTTTAACCTCGGTACCAACTACGTCACTGCAGCGGGCGATACCATCAAGTTCAGCAAGTTTAACTATTTTGTAAGCAACTTTGTGTTGGTAAAAGAAGATGGCAGCGAGTACATCGTACCTAAAAACGATTGCTATTTCCTCATTCAACACGAAAATGGTGTCGCCAATGAAGTTAAACTGGAAAACATCCCCGGTGGTGCTTACAAATCAGTGCGTTTCACGATTGGTGTGGACAGTTTGATGAGTGCAACTCCGGCCGAACAACGTCCGGCGGCGCTTGATCCGGTGACCAACGCGGCTGGTATGTACTGGGCCTGGAACTCTGGTTATATCTTCGTAAAAGTAGAAGGTACTTCTCCGCAGGCCCCCATTGATCCTTCAACGCAGGAGCGCGATGTTGTTTACCACGTGGGTGGATACGGTGGCAATAACCCCGCCAGCCCAACCATGAACAATATCAAAACGGTGACTTTGGAAAAATCCGGCGAATTGGCGCAAGTAGGTCAATTGGGCAGCGATCACAGCCACGGCGGCACGAGCGAAGGCGTAGAACCACACGCGCACGTTTACGTGAATGTTTTGGAAATTTTTACGGCTCCAACCAGTTTCAAAGTGGCCGATAACCCCGTTATGCACTGGGGTGACTTTTCTAAAACATTGGCAAACAACTACGCGGATATGTTCACTTTGGACCATATCCACAACTAGGCGTTGCATTAAAAGTTAGTTTTAGCGTTGCCTTAATCGGGCAACTTTATTATTAGCATGTTTGTTAAATTTGGGGTGTGTCGGTCGTAAAGAACGATACACCCCCTTCATCCATCCAAATATACACCATGTATCGTTTTGTTTTTCCTTTATTTATGATCGTTTTGTTCGCCGCTTGTAAAGAGGCACCACAAGACGAATGGTCATTGGAATTGCCATCCAATTTCCCCAAACCCCATTTTGACGTCGCCAACCGACCCATTACCAAAGAAGGGTTTGAATTGGGCCGCAAAATATTTTACGACCCACAACTAAGCCGCGACAATAGCACCTCGTGCGGGTCGTGCCACATTTCCACCTCTGCATTTACCCAACACGGCCACGTGGTAAGCCACGGGATTGATAACCAGTTGGGACGGCGCAACAGCCTGCCCGTGCAAAATATGTTGTGGGAACCGCTCTTTTTTTGGGATGGTGGCGTACAAAATTTAGAATTAGTGGCCATTAATGCCATTACCAGTCCGGTGGAAATGGACGAAAGCCCCGCCAATGTATTAGAAAAAATAAAAAATGACCCCGCTTATCCGCCCCTATTTAAAGCCGCTTACGGCACAGAAGAAGTGACTTCGGGGCGGTTTTTGTTTGCCCTGGCGCAGTTTATGGGTGGATTAATTAGCGCCAATTCCAAATACGACCAGGTGCAACGCGGCGAAAACAACGCCCAATTCACCGCCGAAGAAGCCCGTGGTTACGAACTATTTAAACAAAATTGCACCACCTGCCACCAGGAGCCGTTGTTTACCGATTTTAGTTTCCGCGACAATGGTTTAACCAAAAACTACGACCGCGACAAAGGCCGTTTTGAAATATCGCTTGACTCTTCCGATCTGGGTGTGTTCCGGGTGCCTTCGCTGCGCAACCTGACGTACACCAAACCCTACATGCACGACGGCAAAAAAGCCAGCCTCGAAGCGGTATTGGACCATTACACCGGTGGTTTGGAAATGTCGCGCAACCTTGATCCGTTGTTGATTCAGCCCAACGGACAATTGGGTTTTTCGTTGTCGGCCCAGCAGAAATCGGATATTATTGCTTTTTTGAAAACATTGGATGATGAGGAATTTGTAAGAAATCCACTTTTTTCAGAACAATAAATCGGGCAGTAGCGTTAGTTGCGTCAATTTGCGCTACTTTTGCGCCGTTTTATATGGCAACTATCATTTTTCAGTTTGAAGATACCAAAATCCCCACCAAGACGGTGACGGGGGATTTTACGGACACCTCTATTTTAGAAGTTACGGAAGAGGCCGATGTACACCTCAACCACAACTGTGGCGGCGTATGCGCCTGCTCTACCTGTCATATCTATGTGGAAAAAGGGGAAGAATTCCTCGAAGAAATATCAGATAAGGAGGAAGATTTTATTGATCGCGCTACCAATCCGCGTTTGGAAAGCCGTTTGGCTTGTCAATGCATTATCCTCGAAGACGATGCGGTGGTGACGGTTACTATTCCCGACCAATCGCGGATCATTGGGCACGAACACTAAGTTGTGTTTTGCCCATTTTCTGATATTTACCCCTTTTCGGGGCTGAATTAACAAAAAAACGACACTAATTCATTATGCCTTTTTCAGACATAGACAATATGCCCATTCATTGGGAAGACCACGAGGACATCGCCATGAAATTATTTGAGCGATTTGGCCCGGAGTTTAACGAAGGAAAAATTTACCGGATTCGGTTCACCGACCTGCTAACGTGGATTCTCGAAATTCCCAATTTTGAAGGGACCAAGGAAGAATCCAGCGAAGGACACCTGGAACAAATTCAGGCGAAATGGGTGTACGAATGGCGCTCCCAAACCCGCTAGCGGGTGTACGGGCAGCCCTCGTGGCTGCCCATCTGTGGCATTGATGAATATCCCATGCGTGGCATTGATGGGATTGTTAAATCCGGGATTATCCAAGATCGGGCAGCCACGAGGGCTGCCCCTACCCACGCCGGGGCGTGGATCACGACAAATCCAAATTCCGCACCATTTTTAAATACGAGCGGGCAAACAACGGCAGCGATGAATAATCCAGGCCATTGGTATCCGGCTTTATCTTTTTGAATTGGCCGCGCCATTGTTCAGCCACCTCTTTAATGGCCGCTTCAATGGCCGATTTTTTGAGGCCACCTTCCGGGGTATGGTACGATTCGGCGTAACCAAGGCTTTGAAAAAAGCGATAATCGGTAATGCGGTACAACAAATGCAGATAAGCGCGATCGGGCGGCGGCGGTGCGCAGTGGTATAAAGCGTAACCCATGGCGTAACGAATAATGGCCATTTGTAAGGCTTCGCCGTGTTTTTGTTCCAAATGCCAATCCATTTTGGGCAATTCAGCGTCCATAAGCGACTGAATCCGGTCGTGGCCCACCGCAGGATTGATCCCAAAAGTACTCACGGTATCGTATAACTCGGTCATGAGAGCCTCGTCGGGGCGATCCACAATTTTGAGGAATAGTTTTTTCATGGCTTCCACTTTTACCGCTGGCGACTTATCGTCTTTGGTAAAATAGGTTCTGAATACTCTTTCCAAAACATCCATCATGTAGCCTTCCGGACGCACTAAATAATCGAGGCGAAACGCCGTTCCCAACATCAAATACACGTAACCACCGGGGTAACGATTCGGGTCCGGCTGGGCTTTTTCCAAGGCATCGATAATGGCCTGTATTTCCTGCCGGATGTATTGCACTTTAACGCGCCGCTCGTTCTCCGGGATGGGCGAAATTTCCATCGCCTCGGCCACGGGGCGCAGCGCTTTAAATTCTTCGAGTAAAATATCGTCCTGCTTATCGGCATTGAGGGCCAGTTCCATAAACGCCTGCACCAGTTTATAAGGCGAACCGTCTCGGGTAGAACTGTCAAAAACAATAACTAAGCAATTATCGGGCGAGAGGGCAAACCGTGAATAGCGCAGTTTAAAGTTCTGTTCCACCAGTCGCCGCATAAAATTCACCTTGTGTTCATCCACCCAGGCAATTCGGCTTTCGACCTTGATGGTATCGCGGTTGGCGTGGCCCGTAATGCGGCGCGACCCCTGCCGGAACTCGAAACGAAGCCCTTTTTCGTCCTCGGTCCAGGTGACATTATTGACGGCTTCATCGCGGAGAAAAACCAACATTTCGCGGTACGCATCCAGCGGGCGTTTTTCTTCAAACAGCAGCAGGGAACGGTTCCACGCAGCCTGTTGCGCTTCCGTTTTGTAAGCGTCGGAATAGCGCCCAAAAAGCAGGTTGGGATCGCTATTTTTGGTGGATTTTGGTGAAAACAGGCGGCTAATTAATGACATAAAAACAAGAAAACCAACAACTTAAAGGCAATAGATGTAAAGAAGTGCCGGAATTTCGGCGTAAATGTAGAATTTTGTCGGGAAAATCCACGCAAGAATTCATGTCTGAGTTTAGAACTACCTTTCAAATACCCCCTGCGCCCTTTAAAATGGACCATTCCACGCCCGTTTTATTGGCCGGTTCCTGTTTTACTACCCACATTGGGGCGCAATTGAGCCGACTCAAATTTTCGACCTGCA